>SDBV01011143.1_pt1 | contig 11682 bp, 13 predicted proteins | sample 2277081 | NCBI WGS metagenome assembly SDBV01 (sample SAMN10402039, study PRJNA504765) | marine sediment metagenome | isolation source: marine sediment core GS10_PC15, 223 cmbsf | place: Arctic Ocean: Southern Knipovich Ridge | collected 2010
AGGTACTCCTCCTCCATGAGCTTCTGGCGATCCTTCATCTGCTGCTCTTGGGCTTCCTGGGGAAAGAGCTTTTCGTAGAGGTCTGATTTCCGGCAGAATTGCTTGATGAGGCCAGATTGCTCCTTGGCCTGCATAGCTATTCCCTCCAGATTGGTCATGTACGCCTTTTCCTCGCCGAGGATCTTGCCCGCAATGTCTCCACCTGTGTGATATCGAGTCCCGTCGCGCTTTACCACTTCGAAATGGCAACCGTTGATCGGCGTCTCCAGCATGTAGATCGCAGCGACCTTGGGATGGCGTAGGTTGAAACGCAGGTCAAAAGCCAAAACTTGGTTCAGCTCGATGATTTCATCGGCGAATCCTAGAACAATAGCTGCCCCTGCTAGACGATTGATTTTCTTGAAGTCACTCATTAGCCTGTTTCCTTTTGCAGCAGAGCCCAAAGTTCCTCGCGGAACCGGGAACTCTTGCCGGTCGCCTCCTTATCAAATAAATCATCCTCTGACTTAAAGGATATAGCAGCTAGGCTCCTAATACGCTGGAAGGATTCATCCAGATCGGCATCTGTCACCGCACCCTGCACGGAGCTGTGCGCGCGTGGGTTCGGCTGTGTAGCAAGGTCATTTCTGGAGTCAAGACCTTTTGACTGGGGAGTCTCGCCGCCATCGGGATACCAGTCTTCGTCAGGGAAACCGAAGTCTACATCATAATCCTGCTTCTTGATGTACTCTTCTGCCTCCTCAGGTACAGACAGACGCATGAGTTCTGAGGCACTGTGAATGGTGGCCACTCTGTGCTCTATGACCGACCAGTTGATGCTTCTCCTCATGTGGTCCAGATAGGTGCCACGGTCAATGCCGTACTGGGGAGCATAAGAATGCTCGTACACGTCTATGACAAGCAGAGGATACAGACCGATAGTCATGGTCCCGCCATGCGAGTCTAGCATGCACACGTCCAATTTGGCGTTCAGGGTGCTGAACCCTACTATGCACCATCCACGAGCAGCCTTAGCTGTAGGCTTGATGATGTTGCTCCAGAAGTCATTCGACTTGACATGCGGGAAATCTCGTTGCACCATAGAGGTGAACTCGGGACCCGGAATCATAGGAGCACTGTTATCTGGTAGGATCATATTCTCGAAAAACAGTTCGTGTAAAAGAACAGCGTTGGTAAGATATGCCTTGTCGCTTTCCAGCTCCCTGAGCTTACCAGACGCGGGACTGGCGGAGTTCAGAAGATTCGGATCGTATGGATTCGAAAGCTGCTGCAACGTCTCATTTAGCTTGAGGCAGTATCCCTCATACAGTTTCCAGTGATTCTCGAACATCTCCACGCTCAACTCAGGAGTTATATTCGCGAAATTATATTTTTCCGGCATGCCTTGGTGCATTATGCGCCCACTCCCGCCAAAGAAGATTTACCAAACCCGCTCATGTCCTGGCGCTTAGACATTCCCGACACCAACTCCTTCTTTCGAGCTTCAGGAATATCGGGAGACATTATCTTAGCGAGAATCTTGAACTCTTCCATCACTGCCTTCTTCACCGGACCGGACTCTGCATCAAGTCCGATCTGACTTACGTGCTCCGTGATGGATGCCACTGTGCGCTCACCAACAGGTAACTGTGTTCCGACACCTAAACGGCGGAGAAGATACGCCATCAGCTCCGTCTTCACGTCGTCCCCGTCCACCATGCCGTTGATTGTACGCATTGCCTCGCCAGGGTTTGTCAACTTCAGCATGTTCGTCTTACTGGATACGAAATGCTCCAAGATGTCTATAGCCTCGGTGGAGGACAGAGTGACAAACATGTTATGCTCGTCCCACACTGGAATAGACTTGAGTCCCTGGCCAGACATGACTTCCTGCTCCATTGCGGAGTCGCCAGTGAACTGCTTTCTCCATTCAGCAACCTTCGTCCTGATCTCAGAGTCTTCCGAAAGCTCTTCCAGCATCTCTTCCAGATTCAGACCAGCACCGGAAGCCCACTGCTTCAGAGTAACAGGCACACCGGCCTCGTCTGCGGTGCGAAGCATTTCGAGGAAGTTCATGTCTCCCTCAGGCTGGAGCTTCTTGTCCCATACGATCTTAGGCATCAGAAGATCCTCACGGGGGATCTTCATCGCTTTACGATAGTCCAAGTTAGGACTGATACGAGAAGACCGTCCGCCAGTACGAGCATCAGCCTTCACGAAACCGTGTACACGCGCTAGGGTAGCGAAGATCTTCTCGTAGAAGACACGACGATCCATGTAAGAGCGCAAGGTTCTGAGGGACTCCATGAATACCGACAGAGCGGTTTCCATGTTGTTGTAGGTAGCGTCGCCGCTGAGGAAGGCGTCGGAGATTCCAAGGGCTCTCATCTTTCCTTCAGTCAGAAAGGCCCACTCATCGGACAGCTTCCAGAAATCTGCTCCTGCCTTGATTTCGGATGCCTCGACCCCTGTTCGAGTTGTGACAACTGCGCCTACAGGGTCTTCGTCGGCCTGGATGAAGAGGCCGGAAATAGCCTCCAGCTCCTCTTCCGTTGGCTCCCATACGTTGTCAAGACCGGCCTTGATGTGCGTGATGGCCCTAGTGCGCCTTCTGGCGTTGGTCACGGTGCTTTCAACCAGTGACTTCTCCAGCGCCCAGAAACTAACGATTCTGGTCAGAAAGGACGTACCAACGTAGTCGTAGGGACTGGAGCGTCTGGGTACGAAGATCGTATTCAAGGGATTGAGCTTGTAGGTGCCCTGCTGTTCGTATTGTTCGAAGTAGTTATCTGGAAGCTGCTCTCGAACCTGAACGTCCCTGTCATCCTGTGAATGCAGGAAATTCTTCATAGCGGGAGAAGCAATCAGGTCAATCTTGGGATCGAAGCCACGGATCGGAATAGGCTCGATACGCAGAAAGTCTGGGTCATGAACTGTCCAGTCAACAAAAGTACCTGACTTGCCATCGAAGATGAGTGACGCGCAGAATCGGCCAATCGTCAAGAACTCGCGAACCAGATCGGGCATCATGGTCACAATGTCTAGTCGTTCCATCGTGTCCTGATAAACCCGTAGAATGGCCGGATCTTCAATACCTGTTAAACGGCACTCACTGTAGGGGAGATTGCTGTAGAGATCAACCGCAGGACCAACGATGGCGTCTCGAAGATAGATGAGACGCCACAACTGAGACATACCCGCTTGGTCACGGGGCATCCAATCTTCAATGATGGAACCGATTTCTAGGTGGTCGTGAACCGGGTTGTAACGACTAATGTTGTACTGGCCGCCAGAACTGGCTCGCCCGAAGCCGCTGGTCCCGCTGCCGCTAAAGGAGCTGCCTCCGCCTCCACTGCCTCCGACGCTTCCAGCGCCCGTAACAGTTTTATTGGCAGTAACGGTCTTACCCAGCCGCGCCCGTCCATCTTTGTTCAGATTGTAGGCGCTTCCGGTTCTTTGTTTACCAAACTGGAAGAACATAAACTACTCGCTTGAAGGCATAACCACGTTGTGAATGGGGCAAAAGAGAGCACTCCGCGCCCCAGCCAAAGTAACAGGTTGCATGTGAGCGTAACAAATAGGGCACTCGTCCACCCTCTGAGGATACTCCACCACAGTCGAAAGCGACTTCTGGGCGGTGGCGACATTTGCGGCACCCTTTCGGATACCAGCCAATACTGCCTCTACCTTGGTCTCCGTATCTGCACCGGCAATGCTGGCCGTGGTTCGCAATTTGGAGGTCTCCTCCTTAGATAGCTTTAGTCTTTCGGCCACCGTTTTGACGTGATCCATAGAATTCCCCTAGTGGCCCCGGAGGCCGCGCTTTGTCTTCAAAACCGCGCTGTTAGTGCGTTTGTTTGGGTCTACACCCATAGAACCAGCACTCTTAGTTAAGATAACCCCAAGATTCCCACCAGCCCCGCCAGCGGCTTCGACAGAATAGACCCTTTTCAGCTCAGGACGGATGATCTGGGACATCCCCAGGCACAAAGCCCGGAACATGTCATCATCACCATTCACCGGTTTAGCTATCCTGCGGCCCACCTGACGAACGGTGAGAATTTGCAGAATGAGCCCCAAAATGGGCTTGCCTTCACAAAATTCTACGGGATTCTCGTAGGTTAGCCTCAACTCTTCCACAGGCAACTCCGGTTTCGGAAGAATCAGCTCTCCAGCCCCCATTCGAGCTGCAATTTCGATAAAATCACCGAACTTCAAGGTGACCTGCTCTGACATCACTTTGTACCCTCGTAGCTTCTGGACCAATTCTGTGCTGTTCCAAGTGTCGGAAAACATGTGTTTGATGAGAAGACTCTCCACTATGGGGCGGAAACAATGCTCCCACATCAAAGAAAAGTTGATCGGAATGCCCTCCTCCGGCGGTACGTCGAATACGTAGTCCACCCGGGCTCGGTCGAGCTTGGCATCCCAAGTCAGCAGCATGACCGCAAAATGGTTTCTCTTCTCTCCAGCGTCCACCAAGAGCATCCTCGGCTTGCGCTTGTCAATGTGCGGAACAGACACCTTAGCGTATTTGGTGGTGTTGCCGAACTCATCTGTATGGTATTCAATCTTGGTCTGCATCAAATTGTGGGTGTGAGAATCCTGAATCATCAAATCGACACAGTTAGGGTTGTCGATGAACGGATCATTTGCGAGGGGAGGTACCGCACCAAAGTCGCGCTCGGCCACCATGCGACTTTTGTCGTACTCAGGCTGTAGACTCTCTCGGGAAATCTCAGGATTCGCTTCCCAGGTCGGGTAGTGGTAAGCGTAGATCTTTTTATTCGTCCGGGCTGCACGAATGTTGCGCATGATCTTGTCGTCTTTGGCGGACGGGCTGGAAATGTTACATGCGATTCCGTCGGGGCAGTTCCAGAGTCCCTGCGCTCGTTTCTTCTCTGCCTTGGATCGAATTGTACGGAGAGAGTTATCCAAGGCGGCGGAAATCTCATCTGCGGACATGGTAACGGACTGCTTCTGCGCATCTGCTTCCATCCACCCAATCTCGTCAATTGCGGTGAAAAACCGAGTCTTACCACGAAGGCGTCTCTTGTTGGGGGCTTCATACATGCACGCAATTCTCTTGTGCTTGTACACGAGGAACGTCTTGGGCCTGTGCATCAGCTCAGACCCAAGTTTCTCTCCTACATCCGTTAGGAGATTGTGATACTCCTTGAACCAGGGAGCCTCGTCCACGTACTCCTTGAACGGAGTCCACAACAGGGCTTCCGCCTGCATAGCGGATACGGCTGTCATAGACATGTAGAGCTGGGAAGAAGGTAGCAGACCAAAGAAACGAATGGGATCTGGAATAATTAGGTACCTATGCAACTGGTAAGCAGCGATCATAGCGACCAAGGCAGACTTACCAGAACGCTGCCCGGCGCATCCGGCTAGTTCATAGGGGAAATGAATCTCCCCGTTAGCGAACATGTCATTCTTTGTCTTGTTGCACTTAGGACACTTGCCAAATTCTAGTAGCTGAACATTGGACAAAATCTCTGGAACAGGTTGATCGAAAAGATCAAGGTTTCTTTCTGGACCGTGTATCCATGCTGGATTGGAGCAATCCCGACAATACTCCTCAAAGAAGCCAAGACCGGCCTCGATCTGCCGTGGGTAAGGAAGAACATTTAGGAACTTCTTGTTCAAGCAGAAATCTACGAAATTGGGGCACTTACGAATGTCACTCTCATCTATGACGGAGAACACTCCGGGATCTAGGTCTGACTTTAGAGCTTGAGAAACTAAGCTCGACGGTGACCAGTCGTCTTTGTCAAAATCTTTCGCCATTACTTTCCTTTGAACTTAGCCCCTAGCATTTCGTCCAATATGCGTTTACAATCTTCCAGAGCTTCATCAGCGCCGCTCGCCACTCCCTTCAAAAGATCGGACATCTCATGCTGCACGACTCCCCCCATCTCCGGGGACACAATGGACATCAGAGAAGCACGCTTTTTTTCTGCCTCAGAAGTCAGAACCTTGATGAATTCATACACCAGAGGTTTCAGCACCAGCTCCGCTATCTCGTCACGAAGAACTGTAGGATCCTGTCTTTCTTCAATGGCCTTGATGAGATCCTTAGTCAAGTTCTGCATCTGCGTCAGAGCAGTGGCCGTTCCTTGTCTTGGGTTTGCGTGGTACGCAATCTCGGCCATCTCAGTAGCTCGCAGCGTGACTCGGAGATTCCTTCGAAGAATCTCCTTCATGGGGAGTGCCTGAATGGAAGCGTCGTCCAAGAGACTGGACAGGTTTTCGTTGGTAGGAACGACTCGTAGATCTCCTTCCTCATCTACGAACGGGTCGTCATTGTTATAGTCCCTCTTCTCTTTCCTATCCCCATCTACTGTCATGGAGTCTAATAGAGCTTCGGACGCATCATCAGTGGGCTCTTCTTCTCGTCGAGCCATCTTCTTCGACTGGGGCATAATTCTACAGTACCTTTGTTCCACTTGAGTCTATTACGGAAAAAGAAATCCCTTCCCCGTCCCTGGTATACGTGATTCCAAGACGTGTGTTGTCCTCCAGAACCAGTTGAATACCGGTCCCATTAGACTTTAGTGTGGCGATGGATTTTCCAGCGACAAGCGCAGCGATTCTCTCAAGACGTACTTGAACAATGTCCTTGTCTGTAAGCTCAAAAAACATCTTGTGCTCGTACCATTTTCCATCCTCGGCAATACAAGCTTTGCTTCCAGCTAGGTCTATGACCGTTACAATACGGCCTTTTAGAAGAACCTTTCGTCTATTTACAATATCGTTTTTAGCGTTAAACAGTATCATCGTCATCCTCAGACACGCTAAACTGCTTTCGCATCCGGTGGTGCAGTGGGGAGTAACCGTAGTACCCGGAAAGATTAAGATCCTCGTCCTCTGACGTGCTAAACTGATCCTTGAAGATGTGATACAGCGGAGAGGCGTCTCGGAACCCAGAAAGATCCCCACTCCAGCGGGACTGCCCCATATTGCGCAGATCCGAGATCATCTGGTCAGCAGTCTCGTCAGAGTCCTTATTGACGTTGTACGGGTTGATCCGGGTATCCTGATTGCGGATCTCCTGAATCTTCTCGTTGATCTCTCGCTTCTGCTCTCGCAAGTCTCGGAGCTGCTCAAGCTGCTCTGTGTCCTCTCGCCTCTGGCGGGAAGGGTCTCGTCGCAAGTTGTGTAGGTAAGGGGATATAAATGGACCGCCGGGCTGTCCGCGAAGAGAATCATCCTTCGTCTTGCGGTCGCCTATACGCTGGTCACCACGATCAATACGATCAATCGGCGTCACTTCATCCGGGGGAGAGAGTTGTGACGGCTCGTCGATCGTAGGAATCTTGGGGATCTTCGGCGGCTTCGGTAACGCACGCTGGGGCATGATTATTCCTCCCCGTGGCGGCGATTATCGGTATTTGCCTACAAGGTCCCTCGCGATCTGCTGACCGTAGTCTTCGAAGCCGTAAGCCTCTTGGAAATACTGAGCCATTTGAGCCTTGAGGTTGCTCTCGGTCTTGTCGCCCCATCGAAGAACTTCAGTCACCGACTCACGAGGCACCGTGAAGGAGCCTCCGTCCTCGGCATTGATCTTGATACCGTTCTCTTGAACCTGAGTGACTTCGCCCTGTAGAACTTTTCCGTTCCAGTAGAAGCGTACCAAGGCACCGTCCTCGACCTGATTGATACCGGCCGAAAGGGCGTTGGCGAGGCAGACTTTACCAGTGAACTGGGAAGTCATCCTCTTACGTCGTTCGTTCAAGATCGCACCGATGTCGTCCTTCATGACCCTAGCAAGGAACTTGCTGGTCTCATCACCCATCACTTCCCAAGTCTCTCCCATGTCGGAATCGACGTAGAGTGTGCTGGCGATGCAAGTCATGTTTTCGGCTTCGTCTAGTCGGCGTGTCGGTCGATAGATCTCAGCGACAACCGAGATAGCCTCGATGTCACCGTGAACCTTAGCCGTTGCCATCTGGGGGACCACTTTACCTTCGAAGCTCTTTACCATAAACTCCGAAATGTCGTTCCCCGAGGGCACGCCAAATCTGTCGTCGTATCCAACAAGCAGTTGGGCCGTGATCTGATTGATAGAGCGAAAGTCACCCAAGTAGAGATCTACTCGATGGCCAACCTTGCTGCCCATCTTCTCTCTCAAGCGACCGAGCATTCTTTGCTCTCGGTCCGCTCCAGTTTCAGGATTGAAAGCCATTGTTGTTCTCCCCGCGCTGTTGCCGTTACGGTTTTCTTACCCTTGCCCTGCCGGGCCATGCCATGCCATGAAAAATAGAAAGTCTCTACATGTAGATAATAAGAGCCTTTTCCCCTAAAGTTCATCAATAATTGAACTCAAAATCCCAAGCAACCGAATTGCCGGATGACGATAAACGATCTCGGATTCCACAGCAGCTTCAAGAGCTTCGTTCGTTTTCTTCATGAACCCAGGGGACAGTGTTGAACTAGTGACTTCGAACTCGTCATCCTCGCCCAGGTTCGCCTGCACATCAGGGGGGCTCTCTCTGTGGAAGTCTCCCTCGAAACCCATTGATTCTATTGAGTTTTTTCTCAATGAAGCCATCCCAGTTTCTATGATTTTCTGCACCTTCTCGGGGGTTTCTTGGTACAGAAACGCTATCTCCTCAACAGCCAGAGACTCTCCGTCCTGGGTAACCATGTAGTCCATTAGGCAATTTCTGTGCCATTCGTTGTCTATGCTGTACGGACAATCTGATAAGTTACAGGCGGTTACGAGGGGAAGTTGCGTAACGGGACAGGTCACACCGGGCCTACGAGCAGGGCCGTCTGGCATCTCCACGCCCAGGGCGTCTAGGCGCTCCAGGGCCATCTCCAGGGCCTCCTCGTTCAATTTGGGGAGGCTGTCCAGTATTCTACTGAGTTCGGTAACCACAGATCTTCTAGGCATATATGGTCATCTCTGTAAATTGTTTCTTATTCTCTTAGAGAGGCAGTTGAACTCTATGTCTTTAGTCTAGAAGGGAAAAATGAGAATAATTGCTCTAGATCCCGGAAAGAAAAATTTCGCCGCAGCCGTCTTGGACGGACGCAAGGTGGTGGAGACTAGATACCTGCCTCCAATAAAGAGCCTCCTGTGGGAGGACTTCACTGATGAGGTGAAGGCTTTTAGAAGCTGCTACTTTGAATATATCGCAGAATTCGAACCCGATTGTGTTCTAGCCGAACGGTACATGGCCCGGCCTGGGGTCCAAGCTGGGGCAATTGGAGAATACATCAATATAATGCTGGGGATAATCGGCGTTGTGAATGCCAGCAAAGGTATCCCAACACATCTGCTCACATCGGCGCAGTGGAAAAACGCTCTAAATAGTCGGTACGGCAAGCATTCCAAGGGCATGAAGCATTTCATGCCCCACCTGTCCGCGCACGAAGCCGACGCAATAGGAATCGGCGTATACGCTTTAGAGCAGGAATTTCCAGAAGAAAAAGGAAAACTGCTGAACTATGTGAAGAGACTCCGACGGTATCCCCACGTCGGTCATGAGCCTACCGATGAAGATCTGTAAATTTTGCTCAGACAAGAACTACGCTAAGGGGTATTGCCGACGGCACTACGCTAAATGGCGGGAGAGCAACATATCAAAGGTCTGTAGTGTATCAGAGTGCAGTAAAAAGGTGTATACCCCGAAATCCGGCCTGTGCCGTGGTGTGCCAACTGTCACAGGATTAGGACTAGAAGTCGATACGGCTCTCTAGATTAGAGTCCGATGAACCCCGCGATAGGACCGGCGGCGGGACCGACGTATGTTGACAGACCGGCAACGATGGCCTTGCGGGCAACGAAGGAAATCGTGGTCTTGAGATCCTCAATGAACTTTTTCTTGGCGTTGTAGCTCGCCACCAAACCGTCAATTTCGTCTGCTGTAGCACCAGTTTCGGCCACAAGTTGCTCGTCGCTAAGAGCGTCGATGAACTCAGCGTACTTCGCGGGATCGTACTTGTCTCCCGTGAAAGTCGCTACGACGGCTTTCAGGTAGCCTTTCGCCTCGTCGATGAAAACATCTTTGTTGTCATTCAACACGCCCAAAAGCTCTTCTTTCGCATTAGCGTCTTCAAGTGCGTCCAGCGCAGCATTCTTTACACCTTCAAAATCAATAGGCATCGTTCTTTCCTCCGAGGGTCCTTCTACCTTTTCGCGTTCTGCTCTCTTGGGGGCTACTTCAGGACCATTGTTGGTAATGTACACCCACAGGAGTTTGAGTAACTGAATAAACTTCTCCACCGTTGCTACTCTTCCTCTCCAGCGAGAATCTTGACGTTAGACCAAGAGCGCTTGAAGTTTTGAAGCATGGCACCGTGATGAAATTCCGACATCGGGTTCCCTTCCCGGTTGAGCCGCTCGACGGCAGAAAAACACTGGATGCTGTGCTTGCTCAGACCAACCGACAGACCTCTCAACTCGGACGCCTTGCCAAGGAGGAAAAACGCACTGTCCTCTCCGTTAATGGCGGCCTGGGAGGCTAGAGCAAAATCACGACACATCTCCAGGGTGATTTCGGAAGAGGCCAAACTCCGGTCGCTTATGCTGCGGAGAGCGCCTCCGTTGTACGAAACGCAGCCCAGGGCTAGGGCTACTGCCGTCACTGCTACTACAAATGTCTTACGCATCATCAATCCTCCGATATAACAAATTCGCACAGATTCTCGCATTCTGCGGCCAGATCCGTATGTCCCCCGGACTCGAAGATCTCGGCAGCGTGTTCCAATACAAAGACCAGACGACGTGGGTCGCTCTCCTCATCCTTGAACTTGAGTGAATTTTCGCCACTTTGGGCGGGCCGCAGCTCATTTTTCATGGGATCGCGAGGATGACCGTTCTGGAACTCTCTCCAGCCGTCGTAAGGGTTCTGCTCTTCCTCGTCCTCGGAAAATGTCGGACTGCTACGAAATTTGGTCTTTTCTCCCCCAAACCATTCATTCGGGGAGGGCGTACCCAACTCGGCGGGCTCAATATCGTCATCCGCTCGGAAGAAGGTGGGGTACTTGGGCATCGGGGCTCCTGAAAAGAGATAAGACCGATACCAAGGTTTTCGCCTTTGTATCGGAAAAACCAGCCGAAACTTGAGTTATGTCTCAATAGGGAGAGCCTGTATGCTTAGAAAGGCCAATAACGTCAGAGGTCTGGACGCCACCCAGCGAAACCGCATAGATCACGTCTTCGATAAAACTCAACACAAAGAAGACTTTCCGCACGAAGTTGCGATGTTGGATCTGGTTCCCCGGATCCAATCCAGAGCACGGGATGCCCTCTCAGTGGATCGCGTGGAGACGCTATTCTTCCAGCGAAAACTCACTGGACGCCGGTGCTCTTGTTTCCTAGTGGAATCCTCGCCGGATGCTGGATGCCAGATTTGCTACGGAACGGGCATCGTAGGCGGATACACCAAGTTCGGAACCGTGGACTTCACGATCGACTACACCCATCCGGGATTGCGGGCCGTAAATATTCGACCCCTGTTCGAGCTACAGGCCCGCCCCGTACTCCTGGGGCTGGATGATAATGCGCTAGACGGCTTCTTCGAGGTGGATGTGAATGTCCGGCAAAACACCGGAGCCATAGACATCTGGAACATGGTGGTTCGGACGACCAGTCTGACACAATTCAACAGCATAACAGCATCCATCCGAACCCGAGACGAAGCCGAGTTCGTGCCTGTGACTTACGAATCCCTGAATGAGCGTGTC
>SDBV01011144.1_pt1 | contig 11682 bp, 10 predicted proteins | sample 2277081 | NCBI WGS metagenome assembly SDBV01 (sample SAMN10402039, study PRJNA504765) | marine sediment metagenome | isolation source: marine sediment core GS10_PC15, 223 cmbsf | place: Arctic Ocean: Southern Knipovich Ridge | collected 2010
TGTTGCACCACAATGTCCTCTTAATCACAGGTGGTCCACAGACAATTGGTTTGAGAATTTTTATAAGGAAATAACTACAAAATTCAGAGTCGATACAAATAGAGTATATCTGACAGGAGTAAGCCTTGGCGGAGCTGGAACATGGTATCTTGCCATAAAATACCCGGATAAATTTGCAGCAATTGCTCCTGTGAGCGGCTTTAGTAGCCATATTAAATATATTAACGATAATGTAGACAGGTTAAGCAATATTCCTGTTTGGGCTTTTCATGGGAAGAAGGACCTGGTTGTTCAATATGAAGATACAGAGAGGATGATACAGAAACTGGAAGGGCAAAATAAGAATTTGAAACTCTCAGCACCTGTTGATAAAGGTCATGAACTACTCTGGTTTATTTACCCTGAACAGGAATTATATGATTGGTTTTTAACACATGATAAAAGCATGAGAAACGAGAATTAACGGGCTATAACAATTAGGTAACAAACACAGTGAAGCCACTATAGATGCTATTCCATACCAGCTGCCAATCACTGGGTTTAACTTATGTTGAACAATCCTAGAAATCCTGCTGTTTCGGGTTTTGACAGCCATCGAACAGATGTGCAAGTTCCTAACGGCACAATACCCTGAGAAGGGATGGTTTTTCCCTGGGATAAGTGATCATGCGGGCGAACTCCCGGGCCTTGAGTCAGTAAGATCACGGCTCGCCGGACGGGAGATAAGCAATTTGGATTTACGCAATTATTGCTATTTTTATGCCAGTAAGAAACGAATTGCACGCCACATATACAGGCAGTTACAGGGCATTTAAGAGAGCTGGGCTATGGCATATTTGGACTAACAAAAGGAAAAGTAAAAAATGAAAATATCTGACATAATATCAAAGGTAGAGAAACCAAAACTGTATGAAAAAAGTATGTCGTTTATGTGGACCGATGAACATATTTCAAAACAATTATTAAATATTCACTTAAACCCTGACATTGACCTTGGGAGTAGGAAAAAGTCAACCATAGAAAAAACAGCTAATTGGGTATTAGACACGCAAAAAGAGAAAGGAAAACTAAACATTCTTGATTTCGGTTGTGGCCCTGGACTTTATACAGAAATATTTGCTAAAAAAGGTCATCAAGTTACTGGAATAGATATTTCAAAAAGTTCTATTGCGTATGCAAAAAAGACTGCAAATGATATGGGTTTGGACATCAGTTATTTATCTGAAAATTATTTGAAAATTGACTTAACCCTAATAATTATGATTTGGTATTGTTGATATATACTGACTTAGGAGTATTAAATCCGAGTGAAAGAGAGAGCCTTCTGAAAATGATTTATCGTATTTTAAAGAAAGGAGGAACATTCATTTTTGATGTTTTAAAAGACAAAGAAATTAAAGCCAAAATAACACCTAAGACTTGGGAAACTTCCAATATCGGTTTCTGGAAAGATTCACCATATTTAGCACTCTCGGAATCATTCTTATATCAAAAGGAAAAAGTGATTTTATTTCAACACAACATCATAGATTCTGAAGAAAAAATTGAAACATATAGATTTTGGACACATTTCTTTTCTCAAAATGATGTGAATAAAATGTTAAAGGCTCATAATTATATTGATATTAAAGTTAGAGAAGATATTTTGCCCGAAGGAGATATGTGGAATGGAGACAATGTGATTTTTACAATGGCTGCAAAATAAGTCAATTGAAAAAGGAAACGCCCCACAACAATTAGGTAACAAACACAGTGAAGCCCACAGAATGCCGCAAGCGATTAGTAGCCGGTCACTGGGTTTAACTTGTGTTGACCAATCCTAAAGCCCTAAAGCCCTAAAGCCCTGCTGTTTCGGGTTTGCCCTGACCTGAAAGCTGATGCTTACCTGTGAAATGTAGTGTATGGCTAATAAAAACAAAAAAGTACAACAACCTAAAAAACAAAATGCAATTTAACCCTATATTTAGGGTAAAAAGAGGAACCCATATGGCTACTGACAGGAACTGAGTTCCTATTAGCCATTCGTTGTGCCTCATGCAAAAAAGCCGATAGTGCATAAGATACAATGAAATATAATGACATACATACTGTAAATCGGACTAAAAGAAAAACGCCCCTGCTTCGCATTTTTGAAAAATTTCTGCCAATACACATTTGGCACATTTACAAAGCTGCACAAGTTAGCCCACAAACAAAGCTTTGTAAAAGAGCCAAATCTCCCTTTCTGCAATGACTTGCGGACAAAACAAGATATGCTATTGATTATCCAAATAAAGTGGATAATTTAGCGTCATACGCCTAATAATATGAGTAATAAGACGATCAATCGTTTGAAAGTTGTTTTAGCTGAGAGCAACCGAAGTAATAAGTGGCTTGCAGAGCAGCTAAACAGAAATGAAACGACAGTATCAAGGTGGTGCACTAATAAAACTCAGCCTCCTGTTGACACCTTATCTCAAATTGCCAAATTATTAGACGTTGACATTAGGGATTTGCTTTCATCAACTAAAAATGATGTCAGATAATGGAAGATAGAAACTGCCTTATCCTAACTCAATATCGAGATGACAGTCAGTACAACGACTTCATCGGCAAATTCTATCACTTCCCTGCAACTGAAAAGAAGAACTACCTCAAACAGTTCAATAGCCTTCCTCTTGAAATAATTTATTATGAACCGGATAAGAAAGGAGCTGGTGAGTTTTACGGCTATGGAAAAATCAGTAAGCCACCGTTTCCTGATAAACGAGAATCAGGGCACTACTTTGTAGAGATTTCAGACTATAGACCTTTCGCGAAACCCGTCCACTTCAAAAATGACGATGGTGAAGTACTGGAAAAGCTGTACAACACTGAATTCTATGATTACAATAATGCGGTAAGAAAAATCATTCCCGAATTTTTAGATGAGCTTAGTCTTGACGGAGGCATTCTTTTGAATTTCACGGCGGACGCTCACCTCGTCCAAGTATTGGGAGAACAACTCATCGCTTCTGAAAGGGTTGGAATATTAGAATTGGTGAAAAACGCTTTTGATGCTGGTGCACCTAACTGTCTTGTGCGCATCGAGAACGTTCCCAACCTTATCGAAATACCTGCTACTATTTACAAGTTTGGTGAGTATGCCGGGCCGGTTATCATCATTGAGGATAATGGTAGCGGTATGACAAAAGAGCAAATAGAACTTGGTTGGTTACGTCCTGCCTCTACACTCAAAACTAACGTGAAAGAGCATTTGAAAAGGGAAAAGGCTAAGGCGGAGAAAGAAGGGAAACTTGAGGCTTTTGAACGAATCTATGAGCAAGCGAAAAAAGCTAATAAAGGTCGCATTCCTCTTGGAGAAAAGGGTGTAGGGCGTTTTGCCTGCAATCGGTTGGGAAGCAAGCTAATAATAAAGACAAAAATTGTTGAGAATAATTATGAATATCTACTTGAAATAGATTGGGACGACTTCACTATACTTGATGGAACTCACAAGGACTTGGATGATGTAAAATTATCATTAACCAGACAGCCCCTATCAAGGGACTAAGGGAAAACCAATAGCGGAACTCAACTGATTATTTACGGTGGCCGGGACGGGTTTGAACTGACTGATAAAGAAATTAAGGCAATAAACCGAACAATTTTAAAACTCAACTCACCCAACCCCAACCCCAACCATAAAACATCTGCTTTTTATGCTTCCTTTGAGTGTCCTCAGGTAAAAGACCTTGATGAAGCGATAGTATCAAAGAAATATGATCCGATATTCAGAATATATGGTATTGTGGATGAGTGGGGAAACTTTGAGTACGATTATTTCTTTGACCCACCTTACAATATTCCATTAGTTAGTTTTGAACATAAGAATAAACAAATAGATTTAAAGACAATCGAAAGTGGACCTTGGTTTAGATTGGAACAAGGAAGAAAACTATGGAGGAAACCAGCTTGTGGACCGTTTTACGTTCACATTGATGTGTGGTATAGGAATACGCCTTGGATTGGAAATAGTCCGGAGGATAAGGAATTTAAAGAATATTTAAATAGATATGGAGGAATCTCAATATATCGTGACGGCATAAATGTTCATTCAACCGAATTAGGAACTGAAACTGATTGGTTGGGCTTGCGGCAAAGGCAAGTTAAGCAAGCCTATCGTATGTCTTATTATCACATGATGGGTAATGTCGAAATAGAGCAATCCTCAAATTTTGATTTAGTTGATAAGACGAATAGAGAGGGGCTTATTAAAAATAGAGCTTCAAACGATTTGACTGAACTTGTAAAGGCAGTTACTTATTTTGTTGAGAACGATTACATTAATAAAAGGAATGAATACAATGTGTTAAGCGGTGATTTAGTAAAAGAACCTCGTCCCCTAAGAAAATTTTCTACGCAATCAGCTAAAATCATTTCAAATATTAATACCAACTACGATGTTGCCGTTGACCAATATAAACTCTTCGAAAACATTGAAGAACTTGGAGACATCAGCGAAAGAAAGGGTCGCTTAGTTCAATTGTCGAGTTCTTTAAAAAATCTAGAAAAGAACCTAAAACAGATCGAAGAAATACAGGAAATGCTGACGGAGCAAGCCGGTTTCGGATTGGGTATTGCCGTTGCACTGCATGAAATAACAAAAGCCACTTCCAATTTCTATTACGGAATTATTGATGTCATAGAAAGCGGCCAATTTGACGAAAAGAAACTGGAAGAACTCCGAGACACTTCAAAAGCTCTCGAATCTGAGATTTTGCGGCTCAGTCCACTGCGCGCCTTGAGAAATGAAGAACCGATTAAGTTCAAAGTTTCCAAATCAGTCAAATATGTTCAGTCTGTTTTCAAAAGGCGATTTAAAGCCTTGGAGATTGACTTTGATTATAACAAGGATGAGGACTTTGAAATTGTTGCTCGCTATGGTGCTTTGAATCAAATCCTCACCAATATGTTTGACAATTCATGTTACTGGTTGGATAATCCTGAGTATTCAGACAGAAAGGTTCAAGTTAAAATTGATTCGTCCGAAAGAACAATTGTTGTTGCAGATAATGGTCCTGGATTTCATGATTCAATTCTTCCCTACCTGTTTCAACCGGGGGCGAGTTTGAAGTTCCCTCCAAGCGGAATTGGACTGTATGTATGCAAGCACTATATGAACCTAATGAAAAAAAGAGGTGATGTATACTTAGCAAGAGACAGAGACCGAATCAAAGGTTTAGGAGGGGCGCAACTCATTCTCGATTTTTCAAAAGTTAAAAGCTAATGACGGCATACAAAATAACCCTTTTCATTCTTGACGATAACATTCCGAAAACACCGGAATACGTTGACCAATCCCTTTATGATGGAAAGTTGGATGCTGCTTCACTCTTGCACCTTGTGAATTCCGATGAATGGAAGGGAGAACATAATTTAAAGGAACTAACAACCTTCATTCTGAATTCAGAACATGCCAAATCTGGTGAACTGGAAGTTTGTGGTTTTACCCACCCATCACTTTGCTTGGATGCAATTGACGAAGGGTTGCTCCCCAATATTATCATTTATGATTGGGAATACGGAAGCGAAACAAACAAAGAATCATCCAATTGGTTGATAGAAATTCTTAACTCAACAGAATCTTTTGTCTTTGTTTACTCGATGGTTAGGAATGAAATCCCTCCTTTTTTAAATAAGGCTGATTTTGATGAGTATTCAAGCCGTTTCCAACTTTTTCTAAAAGGTGACACTGGTAGTTCAGTATTCACGTCGGAGGAATTCATATATCAGTATATAGTATCACAAATTACCAAGAGTAACAATATCAAAATTCAAGGCTTTAACATCACATTCCAAGAGAACGGCTATTTAGATAACCCTTCTGACATTTTGTACTTGGAAAGAATTCTTGGGCGCTTGGCGTTGAGGGAAAAACTTGCAAAAGGAATCAACACAATCTCTAACGAGACTATTGAAGAGCTTTTAGAGGATATAAGCATAAGAATCTATCATGATGATAATAAGAATTTGCTGGTAACATCAGACTTTAAATTGGTTAAGAAAATTATGCCTTCCAAAGAACTCTCCGCCATTGAGGTGCTAAGGAATTATGGATTGGTAGCCCTCAAAGAGGTACTAGAAATTGGTGTAGCAAAGGCAATAAGATGAGTGTTATTGTTAAACATATTGCTTCAACTTGGCGGTTAATAAAGCCTTTCGAACGAGCAGACAACAAAACTCTAGAAGATTTAAAGGATGGAGAAAGCGAGTACTATGTGTGCCAAGATTATACCCATCTTGTTGAATGGGATGGGGAACCACCAAAAATTATCAAGCTCAGTGCTGAAGAAATCTTGTTTCTTAAATCTGACCCGGCAGGATTTAGGGAGGATAAAAAGAGTTATCGAGAGAAGTGTTTCTTGTGGGTCATAAATTCAGACTATTTAATAATTGCAAGAGAGAAAATCAGGAATGTAAAAAGGACTTATGACCCTGATTATATCTGTCATACTAATTTGACAAGTGCGGGTACCGCTTATGTTGCGGGTGAAATTTTATTTGGTGAAGATGGCTTTGTTTACGTTAATAACTTTTCTGACAGATACGGAGGAAGAAATACACCGGTTGAACTTTGGGAAGCCTCTAAAGCCGTATTCAAAGACCTTGGCTACCCTGACCTCATTGATATTTTGGAATTATACTGATGGACTTGTTTTCAATAGACATATTCAGCGGAGTTGGTGGCCTTTCAGAAGGCATGCACCAAGCAGATTTCAAAACGGAACTTGCTTTTGAAATTGATGAAATCGCATCTAAAGCCTATCAACTTAACCACCCAGACACATCGGTTATCACAAAGGACATTCGCAAAGTTTCTATAGCAAGTATCAAACGAAAGCTAAACGGTAAAAAAATACACTTGCTTGCAGGTTGCCCGCCATGTCAGGGTTTCTCATCCATCAGAAGATTAAACAGAGCAGAGGCTGTTTCGGATGACAGGAATAGCCTAATTATGGAATATGTCAGGCTCGTAAAAGCATTGAAACCTCTGACCATAATGATGGAGAATGTTCCAGGACTTATACATTATGACCTTTTCAAAAAAGCCTTGGATGTTCTAAAAAATGAACTTAAATATCACCTTGACTTCAAAGTTGTTGATGTGAGAGATTATGGCGTTCCTCAAAGTAGGAAGCGACTTGTATTAGTTGGCTCTCGATTAGGAAAAATTACGGTAGCTAAACCAATCGAAGAAAAGAGAACTGTCAGAGACACCATTGGTGATTTGCCGCTGCCAACAAAATCTACTGATGAGCTACATAAGATATTTCCGCAGCATACACCACAAGTGCAGGAGCGAATTAATCTGACACCAAAAAATGGAGGTAGTCGAAAAGACCTTCCTGAAAAATATATCTTAAAATGCCACAAAGGGAAGAACATAGGCTTCAATGATGTTTATGGTCGCCTTCGTTGGGACGACTACTCAGCGACAATAACCGGTGGTTGCTTGAACCCATCAAAAGGACGATTTCTTCATCCCGAACAGAATCGTAACATATCGGCGAGAGAAGCGGCTTTACTACAATCCTTCCCCCCTGATTACATTTTCCCAACTGATGCACCAAAATCAAATATTGCTTTGATGATTGGAAATGCGTTGCCTCCCAAATTCAGTTATTATCAATCAAAGAATATAAAAAACCATTTATTACAACATCTTGACTGACATCTTTACCAAGAGGAAACGAAGCCAAATAATGGCAAATATATCAGGGACAGAAACAATCCCGGAAATTGAAGTAAGAAAATTCTTATTCAGCAAGGGTTTCAGATTTAGAAAGAACGATAAAAGATTACCGGGCAAACCTGACATTGTTCTTCCAAAACTGAAAACAACAATTTTTGTTCACGGATGTTTTTGGCATAGACATAAAAATTGTCATAGGTCATCATTACCTTTAACAAACGAAAAATTTTGGATTAAAAAAATTAATTCAAATGAATTAAGGGATAGGAAAAATAAAATTGAATTACGAAAATTGGGATATAAGGTGGTTACTATATGGCAATGCCAATGAAATAATTCCAAAAAGAGAATCAAAACATATATTAGATTGCTTAATGTTCTGAATGAAATTCAATAGTATAATTGATAAGTTTTCTAAATCCCCCACCGAAGCCAATATGCTTCAGTTGATTTCGTATTTCGAATCCCCAAAAAACAAAATTGAAGAAATTGCAATATTAGCTGAGGTTTTAGCAAACTCTGGAGATAGATTAAAGATAGGTAAAAATGTTCTTACAGCGGATATCCCTTCAACAGGTGGGCCGTCATCATTAACAACCGTACTATGCCCGTTATATTTAGCTGACTTTGGTTATACGGTACCTAAATTAGGTGTTCCGGGCACCCCTGCCGGTGGGGTTGATATACTTGCTCAAATTCCAGGTTATAAGATTCACTTTCAGAAACAGGAGTTTGAATTGTTGCTTTTAAAGCATAAGTACATTCATGCACTAGCGGATAGGGTTTTTTGTCCATTAGATATTACCCTTTTCAAATTCAGAAAAAAAGTTGGCAAAGTCAGCGTATATCCTCTCGTAATTGCTAGCTTACTATCAAAAAAAATTGCTTTAGGGGTTAAAAATGTTGGACTTGATATTAGAGTATCCCCAAATAGCAATTTCGGCAAGACTTTTTACGAGGCAAGACATAATGCAGATATATTTAATCAGGTAGCAAAACTATTTGGTATTGCTTCAAAATGCTTCTTAACCGATGTAAGGTTCCCATTACAACCCTATATCGGGCGAGGGGAAGCATTGTTGGCATTATACGAAATATTCGAGAATAATAACTGCGGCATTCTTTCAAAACATCTTGAAATTTGTTATTCAATAGCCGGATTACTCATTAACCCAAAACCAAACCACTCCTTCACGTCAATTAATCTAAAAAGCGCTTTTTCAAAAAATATTATTGCACAGGGGAGTAGCTATACGAATTTTTTAGAAAAAGTGAATGAAATCAAAAGTCAGTCGACAGTGAGTATTAAGTCAAAAAGTAGTGGGTTTTTAAACATCGATCTTCAAAGCATTAAAATGAGTATTGCTGAAGGTCAAAAGAAACTTATTTCATCCTCCTTAGAGTTTCCAGACTCTTGTGGGTGTATATTATTAAAGGATCCCGGTGATTTTGTAAAAAGGAATGAGACATTGGCTATTTTAAGAATTAATTCAAATATCAAAAAAAGAGTATTACCGTTAATTCAAAGCTGTTTTTCGACACAAGATTTTATTTCGAAAACGCCACAATACGAGGAAATAATATGAAAAATCAATATTGCTGTTTTAACTGTACTAACAAGAGTGAAAAGGAAGAAACTCTAAAAGATGATGTTTGTCCAAACTGTGGTCTAAAATATGATTACCCATTGGAATCATATCCTGAAATGATTAATGAATATGAAATTATCGAACCACGTGGGAGGGGATTTTATGCTGCTACATTTAAGGCAAGAACAGGTAAATTCAAAAGCAGGTTTTACGCTTTAAAAGTAATTCCAAAAGAAATCTATGCTTTTTTTGGAAAGGATTTTGAAAAGGAATGTGAATTACATGATGTAATGGCTGAAGAATCACAGCACATTGTGGCCATTGAGACTTACTTTGATGCTAACATTCAATTTGGAGAAAAAGCAATTGACTGTCATGTTGCCGTGCTTGAATTTATAGATGGAGACTCAATTGAAGAAATAATTGAACATAATATTCCACTTAAGCCAGAAAAATTTACTCAAATTGTAATTGACTTGTTTAGCATTCTTATTGAGTTAAAACAAAGACTCAAAAAACACAACGACCTACATGAAGGTAATATCATTATTCAGGAATTGAAGAGTAGCAATTACCGGCTTGATGCAATAGACCCAACAATACGAGCGAAAGCAATAGACATTAATTCTGCTCAAGAAAGTGAAGAGACTAATTTAGATGACAGACCAAGAGATATTCAGAGAGTATCAAGAATAATCCGAGCTATCTACCAAAAGGTGTTTATTAACCCTGATTTGTCAGTCGATTTGAATTATAGAGCAGCTATGAATTTATTGGGAATTGTTTATGAATTAGACACGAAAGAAGATGATTACAGAGATCGGGATTTACTAGAAATAATAGAAACGATAAAAACAGAGTTTGAAGAAAGTCAAATTGGAAGCCCACCTTGGGATATGAAGTTCAAACTTAATCGAATAAATGATTTTTATAATGCACAAGCACTTAAACCTTGGTTTGTTAGTAGCCTATTTGTTGATCCGGAAGATAAATGGTTGACTTCAATTAGTGCTCCTGGACCACAGTTAATAACAGGGATGAGAGGATGCGGAAAAACAATCCTATTGAAATCATTACAATTTCATGCAAGAGCAGTTAGCCGAAATGGTGAAGAAAAATCAAAATCAATTAAGAGATTAGAAAATGACGGTTATATTGGTCTTTACGTATCCAGTAGCCGATTAATTGATACAGATTTTAAGTCAGCTTCCAAATTCCCTCTTTCAGTTTTATTTATTGGTTATATTCAATCAGCAATTCAAGCAATTAGACATTTATCCGATATTGACTCAAGTCTAATAGTTAAATCTTATCATAAAAAATTTATAAAATTAATTCTTGATATAATACCTAATTCCCAGGAGATAAAAGAGCAATCAATAACCGATAGCTTTTTGAATTATGAACTAGAAAGAATGCAATACTCATTATTGCGTGGAGAGAAAAAATATCAGATTAAAATAAAACCTATAATTACGTTTGAAAATCTTGCTAAGACAATAAAGAAAACTTCAACTATTTGGCAAAACCATCATGTGTTCTTTTTACTTGATGATGTTTCAACAAGGTATGTTGAAGGGGAATTAATAAAAAAACTTATTTCACAGTTACTGGTTCAAAATGAGGATTTTTCATTTAAAATCACCTCAGAAGAACATATAATCGGGTATTTACTTAGGTCTCCCGGTAATATCGAAATGGCAAGGCCAGGTAGAGATTATCAACTGTATGATTTCGGCAAACAAGTAAATGAAGCCATTCATGGTAAATTTTCAAAAAACAGAAAGGGATTTGTTGAAGACATTCTAAAGAAAAGACTTAATTATATTAAAATATCAACCGAAAAGAAGAATTATTTCCCGAGACTGTTATTGGGTAATGTAACTCTAAAGAGTATTGCATTAAAAATTGCAAAAGCAAAGAAAACTTCTCCTGAAAGAAAAAAAGTGTACCATGGTTTTTCTGCCTTAACCGCAATTTGTGTTGGTGATATTGGAGATATAATTAATATCTATGATCGATTTGTAAGTCAAAGCAAAGAGGGTAATCCGTTGACAGTTTCAGAACAAACAAAAATTTATTTAGACTTCAGTAGCCATCGACTTTACGATTTAAATAGGCTAAAACCTGATATGAAAAAATATGTCTTTGGTTTCGCTGAGGCGTCACATGAATTGTTGGTAGAATCTGTTAAAAAGAAACCAGGTAAAAATAAAAAGGAACCGAGAATCAGACAATACAATAAAATATACATTAGTATAACATCGCAAAGTGAGGATGAACAGAATAAAATGCTTGTAAAAATTAATAGAATGATTGATGCTGGTGTTTTTGTATCATCAGGTCTTGCCTTTCGTTCTAAGCCGCATCATACAAATC
>SDBV01011145.1_pt1 | contig 11682 bp, 11 predicted proteins | sample 2277081 | NCBI WGS metagenome assembly SDBV01 (sample SAMN10402039, study PRJNA504765) | marine sediment metagenome | isolation source: marine sediment core GS10_PC15, 223 cmbsf | place: Arctic Ocean: Southern Knipovich Ridge | collected 2010
GTATAAGGTATAAGTGTCTTAAATTTTATTTTCTTTTATTTTTTGGCAGAAAATAAAATTAGAACATAACTAATCCAGTTTATCTGGGTTAGGGATATGGAAATAAGGGATAAGTGCGTACCCATATACCCTATAACCTTATACCCCTATACCCCTATACCATTACACCTGAATAGTAACTATAATTCGTATTATTAGTATATTGGCATCGGGCAAATAATAATAACAAATTATTTACAAATGAAAAAATATTCAATTTTAATCGGGGTAATTATTATAACATTATTTTCATATTGTGAAAAAGAAATAACGATTGATTTACCCGAACCCGAAGAAAAAATTGTTGTAGAGGGCTGGATTGAACAAGATGATTATCCTGTGGTAATAGTTACAAAAAACGCACCTTATTTTGCTGCTGTTGACTCAGCTTCACTTTTCGGTTTAATTGTTACTGATGCAAAGGTTACTGTTAGTGATGGGATTAATTATGAAGAACTTAGTTTGTCAATAAACCCTGATTATTTTCCATATTTAGTTTATAACGGAAATTTTATAAAAGGAGAAATAGGAAAAACTTATTATCTAACCGTTGAAGTTGAAGGAAAGACTCTGACTGCCAGCACAACAATTCCACAGCTTGTACCATTTGATAGTGTATGGTTTAAGCTTGAACCACAAAAGGACACACTGGGTTTTTTATGGGCACATTTATCAGATGATCCCGATGCAGATAATTTTTATAGAATTTTTACTAAACGAATTAATGAAGACAAAAAATTTATTCCAATATTTGGCTCAGCTTATGAGGATAAATTTTTTAACGGACAAAGCTTTGCATTTTCTATATATAGAGGCATTGAAAGTTTTTCTGATGAAAGTGAATATGAAAATTATCATGAAATGGGATACTTTAAAATTGGAGATACAATAGTTGTTAAAAATTGCTCAATAGATGAAGCTCATTATAAATTCTGGCGAACATTAGAGCAGGAAATGTACTCAGGCGGTAGTCCCTTTGCAGTGCCTACCACAATTATTTCTAATATTCAGGGAGGCGGATTAGGTGTATGGGGAGGATATGCAGTAAGTTTGGATACTGTTATAGCGCAATGAGTGAATGGTTATATGGCTATATGGTTAAATGGTTATATTGTTAAAATCATAGTCATTAAGTTTTTTTTTTTTTTGATTATTACTCTTATTTTTCTTTGCGTTCTTTGCGTCTTTGCGAGAAAATTTTATTGCTAATTTTAGAAAAAAACAGAAGTGATTATGAAAAATGAAATGGAAAAGATAAAATGTTTAATTATTGGCTCGGGACCAGCAGGTTATACAGCTGCTATTTACGCTTCAAGAGCAGGACTTAATCCTGTGGTTTACCAGGGGCTTGAACCCGGTGGACAATTAGTAACTACAACAGAAGTTCATAATTTTCCTGGTTATCCTGAAGGAGTAAATGGTCCTGATATGATGGAAGACTTCAAAAAGCAAGCTGAACGTTTTGGTACAGATATCCGTTCGGGAATTGTTTCTTCTGTTGATTTCTCAAAGTCGCCTTATGAAATAGTTATTGATGAAAAGAAAAAGATTGAAGCCGAAGTAGTAATAATTGCAACAGGAGCAACAGCAAAATGGTTAGGTCTGAAATCTGAAAATAAATTCAAAGGCTCCGGGGTTTCTGCCTGTGCCACATGTGATGGATTCTTTTATCGTAGCCAGGATGTAGCTATTGTCGGTGGCGGCGACGCTGCCTGTGAAGAAGCATCTTATCTTGCTGGTTTGTGTAATAAAGTTTATATGATTGTCCGTAAAGATTATTTACGTGCTTCTGAAGCAATGAAGCAAAAAGTATTTAATACACATAATATAGAGTTATTATTTGAGCATACAACAAAAGAAATTGTTGGTGATGAATCTGTTAACGGAGCAATTTTGATTAATGGCAGGGGAGAGGAAGTAAGAATTGATATTACAGGATTTTTTGTTGCAATAGGACATAAGCCAAATTCTGATATCTTTAAAGATTATATTGAAACTGATGAACAGGGTTATTTAAAAACTATTCCGGGAACTGCGAAAACAAACATACCAGGTGTTTTTGCCTGCGGAGATGTTCAGGACCAGCATTATCGTCAGGCAATAACAGCAGCAGGTTCTGGCTGTAAAGCAGCTATTGAAGCTGAAAGATATTTAGCCGGTAAGTAACCAGATTATTTCAAATGTTGAAATTTGAATTAAAGCCGCTTTTAGCGGGAATGTCTCAATAAGGAATAATGGAATAATGGTTATATGGTTATATGGTTTGATGTTTGTTCTTTGTGCTTGCTGGGTGCTGGGTACTGGGTACTGGGTGTTGAACTGTAATCCAGAACCCAGAACCCAGAACCCAGAGCCCAGAGCCAAGAGCCAAGAGCCAAGAACCAAGAACCAAGAACCAAGAACCAAGAACCAAGAACCAAGAACCAAGAACCAAGTACCCAGTACCCAGTACCCGGAATAACCATTTAACAATTTTTTAATATTCTTTGCGTTCTTTGCGACTTTGCGCGATAAATTAAAGACAAACTCTAATTAATATTCATCTTCATTAAAGAAGAAATCATCCTTACTCGGATAATCGGGCCAGATATCTTCAATGCTGTCATAACTTTCGCCTTCATCTTCAATCTCTTGTAAGTTTTCTATAACTTCAAGCGGTGCACCCGAACGAATTGCAAAATCAATTAATTCGTCTTTTGTAGCTGGCCATGGTGCATCCTCTAATTTTGATGCTAATTCAAGTGTCCAATACATAGTATAATTGATAATTGATTATTGTTTATTGATTATTGATTATTGTTTTTATAATATTCAATTACTCCTAGTGTAATGATTTTTTAATTAGTTAAGTAAATTATTTCGGTTTCTCAGTTTTCAGTTTTCGGTTCTCAGTTTTTCAGTTATTCAGTTATAATGAATACCATTCACTGGCAAAACAATTAAACAGGCTTTTAGAAACGTGGACAAGTTTTCTTAACTAATGAAAAAATGAATTCTATCATTTTGTAAGCAGTTCGGCAAAAAAACCGGCTAACTGATTAACCGAAAACTGATACCTGATAACCGATAAACTGAATCTATAATAAAGCCGAAAAATTATTTTTACCTATTTACAAATCAGGACATTAGTGTATCAGATTAAATGCTAATTTTTAAAAGTTTGCAAAAATAGAAAAAATAAATAAATAAAAAAAAATTTATTTTTTCCATATAATTTCTTCAGCATTATAGTCAGATGAAAATTTGCGCGAAAGTATAAATAAATAATCAGAAAGACGATTTAGATATTTTATTACCAAATCAGTCTGATACAGCGAAACTTTGTGTGCTAATTGAACCGTAATACGTTCGGCTCTTCTACATACATTTCTGGCAATATGACAAAATGAAACAGCAGTATGCCCTCCTGGCAAAACAAAAGAACTTAAAGGTGGCAAATTTTCAGCCATTTTATCAATTTCTTTCTCTAATAGCTCAATATCTTTATCATTCAGTGTGGGGATTTTTAAATTTGACTTTTCCGTATCGCTTGCCAGTATTGAACAAATAGTAAGTAATCTGTCCTGTATTTTAATTAATATTTTTTTTGTATGTTCTTCAACAGATTGGTCTCTGAGCAATCCAACATAAGAGTTAAGTTCATCAACAGTTCCATAAGCTTCAATCTGCAAGTCATATTTAGGAATCCGCCTTCCTCCAATTAACGAAGTAGTTCCATCATCGCCTGTTTTGGTATATATTTTCATAGAAAATAATATTTTTTCTCGCAAAGGCGCAAAGATAAAAAAAATGGTAACTATTCAGGTATATGGAAATAAGGTATAGGGTATAGGGTATAATGAAATAAGGGCTGAGTGTGTACCCCCCCCTATACCATTATACCCTATACCCTTATACCTGAATAGTTACAAAAAATGAAATATCAAATATCCAATTTCAAACAATAATAAATCATATAGCCACATAGCCATATAACCATATAACAATATAAGTAACCGTTCACGGTTTTAAATTAGAAATAAGTTCTATGAACTAACAGATGTTTTTAGTTTATTAGTTATTGGTTTTAGTCATTTAGTTACTGGTTTTGGTTTTTTAGTTTTTAGTTTATGTTTTGTGTTTTCCATATCTTCAGCTAATTTATAAATCCATAAGTTTTCCAAACTTGTCACCATAAGATTTTTAATAATTGAAACTAACAAACTATAACTAAAAACCAACAAACTATAACTAAAAACCAACAAACTATAACTAAAAACTAACAAACTAATAACATAAATGTTCTGTGAACGCTTACCAATATAACAATATAACAATATAACCATTCAATCATTCTATCATTCTATCATTCTATCATTCTATCATTCTATCATTATACAACGTATCCGATTCAACTTCTCCATCTATTAATCTTATAATTCTATGTGCATTTTTTGAAATATCTTCTTCGTGAGTTACTAAAATTATGGTATTTCCCTTTTTATGAATTTCTTCAAAAAGCTTCATTATTTCTATTGAAGTTTTTGAGTCTAAATTTCCTGTTGGTTCGTCAGCTAAAATAATTGATGGATAATTAACCAATGCTCTTGCAAGAGCCATACGTTGTTTTTCCCCGCCCGATAATTCATTAGGTTTATGAGTAATTCTATCAATCAGTCCTACATCTTCTATTACTTGTTTAGCTCTCTGGATTCTTTTTTGTTTTGGTATTCCTGAATATATTAAAGGTAACATAACATTTTCCAGAGATGAATATCGCGGCAATAAATTAAAAGTCTGAAATACAAAGCCGATTTCTTTATTTCTGATTTCTGCTAATTCATTGTCGCTGAGCTTACTTACGTCAGTTCCATTCAAAATATATTGACCGCCTGTAAGTGTATCCAGACAGCCTACAATATTCATAAGTGTTGATTTTCCTGAACCCGATGGTCCCATAATGGCAACATATTCATTTTTTTCAATATCAATTGAAACCGAACGTAAAGCTCTCACAACTTCTGTTCCAACTTTGTAGTTCTTAACAACACTATTTAAGGTGATTAATTTTTCCAATTTTAAAATTTAATAACAAAATTCTGCTTAGCAATTTCCTGCCTGAAAAATACTAATCCTAAAAAAAACAAATCAATAGTAACAGTAACTTTCTTATGTTCTTTAATTTCATTCCATGCCTCATCCATTTCTTTTGACCAGTGTATATCATCAAAAATAAAAACTGTGTCCGGTGTAATATGCGATAAACATTGCCCGAAATAAGATAAAGTCGGTTGTTTTTTATGATTCCCATCAAAAAAAACAAAATCTAATTTCTTTATTTTTTTTAAAACTTCAGGCAGTTTATTATCAAAATTTCCTGTTGATAGTTTAATATTGTCAATGCCTGAATTTTTAAAATTTTGCCGTGCTATTTTAGCAGTTTCTTCACATCCTTCAATTGTATATAATATTGATTTACTATCCGGCATAGCTAAATATAAGGAACCAAGTCCTAAGGATGTTCCTAATTCAAGTAATGTTTGCGGTTTAAAATAATTTACTAATCGAAATAACAGCTCACCGTATTTTTTATTTATTGCTGAATGCCTGACAATATCTTTAACTTTTCTGATATTAGATGTATTATATTTAGAACCTGCTCCGTAATCCTTAATTAAAATCTTTTTATCCGAAGATAACAACTTATCTCTTAATTTATCAATATCATCAAAGGCATAAAAGGGGGTAGTATCTTTAATAATATTTGTCAGCAAATCAAATACAAACGGTGAATGAATCCCGTGCCCACTTTTGCGTTTCGCTGTTAATTTATAAACAATATATTTCCATTTAAATCTGATACCAAGCATTGTGTAAAGTAAAATGTTTATATTTGCGTATAATTTTTACTTGCCTCAAATCTTTATTCCAATCACGAGGATATCATCTACCTGTTCCAGCTCGCCTTGCCAATCATCAATGGTTTTGTTCAGGAAAGCATCTTGTTCTTCCATTGTTTTGTTGTGAATATTTACCAATAGTTCTTTAAATGGTTTGTATTTGAATTTTTTGCCTTTTTCTCCGCCGAACTGGTCGGGATAGCCGTCGGTAAAAAGGTAGATAGTGTCGCCTTTAGCTAATTGTATTTCGTGGTTTGTAAATGAATGTTCTTTTATCGGATGAATACCAATAGGCATTTTATCAGGTTTGATTTCAGCTCCTCCTAAACCTTCCTTAAATGGGATGGTTTCTTTTGGCCATTCTTTTCGGTTGTGATTTATCAGATATAGCGGGTTGTTCGCTCCTGCATACTGCAACTTATTATTTTCCGTATCAAGCACAATTAATGAAATATCCATACCGTCTTTTGCTTCGCCTTCTTTGCCTGTTTGATGTAATGATTTTATTACTTGTTCTCTTAATTGATTTAATATTTCGTTTGCCTGTAGAGACGCAATATTTTGCGTCTCTACAGCTAATTTATTTACAATTTCGTTTAAGAATGAAATTCCAAGCATGCTCATAAAAGCTCCCGGGACACCGTGACCAGTACAATCAGCAGCAACAGCAATCACTTTATTATTTTTTTTAGATACCCAGTAAAAATCACCTGATACAATATCTCTTGGTTTAAAAAGTATAAAACGATGGGGTAAAATGTTATCTATATAATCACCAGGTGGTAAAATAGCAATTTGAATTCTCTTTGCATAAAGAATGCTATCGGTTATTTCCTGTTTTTGTCGGGTTATGAGCTTGTTTTTCAATTCTAATTGTATATTGGCTTTTTTCTTCTGGCTATATTGACGGTAAACAATAAATGAAAATACCAGTATTATTAAAATAACCAGTATAAATGAATAAATAATAATGTTTTGCTGTTGTATTTTAGTATCCTGTAAGATTTTGTCTTTATTTAACAGTTCAATTTCTTTTTCTTTCTTTTCAGTTTCATATTTAGTTTGTATTTCAGTAATCATCTTATTGCTTTTTTCTGAGAAAATAGAATCTTTAACATCGGTATAAAGTTTATAATATTCAAGAGCTTTTTGATGATTTCCCATTAAAGAATAAACTGTAGAAAGTTCTTCACAATTTGAATATATCATTGATTTCAGATTAGTTTCTTTAGCTATTTTGAAGCTTCTGTAAAGATATTCTAAAGCTTTATCATATTGCTTTAATATTTTATAATTCTGCCCAATGGCATTTAAGTTATTAATAATTTCGTAAGGATTATTAAGTTCTTCGCTTATTTTTAAAGCTTTTTCGTAATATTCATAAGCTTGTTTGTATTTCCCCATTTTAGTATAAGCATATCCTATATTATTAAGAGAGCCTGCGATACCAAGTTTATCGTCAATTTCTTTTCTTTTATTTAATGCATCATTGTAGTATTCAATGGCTTTTTCATGATTTTTCATTTGCGAATAAACATTTCCAATATTATTCAGCGAATTAGCGATTCCCAGTTTATTACCTAATTCTTTTTCTATTTTCAATGCTTTCTGGTAATATTCAATTGCTTTTTCGTTCTGTTTCCAGTTTTCATATATAAGCCCGCTACCATTGAGGCAACCGGCTATCCCTACCTTAAAATCTATTTTTTCAAATATTTTTTGAGCTTTTTGATAATACTCTGTGGCTTTTTCATACTTACTTAAACGAAAATAACTATTTGCAATGTTAAATAATGAAATTCCACTTCCTTTAATATCACCAATCTTTTCTTTTATTTTTTGAGATTTTTGAAAATATTCAATCGCTTCTTCGTAATCGCCCCATATAGAATAAATATTTCCAATATTATTCAAAGAGGAGGCAATATCTTTCTTTTCATTTATCTGTTCTCTTATTTTTAATGATTTTTTATAATATTCAAGGGCTTTTTCATATTTGGATAAATTTTTGTAAATAATTCCAATATTATTCAAAGAAATAGCAATACCTTTCTTATCATTTATTTGTTTTCTTATTTTTAATGATTTTTGATGAGATTCAAGTGCTTTTATATTTTTATTTTGTAGTTTGTATGCTTCGCCAATATTATGTAAAGCATTAGCTTTTTCTTTTTTATTGTCTGATTTTTCAGCTAATGATAATGCCTGATTTGCATAATCTAAACTTTTTTCATAAGATGTTGATGAATATTCTTTTGACAGTTCATTTAAGAGTTCAATCTTCTTCTTGCCTTTTGCGGTTTTCAATATGTTTTCAAGGCTGTCGGCTTTGTATTGCTCAATGACTGCAAATGTGTTTGTAATTGAATGCAGTATAAGGAATACAAATAATAATGATTGAATGATTGAATGATTGAATGATAGAATGTTAAAATATTTTTTCATAATTATTTTTTTCACAAAAATACCTAATATTTTGTTTTTTAATAACATACCTCAAAATAAAATTCCGCAAATATTTCACTGGGGTTAAAATCGTTATACGTTAAACCAGATTTCCGTTTACTGACTTTGCCATACGTAGCTATAGCGTAGTCTGGTTACCGCTTACCATTTGTATCGTCTCAATAATTAATGGTAAATCCCATATGTACGAATGCACGATAGCTTGACTGCGAGGTTGCTCGACTGCACAATTATACGACTGCACGATTTGATGCTTGTATTGCACATTTATATATACCATAATATCGTTCTTTCTTGCTATCGTGCTGTCATTATATATTAATACCATTACTTTTTGAGCGGATACACCATTTACCCAGCATACAGCAACCAGTACCCAGTACCCAGTACCCAGTACCTATATACCCTATACCTTTATACCATTATATATCTGTTGTATACCCATTCAATAATCAATAATCAATTGAATATAAATTTTATTTCTATTGAATATCCATCAATATCCAAATGTCAAATCAGTAAATACTATCAAGCTCAATTACAGCTTCATTACATATATTTTCAAATTTTTTAACAAGTTCCGGATATTTTTCTGTATCTTTTTGTTGTTTAGCAAGAAGTTCTAATGTTTTCAAATCATCAGCCAATTCATTTATTCCCATAATAGCTACAGAAGATTTTGATTTATGAGCTATTTCGGCTAATGCTTTCCAATCTTTATTTTTTAAGGCAAAATTCATTTCCTGAATTAATTCGGGAACCTGTGACTTAAAAACTTCAATTATATCTTTAATAGCTTTTTTGTCTCCTTCAAACATAGTTTCAAGGTATGATAGATTTATTATTTTCATTATAAAAGTCGTAAATAATTAGTAAAATTTATTTTAACATCTATGTTTTTGCATTTAATCGTCTGCTTCTGGGCACTAGGTTCTGGGTTGTTGGTTTTTACTCGAACCCGTAACCATCACATACCACCCAGCACCAAGTACCCAGCACCAAGTACCCAGTACCCAGCAACCAGTATCTTATTTAACCAGTTTATGACGTTAACTTTATAATTTTCTCAAACAATTCATCAGCTTTAAAGGGTTTTGATATATATTCGTTCATTCCTGCGGAGAAACATTTTTCTCTTTCGCCTTGAGTAGCCGCTGCTGTTATTGCAATAATAGGGATATTTTTTTTATTTTTAATAAATTTAGAGCGGATATGATTGGTTGTTTCGTATCCATCCATCTCGGGCATATATAGATCCAATAAAATGATGTCGTAATTATGTTTTTCATACATTTCAACAGCAATTTTTCCATTATCAGCAATATCAACAATATAATTATTTTTCCTTAACAGAGTAGCTGCAAATAGTTGATTAGTTTTATTATCTTCAACTAAAAGCACTTTAATATTGTTTGACGGAGGAAGAGTTGAAGTTACTTTTTCTTTTAATTGTGTTTTATCTAAAATACTTATTTTAAGCTTATCTTGTTTACGTGCAGTTTTATCTGAAATTTTATATTTAATATTAAAAGAGAAAATACTCCCTTCACCTACTTTGCTTTTAACTGATATTTTACCGTTCTGAAGCTCAATTAATTGTCTTGAAATAGTTAAGCCCAGCCCTGAGCCGCCATATTTTCTTGTAGTATCACTACTTGCCTGCCCAAAAGAGGAAAAGATTGTGTCTATTTTATCTTCTGATATTCCGATACCAGTATCAATTACAAAGAATAGCAGGTTTACAGTGTTGCTCTTTTGCGATGTCGGGTCCGAAACAACTATTTTTTCAGGGTAGATGGGGGTACTGGCATCAACCTTAATAGTTATTCCACCTTTTTGTGTAAATTTAATAGCATTATCAGTAAGGTTTAAAAGAATCTGATTTAGTCTTGTTTTATCTCCAATAATATATTCAGGAACATCTTTGCTAATATCAAGATTGAGGTATAGTTGCTTTTGTTGAGTTTTAAAATGTAAGATACTTACTAATTTATTTAAAAGTTTAAATAAATTAAACTCAATTTTTTCAAATTCAATTTTTCCTGCTTCAATTTTTGATAAGTCCAGAATATCATTAATAATTACTATTAAATTGTCGGCAGAAGTCTTAATATTATCAAGATATTCAGATTGTTCGTTGTTTAGTTCAGTATCAAGTAAAAGTGAAGACATTCCGACAATGGCGTTCATAGGTGTGCGAATTTCATGACTCATATTTGCAAAAAATTCTTCTTTAAATTTAGCATTAGTTTCGGCTTGTTCTATTGCCAGCGTAAGAGCGAGATTTTGTTTTCCGATTTGTGAAAGCATTTGATTAAATCCTTTTGTTAATTCTCCTATTTCATCATTACGATTTTTTGTTATTCTAACAGAATAATCTCTATTTATTGAAATTTTTTTCATAATTTTTGAAAGATGTGTAATTGGTTCAGAAATAACTTTCTGTAGTCTGAGTGACAAGAGAAATGCTATGAATAACGAAGAAATTAGAATTATAGAAATAACTGAGATAAATCGTATGAGTCTTTCAGAATATTCTTCTAAATTATAATTTATGTATATGGCGCCAATAATTTCATCATCTAATATAATTGGTTTACTTATAACCAAAGAATTATCATCAGTAAAAAGAAAAGAATCTTTTACAATTACAGACAGGTAGATTTGTGGGATATTAGTAGTATCCTTTAAATATTGCGCTAAAGTATTCCCTTTAATATCGAAAATACATGCCTGTTCTATATGTTTGTCGGCTATTAAAGAATTTAACAGTTCATAGGAAGCTTCTTTATCATTAAAAGATACAGCTGCAGTACAGTGTTTTCCGATTACTTCAGTTAAAATAGATATGCTTTTTAATGTTTTCTTCTTAAATTCAGATTTATCATAAGCAAAGAAAATAATACCTGATAATATAAGAGTAAATAAGCATATTGACAGAATAATCAGTATGATTTTCGTTTTTATTGATATGTCCTGGAATTTTAGCATTATTTAAATGTATCTGAATTTCATGAAAAAGGCTGAGGCTAAGGATTTTTTTAGTTTTTATCTTTTTTTCATAAAGTTTCATTGCTGTCCGACAAAAATTAGTTATTAACTCTAAAAGGTATGAATAAATTGATACTTTTAAACAGGTCGCCCTTACAGGGCTTATTTATTATAGATCATATTATACTATAAACAGTACGCCCTTAACAGGGCTTAATAAAAGCCACGTAGTGGCGAACTGTTTATAGCACAATGGTTTATAATAAATTTAGAAGTGCCGTAGGTACGACCTGTATTCAATATTTAT
>SDBV01011146.1_pt1 | contig 11682 bp, 10 predicted proteins | sample 2277081 | NCBI WGS metagenome assembly SDBV01 (sample SAMN10402039, study PRJNA504765) | marine sediment metagenome | isolation source: marine sediment core GS10_PC15, 223 cmbsf | place: Arctic Ocean: Southern Knipovich Ridge | collected 2010
CAAGTTCAAGATCGCGCTGGCCTGCAACGAGCTCAACCACGTGAACCGGAGCACCTGCAAGCGCAAGACGCTCAACGGCACGTCGGTCGAGACTCACATGAGGCACGTCCACGCGATCTTCGAGTTCGCCATCGAGCCGCTGGACATCCTCGAGACCAACCCCTTCCGCAAGCTCCGGGGCAAGCAGGCCCCTTCCCGGGAGTGGCGCTACGTCGCCCTCGAGGAGTTCTGGCGGCTGTTCGACGCCGCGAGCGACGCCTGGAAGACGATGCTGGTGATCTGCCGGCTCGCGGGGCTGAGGAGGTCGGACGCCATGTCCCTGACGTGGGCCAACGTGGACTTCTCCGAGGGCGTGCTGAAGTTCACCACCCAGAAGACGGGCAAGTTCGCCCGCATCCCGATGTGCGCCGAACTGGTCCAGGTACTCAGGTCCGATGAGCGGGGCGCGACGTTGCGCATGGACGACCGGGTCGTCCCGCAGAGGCTCTCCCGGTCCCGGGCGGCCCGGCCCGAGGACTACGTGTCGACGGCCAACGTCGGGCGGCACTTCGAGAAGCTGCGCGAGCTCGCCGGGGTCGCGGAGTACGGCAGCCCGCTCCACACGCTCCGCAAGTCCTGCATCAACGACTGGGCCAAGCTGTACCCGCCGAACGCGGTCCAGGAATGGGCGACCCACTCCAGCATCCAGACGACGATGACGTACTACGCGAAGGTGAGCCGGGACCAGGAGTTGGCCGCCCAGAAGCCCGTCGGTGGCAGAATTGACAAGGATCTCGACAAGAAAAGGCTCGTGGTCTGACGGCGCGATCTCGCTCAAGCCCATCCGCGCGATTCGCTTGCGAACTTTCGGTCCGTCGCCGCGAGCGACGATACCGAGTCAGCAGGTCGTCAGCGACGAGTCCTGCGCGGCTCGGCAAACCAAGCCGTTTTTCCTCAAAGAGTTGCCGGCGGCCTGTTGCGTTCCTGCCTCTGCGTCCGACGGCGCCCCGCTCAGTTCTGTGTCGTCGTAATCTTCCCACTCTCGATGCACACGAACTTCCACCGGTACTCACCGACCTCGTAGACGTGCTGCATGCGTGCGCCGTCACTCCTGTTGGTCCGCCCGTGTCTTACCGGCACCCCGGGACTGGAGGAACGCCGTGTTCTCGGCGATGTGTCCCAGGCACTTGAGCGCCGAGGCGAGCGCGAAGCTGAAGAAGCTTCCGAACACGCAGGACAGACCCAGGAACAGTCGGGCCTGGTCGCTCGCGTCGATGCTGCTCCCAGAGATGAGGCTGTCTGAGCCGAGGTAGAGAAAGACCGTTCCCACGGCCAGACGCGTCGCCGTGGGCTTACTACTCAGAAGGAGTCTAGAGTTCTTCCAGTAGCTTTGCTTTCTTGGTCTCAAACTCCTCTGCCGTCAGTACTCCAGAGTCGTGAAGTTCTCCCAACTTTGCAATTAGCTCCACCGTGTCCCCCTTGGCCTGATCATCTTCACCACGCTCATCATTCACCTCATTCTTCAGAACGGCCAGTTGGAACTTCTTAAAAGTCTTCTGGTCCGTCGTGGCTAGGATCTTTCGGCCATCGTTGAAAACACAGACGAAGGTAACTTCTGTCTTCTTGCCTCCCAAGAGAAGACCTGCGAGCAGACCAACTGGGCCAAGGAGTGCTCCGCCCGCGAGCCCCCAACCGGCAGTGCCCGCAAGACGTTTCACTTTCTTTTCTGTAGCGACCTCAACGCTCGCGATATCCGTGTCTAGGAAGTAAGTATCATTTTCCTGGAATAGCCCCTTCGACAGTATGATCCGGTCTCTTCCGGTCCATCCCGGTCCAATTCCTGCATACATTTTGCCCCAGTCGCCTGCATGAACTTTGATCATCATTGCCATAGCGTCGCTCCTTAAGATGATGGATATAGTTTTTCCGTATCAACCTGCTTCACCGTGTTTCTGCTCCCCAAGGTGCTTGCCGGCGCAATAAAGGGGAGCGCCGCATCGAGGCAGCTCCCGAGACCCCGCCAGGGGCGCACGAAACAGCACAAGGCCAGCGCTCCCGTTCGGGGAGCGCGGCACAAGCGCCGCGTTCGTGCTTCAAGAAAGCCATGTAAGCAGTCGTCGATGGTTCTCGTTGACCTCACGAACAGGTGCGAGGTAGTGAAAGCCTGTGCTCGGTGGTGCCGCACTCAATTCTGTATCGTCGTGATCTTGCCGTTCTCGACGTACACGTAGTTGTTCGTGTATTCGCTGATTCTATAGATATGCTGGATATTCTTGCCGTAAGCGGTCAGCGTCCGGTTGGAGTTCGTTGGCAGACCCCAAGACGCGAACAACAGAAGCTCTTTGGCCCCGACCCTGATCTTCCTCTCCTTGATCATCTCCCATTCCTCCAGAGTGAACAGGCCTCGCCTTCGAATCTCCGCGGCGATGCGGTCTCTCTGAACAAACTTGCAGCCGTGTGCCCCGCAGAGGGTGTAGTCATCGACTTGTCTAAGCTCGGCCTTATCCATCATTGCAATGCGGAAGGGTGAACCGGCGCAGCTAGCGATTAGAAGTGCGGAAGACAGAAGCCCTGCTGTTAGCACCATCATTGACAGTCTCTTCATAGCAATCTCCTTGTGTTCTAGAGAATGGCGATCCCCGGAAAAAAAAGGAGCGCCGAACCAAGGCCGCTCCTAGGACCCTCGCCAGAGGGCTCACGAAACAGCACAAGGCCGACGCTCCTTTAATGGAGCGTGGCTCAAGTGCCGCTTTCGTAATTTTCAGAGCCAAAGACCCTGACTGGCGATTTCCTAGGAAGCAGCAACTTGACGCACGCGCGTCAATTCAATTGTCTTGGCCGCGCCCGCTATTCAGTGGCCGTCGCAGCCGGTCGCATTATATCCTGGTTCGCGCCTTTCGTAAGCCCCAGATTCTGCGACCCGTTCGGCTGAGGATACGCATGGCCTTCCACGGGACCTTCGCCGGAGCCCAGAACCAGCTTCTGGGGAGACAACCGGGCCGAATCGGCTCGACGGGCAGCCCGGAGTTGTCTTGCTGACCCACGGGAGATCCTCGGAGCCCGCGGGCCTTTCGGACTCACTCGCGCGTGAAGTTATATGTGCAGGCTAAAGCGTAGCCCCTTTCGAAGATGCTCCTGAGGTCTAGGACGGATCCAGCGTGCCGTAAAAGGTCAAGCGTATTATCGGAAAGGACTTAGCTAATAGAAACCACTTTAGGCCCCCCCTAGAGAGTGTATGCTTATGATTAAACGCAACCTAACGTTGAGAGAGATATATAGCATAAGTACTCATACTCTTGGGGGGGGCTGTCTTGGTTTTAAGCCCCCCCCGGCGGGAGAAAGGAAGCAGAGAGACGAAGCTCCACGTCGCGGCGCCGTGCCCGAGGCGGGACTAGGCGGCGCTCCTGAAGCTCGACCTGGAGGTCGCCGGGCCTTCCCCGTCCTTCCCCGGGACCTCCCTCGGAGCCCGTGATCAGCTTCTGGGGAGACAACCGGGCCGAATCGGCTCGTGGGGCAGCCCGGAGCTGTCTTGCTGACCCACGGGAGATCCTCGGAGCCCGCGGGCCTTTCCGACTCGCTCGCGCGTGAAGTCGTATGCGCAGGTTTCGGCCCGACCTCTTGAAGACGACGCCGCGCGTTCGGGGCCGACGCCGCTGGCGCGGGCCGCTTCGCCGCGCTTGCTCTATCGATCTCCAATGGTGATTCTGCGATTGTCCTATCCATTCGTCGAAGTCATTTGGACTGAAGACTGTCACCTCACAAGATCCCATCGGTTGGTCCCAATCATACGGCTATGGAATATCTCAAATTGCTCTAGAAGGGGTGATCCTGCTCAACTTCTTTCGTGCTGGCAATCTGAAACAGGTCGGATTATAGTCACGAGCGTTCGTAGTTTGGTATGCCGACGCGTGGCTGGGTCTACACAATGTCCTTCAACGATGCCTTTTGTATGCTTCTCGACCAAACTGCTGACAGATTGGGCTCTTCCCCAGATCAAGGAGCCATTGCGAAGAAGCATGATCTGTCAGTATGGCCTTTGAGAATGGAGTCACTTTGTGGGCAAACCCTATGCGCAAGAAATCGTTGATCTACAAGCAACTTATGCTTGGTCGAGAAAGACAACAATTGATGATGCCGCAGTGAGTGGAGTCCCGACTTCGCTCCCACTCTTGGCTGTTGGATCAGGCGGCTCTTTGACTGTGGCACATTTCGCTTGTGCCCTGCATCAACAACACACCAGGCAAATCGCAAAGGCCATCACGCCGTTGGACGTGGTAGAAATGGCGCCGCAAATGCGAGACTCTGCCGTCATGTTTTTCAGTGCTGGGGGTTCAAATCCTGACATTATGGGAGCGTTCCGGAAGGTCGTTTCCTGCGAACCTGGACGGCTTGCGGTATGCTCCCTACGAAAACAGAGTCGGTTGAATGACTTGGCGCGACGCTATGGTCTTGTCGATCTACTCGAGTTTTCGCCACCTTCCAAGAAGGACGGATTCCTGGCGACGAATTCCCTGCTAGCTTTCTGCGTGCTTCTGATGCGGCTTTACTCCAAATCCGCTGGCGACGAAATGGTCTTGCCACGCTCCCTCAGGTTACTGCTCCATCCAAAACGCACGGAAGCTGGGTACACACGATGGTTACACGACATCTGCCGACCTCTTTGGGAAAGGCAGCAGCTTATTCTCCTGCATGGCCCGACAACAGCGCCTGCCGCAATAGACCTGGAGTCAAAATTCACTGAAGCTGCACTCGGTCCTGTACAGATATCTGACTTTCGCAACTTCGGCCACGGTCGTCACCACTGGCTAGCAAAGAGAGGGAAAGAGTCGGCAGTGCTCGCGATTATTACGGAACGTGACCTGAAACTTGCACAGCGAACGTTGGTGCATATTCCTAAAGACATCCCCGTGGCCCAAATTCACGTACCTGGCGACGGCGCGGTCAGTTGTCTTGCCGCTCTGATCACTTGCCTTCGGATCACTCAGTTTGCTGGAGAAGCCCGGGGGATTGATCCTGGGAGGCCCGGCGTGCCTTCCTTTGGCCGAAAGTTGTACCATCTGAATGCCTTTTCGCGAAAAAAGAAGACCACTGGTATTACAAGCTCTCAAGCTATAGCTATTAAACGAAAATCCAGGCAAGACATTGAAGCTCTCCAAACGCATGAGATTCTTGACACCTGGATAAATGCTTATCGAGAGTTCCTCAAGAAGATTCGAAGAGCTCGTTTCCATGGCGTTGTACTCGATTACGACGGGACGTTGTGTAGCTCAGCAGATCGCTTCTCTGGATGGCGAGAAGATGAGGCTTTTCAGGTAGTGCGCCTATTGAAGGCAGGACTAATTGTCGGTATCGCCACCGGCCGGGGAGGCTCAGCGAAAGAGGATTTGCGACGATGGATTCCTCGGTCTCTTTGGAAAAGTATCATTGTCGGGTATCACAATGGAGCGGAAGTGGAGTCGCTTTCAGTAAACACTTCTACGTCAACCAAGCGTTTGTCTGGCCCGATGCAGCAGGTTGTTGACATTGTAAAGAGCCATCCCATACTGAAGGTTGCGGCTAAAGCTACATTCAGGAATCAGCAAATTACGCTCAGGCCCAGTGCGTACCGCTTTAACATAGACCTTTTTGACATTGTCAAAGACGTCATCGCTTCGGTTGGCCTCGATGAGGTGACAGTCGTCCGCTCTAGCCATTCCGTGGACATTCTTGGGAGTGGCGTATCAAAGCTCGCAGTGGTTAACCACATTAAGGGTATGATTGGTGAAGCTCAGGCTAACATTCTCTGTGTTGGGGATCAGGGATTGTGGCCTGGCAATGACTTCGAGCTTCTATCCCAGGAGTATTCACTTAGCGTCAATGAAGTATCGTACGACCCCGGTACATGTTGGAATCTATCGCCTGCTGGTTGTCGAGGAGTGCCGTCGACGACCATCTACTTAGAGTCACTTCATATCGCAAGCGGCACTGGAACGGCAAGACTCCGTTTACGTGGCCATTAGGGGGCACCATGAAACAAGAACTTGCCCTAAGATTGCTTTCTGAAATCATGCAGTGGGACACCGATAAGGCACGCAAGGAATTTGAATGGCTTTCCTTGATGTCCAAACTAAAGTACGATGGTTACCATGATTTTATTGCCGGAATGAGATTTCTTGAGAGCTTGGCAGCATGGCTTCAGCAGTTCGACAGTTCTGACAGGGAAGTCGCCTATGACTTCGTTCGTCAATCCCTCGTGTACATTGGGACCGGAGAGATGCAGCACCTTGTCGAGCTCATGTATCCAGAGATTGTCCAGAAACGACTTCGCCGTGCAGTAGCACATATTCTGGGCGTGAAGGCCTACAGAGTCTGGGCCCACCCCAAAGCCCATCGACTGTATCAGTCACTACTACGGCGTTCGTTATTCCTTGGCCTGAGTGATGGTGCAAGAATCGACACCTTTCGTCGCTCGGTCGTTGGCCACATATCGAACGAACAGGTCGTCGTGGCCCACCAGATCAACGAGGCAAAATGGGAATCTCTCTTGGACTCTCTCAGGAATGATCTGGGAGATCCTGACGCTCGGTTTGCATTTGTATATCTCATTGACGATTTCACTGGGAGTGGCACAACACTTCTCCGCAAAGAGAAAGATGGCTGGAAGGGGAAAATGGCGACGTTCTGGAAAGAAGTGGCGCTAAACAAGACTAGGTATTTGCAGGAAGACTGGACCCTCTGTGTGCATCATCACTTGGCCACGGATGTTGCACGCAGGATAGCGAAAAAACGTAATAACCAAGCGACGAAAGAGAAGAAGGGTGAGTGGTTCCCAAAGGTTGAGTTTACCTTCGGCATGATTCTACCTCCCGACTTGCCAATCACCATGTCGCCAATCGCGTCGAAACAATTCATGGCCCTTACCGACAAATACTACAATGACATTATTGAAACTGATCACATAAGAAAAGGGGGAACAGACGCTAAGCTAGGTTTCGGCCAGTGTGCACTGCCGTTGATCCTGGAGCACAATACACCAAATAATTCAGTTGCGTTGCTTTGGGCTGAAACAGGGGGGACAAACGGCCAGCATGCCATGAGACCGTTATTTCGGAGACGTGAAAGGCATGTCTAGACATTGGAAATAGTATTATGAACAACCCTTTTCTAAAACGAGCAACGGAATTCTATCGAGATGAAGAGGCGTTCTTGGCAATCGTTAGTCCCGAGCCAATCAAGTTCTTTTTGAGCCAGGTGAAGGATGCGACGTCTCTGTATGACCGGCTTGTCATCATTCGCGGCACCCCTGGAAGTGGAAAGACGACCTTAGCAAGAGTCTTCGAATACCCGGCCGTAAGCACTGCGATGCAAAATGCTGCAGCAAATTCAGCTTACAGGAGCCTTCAATTGGTCCTTTCTGACCGTGGTGCGGCACGAGATGGCCATCCGACACTGCTCGGCTATCGTTTGCCATTGGAAACGGATTATCGAGATTTATGGGAGTTTGATTACCCGCATGACCTCAAACTTGGCCTCCTGACAACAATGATCCAGGCCCGTACCGTCCTGGGGTGGGCACGGAACCTCAGGACGGCCGGCGTCAACCTTGAGAATGCTAGCATTATCCCACGTCCAGATGCAGGAGCTGCAACAGACGCCATAGGTGGTATCACAGTAAAGGGGATCGTAGAAAGAGCAAGAGCGATCGAAGCTGCTCTTTACAATATTGTCAGCGCATTGTTGCCTCCCAAACTCAAGGAGCTTGATGAGGACACAACGTCAGCCTATCGCCCATTCGACGTAATCGATAAATTCAGGATTGAGCCAGAGCCCAACTCTGAACAGACTGCCCTAGAATTACAACCGCTTGTAATACTGGATGATGCGCACACTCTACACCCTCTTCAGTTCAATTATCTTCAGCATTGGCTAACTCGCAGAGAATTGCGGGTGGCACGATGGGTGCTGACACGGCTAGACGTACTAACTCCGGATAAGGCCTTGGCTATTATCTCTGAGGACACTTCAGAGAGATCAACTCTTCCAGGAATCACTAAAGGCCGTGAAATAATCGAAATCCTTCTTCAAACTAGAACTTCAGGGCGATCAAATCAGAGGAAAGCTTTTCGTAAGATGGCAAAGGATATGGCCAACAGATACCTGCATCAAATGGACATATTTAGTCAACGCCATCTGGATAACTTGGCAGACCTACTCCGCACCGATTGCAAACCTATCTCACCATCTAAGCTGGACGATCTTTGCCAGAAGGTGAAAGCAAAGCGTGATCGAATTCAAATGTCGGACACTCGCTTTCAAGAGCTGGAACAATTGGTCGAAAAGTATCGCCCCGACGGCAATTCATTGCCTCACGATGAGAATCGAATGATGCTTCTTATTCTCATGCAGCGATATATGAAACGCACACCAACACGGAATCTTTTTGATTCTGAAGAAGACATCGATCCATCAAAGCCTCTGAAAGCTGATGCTCCACTTCGCGAAGCTGCCAGGCTGCTCCTACACCACTGGTATGAGAAACCATACTATTACGGAATTGACGATTTATGCGATGCCAGTTCAGAGAATGCAGAGCAATTCCTACACCTAGCTGCCGATCTCGTGGAGACCTCTGCAACGCAGCTTGTAAGAACACAAGGGGCCCCGATTAAGCCCAGGACACAGGATCGTGCGTTGTCCAGAAAGGCGCATAGTATTACATCGGATTGGAATTTCCCCCAATTCCCTCTTGTAAAAACTCTGACCAACGCCATGGCAGAGAAGTGTCTCGCCCGCTCCTTGGAACTCAACGCCCCCTTAGGGGCCGGTGCTAATGCCTTTGGCATTCCACAATCGGATTTCGATGAACTCGTTAAGATTGATCGTGAACTTGCTAGGGTGCTCCAGTTTGCGTTCGCTTACAATGCTCTATCGCCTGTGCCTCACTATGCTTGCAAAGGCAAGAAATGGTGCCTGCTAGAACTAGGCGGAACCGTGCTTCTTCGCCATGGACTTACCTTGAAAAGAGGTGGCTTCATCGAAAGCAGTGTCTCTGAGTTGTCTCGAATAGTCAAAGGGACAACATCATGAGCATTCAATACTGTTGGGACAGGTGCATTAGCCACCGAGGGCCAGAAGCTGCCCGCTTCATCGCTGATTACTTTGGACAAGAATCATGTCACCCCCTTCTTGTGGTTGGTGCAGGATTTGACCCACGGTCAACAATAGTCTGCAGATATATAGGAGATGCAAGTGGAAAACGAGCAAAGGGTTTTTTCATACGAGAAGAGCGGCCGGACCAGAATTCAGACCTGCGCAAACGTGCCGAGGACAATTTAAAGAAAATGAAAAACCTCATTGTGGATTTCGAGGTAAAGGAGATCCGTATCCTGGCACCAGATGGCGCAGTTGTCGGGAGTCGGAAGGCTGCAGGTGAAGTCGCCAACCTGTCGTTGGACAACATTTCGGATGTGGTGGTCGATACTAGCTCCCTGTCCGTTGGGGTGTCTTTTCCTGTCGTCAAACAGCTTCTTGACAGAATCGAAAGGTGCAAACGCAAAATCAATCTTCATGTCATGGTTGCCGACTCCCCTGCTACTGATGAAGGCATCGAGCCGATAGCTTGCGGCCAACCAACACCCATCCCTGGCTTTCACGGTGGGTTTGGACTCGATTCAACGGCGGACGCCGTGAAGCTGTGGGTTCCCCTGCTCCGCACAAGGAGGCGTGCCATTCTTGAAGAGATTCGCATGTTTGTTGGACCTGACGACATCTGTCCCGTTCTGCCATTTCCTGCAAAGACTCCGCGAACGGCCGACAGGCTGATTGAGCATTATCTGTCTGAGTTCGAAAGCACTTGGGAAGTGGATGACAGACACATCGTTTATGCGGCGGAAAGCAATCCTCTCGATTTGTACCGGAGCCTTTTGCGCTTGGACGATGCTCGCAAGAAGGTGTTTGCCCCCATCGGTAATTCTATGATGATCCTGTCGCCTCTTGGCAACAAGGCGCTGGTTCTTGGATCGCTAATGGCTGCACTGGAACGAGACTTCCCTGTTGTCTACATGGAAGCCACCGGCTATCATTTCGAGATGACTGAGCCAGCTGCGAACGATGCTCCCCCCGGGACATTGATTCACATTTGGCTCAAAGGAGAAGCTTATTCCTCTTGCTAGGACAGCGGTACTGTGATTAATACATCGCCCGCCAAATCGAAAAGACGTTGCCCATCGATCTATGCCACTGGGCTGGTATGCCTTGATATTGTTTTCAGTGCCGATGCACGAGCGCCCATGAAAGTTGCAGCGGGGGGAACTTGTGGGAACATTATTGCTATCCTTAGTTACCTAGGCTGGCAAGCTTACCCGATTGCTCGACTTAACGGAGACATGGCTGCTGGCCTTGTCCGGAAAGACCTTCAGCGATGGAACGTCCATCTGGACTATGTCAGTTGTGCACCAACGTCAGATGCGCCAGTTATAGTCCAACACATCAAGAAAGATGTTCGAGGACAAGGAAAACATCGATTTTCGTTAAGATGCCCCAAGTGTGGAGCTTGGTATCCATCTTACCGGGCAATTCGCACCGAGATGGCAGAGGAAATCTCGCCACAGATTGACCGCCCGTCAGTGTTCTTCCTTGATAGGGTCTCACGTGGAGCAGTGAGCTTGGCCCAAGAGTGTGCTTCAAAAGGCGCCCTTATTGTTTTTGAGCCATCAAGAGTAAACGATGACAAGCTTTTTCGTGAGATAGTCCAGCTTGCTCATGTGCTAAAATACTCCCAGGAGCGAATACCGCGGCCGGAAGAATTGCCCTCGAGCATTCGACCTCTCTTGGAAGTTCAAACTCTTGGGGCCTCAGGCCTACGCTTCCGAAGACGGACAGCATCCGGCCTAAAGAGCGCCTGGAAAGAGCTAAGAGCCTATTCAGTACCACAGATCAAAGATGCCGCTGGCGCGGGTGATTGGTGCACAGCCACCTTCATTCACCGGCTTGCAAAGAGCGGCCTTTCTGGCCTTGAAGACGCTTCAGGTCCAGATATAGAGCAATCACTGCGGTACGGGCAGGCGGCTGCAGCCTGGAACTGTCTTTTTGAGGGGGCTCGTGGTGGAATGGAGCAACTTAAGCCAAGAGCATTTCTTTCAGCGATCAGAAGGATCGTACACGGGACTGTACCTAAGCCCAAGAGTCCTCGATTGCAGAACACTAGTAATGACGCTGTCGGGACGTTTTGCCAGTTGTGCAGCCAATGATCAGAATGATTTTGGCTCCGCCCGGTTTCTCCACGCATGAGGTCCCTTGTTTCTGAAGAATCCATCTGAGCGGATGAGTGAATAAGTCCGGGCATAATCCAGGGCCGCAGTTGCAAAGTGGCCCACCAAATGAGACGGTCGACACATACCAGTTGTGGTCTTCACTCACCTGAGGACCACTCGAAACACATCGCGACATTCCCCAAGAGAGAACCGTTTTCTTGTCAAAATCCTTGTCCAAATCGGACAAGAACGACTGAAAGGTCACTGACAACTCACTGAAAGGTCGGAGCTATTCTCGGCAGTCCGGGTCAGCTCAAGCCCATGACAAAAAAGGCTTTTCGCCTTTTTTTGGGCGAAAAGCCTCACTACGCCGCGGAGGACTCGAACCTCCGACCCGCTGATTAAGAGTCAGCTGCTCTGCCAACTGAGCTAGCGGCGCATCGCATCACAACAGAACAGAAAGGGATATCAT
>SDBV01011147.1_pt1 | contig 11681 bp, 11 predicted proteins | sample 2277081 | NCBI WGS metagenome assembly SDBV01 (sample SAMN10402039, study PRJNA504765) | marine sediment metagenome | isolation source: marine sediment core GS10_PC15, 223 cmbsf | place: Arctic Ocean: Southern Knipovich Ridge | collected 2010
GGGATGCTTCGAATACGATGTGCAATATATAACGGAACATATGACATCGTTTTTGAAAGATATAAGAATGCAAATTTATCCCAGTTTTGACTCATTTTTTTAAAAAACCGGTAATGCTCTCATGCCAAGCATATCAGATATCTGTGTACCCCGGCCGCAGCCGAGTTCAAGGGCTGTCTCCTCTCCATGCAAAATTCTATTTCCGATGATATGCCGGAACCGTGTCATATTTGTTGAAAAAATGTCAGAGTGATCCATATGATAATCAACAAGGCCTCTTAAGCCTGATTCATGAAGTTCTCTAACCTTTTTCAGGTCTACTTCAGTCTTATTTTTATCTACAAAAAAACTTTGCCTTAACTTATATAGATTTATATAATCCAGTTCATAGAAGTTGTCTAACAGAACACTTGCCTCAACTTCTTCATTTTCACTATATTGGAAGGGGTATATCCTAAAATCTGGAATGTCTTCAATAAATTTATATTTTTTCTTACAATTTCTACACTCGTATGCACTTTCAGAAATAGACAACTGATCTGATTTACATATGGGGCAGATATAATGCATTTGCTCGCTTAACCTCCAAAAAACTGCTGTAGCCACAACTCCAAATTTATATACTTCCATATTGGGCGTGGGTTTACGGGCTCGCCATTCACAAATCCTTGAAAGTGCTTAATTACTGCATCCGCATCGAAATATCCTCTTTCCCTGAAACTTTTTGAATTGATTATATCCTCTATCTCTTTTCTGCAATCAGTGCGGAACCATATATTTTCAGGAGTAGCAAATCCTATCTTTTTAATACGCTCATGGACAGCATTAGGAAGGATTTCTTTTAATGCATTTCTCAGGACTATCTTGCCTACGCCATTTCTCACCTTTTGCCGCGATGGCAAAGAAAAACAAAACTCCACAAGCCTATAATCCAAAAAAGGAAGCCTAGATTCAATAGAAAAGGCCATTGAATTACGGTCCTCGTATCGCAAAAGAGAAGGGAGGCGTTCAAAGGTCAGAAAATTGTATAAACTCTGATCCATGTATCCTTTATACCTTGTTTTTTTTTCAATCATGTGTCCGTGCTTTTTGATAAAATTTTTATTTAACCAGGAAGGAAATAATCCCATTTCTTTCTTGTCAAGTAACCGTCTTTTCCATCTAAAAGGATGAAATGGAATAAAATGTCTAAGGAGTTCTCTTATCAGCCACCATTTAGGATACTCATGATACTCGGAATACTTGTCAATTTCATTTTTCAGGGACCACAGTTTGCCTTCCTTGAATAAATCTTTGAAGTTTGCTAGAAAATAACTTCCATAACCAGCTAAAATTTCATCTGCACCCTGACCATTAAGAACAACCTTAACACCTCGTTCTCGGGTTAATTTCATAACCAGCCATCCAGCCCACTGACTTATTCCTGCTACAGGCTCTCCCTGGTCTTTGATAAATTTTGGTACGAGGTTGAATATATCTATTCCATCCGGGAAAACTAAGTTAGATTCAGCATCTGTCTTTTCTATAACAGCTTGTATGAATTCCCTTTCATCGTAAGCTTTTTCATGAAAACATGCAGAAAATGTCTTCTGTTTTTCGCCAATGACAGCAGGATTAATACCATTTCTAAGGATGAGTTTATTTATTACACAGACAATCGATGAAGAGTCCAGTCCACCGCTCAAGGATGTCCCCAGAGGAACTTCACTTTGAAGCCTTAACCTTATTGAATCCTCAAATAGATCATAGAATTTATGTGCAGCTTCTTCGTCTGAAATATGCGGAACCCGCCTTGCTGGGTCCAAGTCCCAGTATCTCGAAATGTTGGAGGTACCATTAACCCCAACAACTATGTAATGGGCAGGCATAAGTCTCTCAATTCCTTGAAAAAATGTTGCCTCTGTATGATCTATGTAATCGCTATTTTCGTACGCAAGGTAGTCAAAAATCACTCCATCATTAGGCCTGCAAGGTATTGTCTTATCTTTCAAGATCGACTTTATTTCTGAAGCAAAGATGAACCGGTCTTTATCTAAAAAGTAATAAAAAGGCTTTATTCCGAATCTGTCTCTTGCACAGAATAATCGCTTTTCTTTTGAATCCCACAGCGCAAAAGCCCACATACCGTTAAATTTGTTAACACACTTCTGTCCCCATTCCTCGTAACTGTGGATAATTACTTCGCAATCTGTCCTAGATTTAAAAATGTGCCCTCTTGCTTTCAGTTCCAAAGTAAGATCCTTGTAATTGCAAATTTCACCATTATATGTAATCCATACTGTGCAATCCTCATTACACATGGGCTGGTGGCCAGCAGGACTCAAATCGATAATTGAAAGCCGTCTATGCCCCAGTCCGATTCCACTATCCTCATAATACCCTTCATCGTCAGGACCCCTGTGATAAAGGGTGTTGGTCATCGCCTTTATAAGCACTTCACTGATCGATTCACTATTAAAATTTAAAATGCCGACTATCCCGCTCATAAAATTACTCAGGTTTTATTAGTTAAGTCCTTATATAATTCATTGATTTTATGAGTTATTAGATCTTGACTAAAATTAGCAGTAACATAACTCCTTATTTGATTAGGATCATAGTTATTAAGATAATTTTTAATAAGCGACTTAATTCCTTCTCCTAAAAACATTGCATTTTTCTTAGGTACCAATATACCTACCTTCTCAACAATAAATTCTTCAGGCCCACCGCTTCGGGTAACAACTACGGGTTTGCCACAAGCCATTGCTTCAACTATGTTTACCCCGAAAGTCTCATCCAAGCTTGACGAAACCAAGATATCATGTTCATTAATTATGTCTGCCAACTTATCATTGGGAATAGCTCCAAGATAGGATATTGTATTTTCCAATTTTAATTCCCGAATAATATCGAATAGGTCCCGAGCTTCGCCACCTGTTGGCCCTACAAGTGAAAGATGAATGAAAGGAAATTCCTTTTTTAAGATCCTAATAGCTTTCACTAAATAAGTAATTCCCTTTCGCGCTTCTAGCGTCCCAACCAATAATAATTTTATTCGCTCTTCTTCTATTTCCTTTCTTCTATAGATAATTTTATTTATATCTGGGGAAAATTTATTTATATCAATGCCATTGTATATCACAACTAACTTATCCTGATGTATCCCGTATTTTACAATAATATCCCTTTGGAAATTACTGACACAGATCGTTTTATCAACATTTCTTATCGTATCCAAAACTGCACTTCCAGTATAAGGACTTGAAAAATAACTTGAGAATGGCGATTGGTGTTCTGTAACGACAACTGGTATTCTAAAACGTCTCTGTAATTTCCACCCGACATAGCCTGCAGGGAATGATTTATGAGCGTGTATGATTTCTGGCGTAAATTGTATTCTTTTTAATGCCATTAACGTATAAATAAAAGCACTTATTCTATTGAAAAAGTACAAAGGTTTATTACCAAATATAAAAACCTTATAATAAACGCTTAATACATCATCTGTATAATTCTTATTAGCCTCCCCATTTATTATATTTGCGTCTACTCCAACTCTTCCGTTCAAAAATATATGTTTAAAGAGAAATATAACCATTTTAAACATAACTTCATTGAAGATAAAATTTACAATCGTTCTAATATTTATTCTTTTAAATTTTCTTCCAATGACGATGATGAACACTTCATGAAATTTTCTTAATTGTTCAATCTGTTCCTTTATAAAAATTCCCGCTATAGGATTTTTTTTTGAAGGATACATATCACAAATAACTAGTATTTTCACATTAGGTATTATTTAAATTTTAACGATTTCATGAAAATATGTGAAACACGAGATGCATTGTGCCGTTTCAGTGTTTTATTTGCATTTTCAACTAAAACTTTGCATTTTTCCTCATCATTTAAAAGAGAATGGACTGCATTTTTCAAAAGCTCTGGATCTAGTTGATCAACAACTTCGCCCCATCCATATTTTTTAGCATACCAGCTTACATATGCATCAGGTGGAGCATGCACCAAAATAGGCCTCCCTGAGGCTAAATACTCAGGCAGTTTGCTTGGAGAAGCTGTTTTAATAAGATCAGGATATGGACTTGTGAACGCCATGGGCAGAAACAAAATATCGGCATCCTTATGTATGCTCGATAATCCTGTATTATCGACAAAACCGTGGTATACCACATTATCCCCTGCTATACCTATTTCCGTAAGTTTTCTCGAGGATCTTTGCGAATAAACATGAAATTCTAAATTCCTCATATCCTTTATAGCGCTAATAAAATTAATAATGGAATCAATTTGGGCTTCATAGATCATTCCTGTAAATACTATTGTTTTTTTTGTCTTACCAACAGATAATTCATTTTTTATACTTCCCTTTAAAAATCCCTCATTATCAAAAGGATGTGGGATTAGAATCGTCTCAATTCTATACTTTTGTTGATAATGGTCCCGAAGCGCTTCGCTCATAACAAATACCTTTCTTGCCGTCTGAATAGTTACTCGCTCAATAAATCCCGAAAGATATTTTCGAAGCTTATAGGTATTTACAGCTGAAAAACAATCTAGCATGTACAGTACAATAGGAACATTGCTAATTTTATTCATTAAATAAGCTGCTAACAAGAAATTGCCAGAAGTTGGATAAACCAACAACACATCAATTTGTTCTTTCTTAATTATCTTCAAACCTTTCCAAACTATTGGTAAAACTTCAAGCCACTCCCTTACAGATACCCAACGTGTATATTCACCATATGTAGTATGGGCTGGGGCGTAATAATATCTGCATGGAAGTTTACCTATTACAAAATTTAAACTTCCGTCGTAATAGGTAGTGTAAACTACATATGAATCTTGTGGAAACTTTTTAAAAAGTTTAAGGAAAACAAATGAGGGCCCAAAGGGCACAGGTGGCACACAGTGGGATATTAGAAGAATTTTAGACATTATTTAAACCTTACTGTAAATCCTGTCATTAGACCAATCGGTAATATAGTGTTTCCATTTTTTCCATTTCTTTTGAGAAATCGGTTTTTTCTGTGATGACATTCACATTCCTGCAAATAGCTGTTTTGTCAAATCACCAGATCCGTGTTTTTCTGGCAACCAACTGGGACCACCCTTCAAATACATTAGACAAAAGGCATATCAATTCCCTTCAAGTCTTTATTCCTGTCTCCAAAAGAGAATAGTACAATTCCTCCATCTTCCCCATCCAAAACGATACATATTTTGTTATCCTTGTCCCATACCGGCTGCTTTGCTGAATTAAGAATCCCAAACGTAGTCAGACCTAAAGCATTTCTTTCTCCAATTTGTGCTGCCACTGAATACATGCCCTCATATCGTATAAATTCCAGCATATTATCTAATACTTTTTTTACATTTTCTCCCTTCCAATTTAATATTCCCGCTATTCCGCCCATATCAAAATTCCTATTTTTTTGATCTGTTTATGAATCGATTTCTGATTTACATATGCTGTGTATATCGCAAAGAGATGAATTACATTCTTTCGAAGACAATTAAAGGGCTTTTGCCTTTGTGAACAGTTTGGGACACAAGCGATTGTATCGTGGCAAATGTTAAATTGAGGTCAAACAAACCTGGAGAAAAGTCAAACAGAGATTGGGAGAACTACCTATTTATTATAAACTGACAACTTGCGATTTAGTAGACATCACCTTTTCCTGCAAGGCAATTATTTCAAAAAGAAATTTTATTGCGTCTCGCACCTTATAGATGCCGCCTTGAGGGAGTTTGCCATCTTATTTCGTGGCTATCGGAGCAAAATACCAGTCATTAGAATATTTTGACTCATAGGTAAGTTTACTAAATTTTTGAAATAATCTATCGACTTCTTGTTTTGTATACCAGGCACATATCTCCCTAGGAAGGTGTTTATATTTACTTTTATTTGGTATTTGACAAACGAAACGTCCTTTGGATTTAAGAACCCTATAGACCTCGGCTACATATTTCTTTACTATCTCTGGAGGAATATGTTGGAAAAGCAACTCAGCAAATGCTATATCGAAAAAATCATTGTCAAACATGCGTAATGACTCACCGTCATTGAGATAAAACTCAACATTGGGTGATTTTATTCTATTCTCTGCCAACTCTATCATTTGAGGAGAAAAATCCACAGAATGGATCTCTTTAACCTTTGGATGTAGATACTTTTCCACGCGCCCTATACCACAGCCAATATTCAAGCATATATCTGATTCCTGTGGACACAATGAATAAACAATGCTCTCACGAGAATTTTCAAATCTTTCCTTTGTAAATCCATCGCAAATCCTATCATACACATCTTTCGTATCATTCTTCAGATCCCAATGCCAAAATGCAGTAACTTTTTCTTTCCAGGTCCTATGACGCCTTAGACTTTTCCTGATTCTCCATCGATTGATATAAATATTAAGAAACTGTCTTAATTTTTTAGGAAAGAAGCCATATAGAAATCTTAAAGTGCGCATTCCCATACTCTTTAGGGTGTGTCTATCTTTCATAAACCTCTTTCATCCACTCAATCGTCCTCGGCACACCCTCCTCTAAGGTAACTTTAGGATCATGTCCGAACTGGTTCTTGGCCTTTGAAATATCCGGCCTTTTGTTCAATACATTATGTCTATCCTCTGGCAGATAGCTGACTAGTGAGGAATCAGCCCCAGTGTAATCCAATATAAAATCGCTTAGCTCTTTGACACTTCTAAATTCTTGTCCACCAATATTGTATACCTCGCCTGGGATAAAATTCTCGCAAACATTGGCCAGAGTCGGGATGAAATCATCTATATACATGAAAACCCGGTGGTAGCCTTCGTAGACCTGCCATGGCATGCCAAATAATGCCCTGTAACAGAATAGGCAAACCACGCTTCTGTAATGATGATAATACTCTCCTGGACCATATGCATTGAAAAATCGGCATCGGACCACCTCAATATTGAAACGCTTTTCGAAGTTCATGATCTGGATTTCGTTGACCCATTTGGTGACAGCATAATCGTTTGGCTGAATAATGGAATAGTTCAGCGGCATGTCTTCTCTTAGAATATCTGCATGCTTATCTCCGTAAATCTCTGAGGAACTCGCAAATATAAGTCTAAACCCTTTCTTTTTTTGCCACTCGAGGATGTTTCGGGTGCCAATAACATTTGTTTGCCAGAGTGTATCATAGTATTCTTCTCCATTTATCCTTCCAAATTCCGCAGCTAAGTGATAAACATAATCATACCGGTTTGCCTCAAATACCCGCTCCAATTGCCTATAGTTTGAAACATCAGCACGAATGTAGTTGTCATCCCGCTGATGCTGCAGGTCACATCCCCAAACCTCGTGACTGCGTTTTGAAAGTTCTTTGACCAGTGGGGTACCTAAGGTGCCTGTTGAGCCGGTTACTAAGACTTTCATGTAAGCCTCCTTGTTCTTAGATGTTAGATAGTAGATAGCGGATGTTAGAGGTTAGATGCAAGGTAGTAGATGGTAGATGTTAGATAGTAGATAGCGGATAGAAGGTATTGGATGTTAGATGATAGATATTAGATTCAAGTAGCAAATTCCTGTTTTTTAAAGAAATCTGTGGAATGCTCCCTTTCAACTGATTCAATGAATGAGTATAGCATTTTATTAAGCTCTGAATATTTGGTTATCAGTTCATCAAAGGTTGACTTGTCTCTAAGAGAATCCGTTTCGTACAGATACTCTAAGTGCTCAATAGTTTCCATGCTGGAAGCATATGCCCTGAATAAATAACGGATGTACTCAGCCTTATATATTCTCAATGCATAACCCTCCACAATATTACTTGACACCGATTTTGATGATCTTCTAATCTGGCTTCCTTCTTCAAACATTTCAAATTTCGGCAATTCCAAAGACATCTTATGCACCCTAATTCCCAACTCATGAGCCAGTCTATATATCTTTAGCTTCTTGTATCCTTCCTCCATAACCATAACTACCATCTTCTATCTGTCATCTACTATCTGACAATAGTCTGTAATACAACTCCTCCATCTTCCCCATCCAGTACTCCTGATCTCCCTTTTCCTGAATCAATTTCCAATTTCTCTCAGCAAATAGTTTTCTCATTTCCTCATTTTGTAATAAGTTTATTATTGAGTCTGCAATTTGATCAACATTACTTGGTTCAACCAGTAACCCATTCCAGCCATCTTTTATCCATTCTCTTACACTAGGCAAATCACTAATGACAGGGACATCACCACATGCCATTGCTTCAAGTAATGCCTGAGGGCCGGAATCATACCTTGATACCGAAACCATTATGTCCGAAGCCTTGTGGTAAAGGGCCACTTCATCGTAATTTACAAACCCAACAATTTTTATAGCGTTCCGAACTCCCATTTGTGAAGCAAGCTTTTTTAACTCATTTTCTTTTTCAGGGTTATCTCCATGCCAGATAAATACAATATAGACATCTTCTATTTTGCTGATTACCTCTGGTATGGCCTTTACGATCTTATGCAAATTGTAGAACGATGCAGCATTACGAGGACTTAAAACAATTTTTGAATCCTTAGGAAGTCCGAGTTTATGTCTAATTTCATTTCTGTTTCCATTACAATTGAATTTTGTTAAGTCGACCCCCCTGCGCATTAAATGCACTTTATCTTTTTTTGCGCCATGTCTTATGCATGCATTGAGCAATTCCTCCGATTCGCCGACTATGATGTCAGCTTTTTTAATTCCCAGTTTTGTTCGGATTCTTGCGTAACTGTCTATACTGTCTTTTTTCCAAAGAACATCTCCATTCAATACCGTTAGGACAAAAGGATATCCCTTTATATAAACACCAAGATAACCAGGATACCAGAGGGTGTAGGAATGAACTATATCCGGTGATATTTCGCCAACGAGCTTTCTGATACGTACTATCTCGTTAAGCTTTCGAAGCCACTTCCAGCTAAAATTGAAATAAAACTCCTTGTATCTTTCCCGACGTGTTCTGTAGTCAGGCTTTCTTCTTATATCGTAGATCTTAACGCTTGGTATTTCTTTGGGATGATCTGTAATAATAGAAATATCATAACTTTTCTTGGCAAACCAGATCATCAACCTTTCCACATGGATGCTACTTGCCCAACCGATATTTACAATCCTTAGCTTCCGCATACAATGTACCGCAAAGCGCGCAGAGCATAGCGCATGTTTTATATCGCCATGCACTCTGCACTATTCGCCATTAAAATGGAACCTCGTCATGATCGAGGTTCAAACAGTACTACAATTCAAGAACAAAAACGGACCAGATCTTATAGGTGCGATCTTTTCCCCCCGAATACTGTTCCTTCAAAATAAGTGCAATAAGATCAGCACTTACTACGGGAGCACATCATTGTCTGTATCTTAGTACTTACCTGAGAACCACCAGGACATCGATTACCTTACCCGATGTCCTGGCATTTTTGACTCAGTCGCAACGATCTGCGAACCACCCAAGGACCTTGTTGGTATGAACACTGTTCTCTAACCCTAAAACTGCGATTCTCATAAATATCCCTAAAACATATTTTGAAGGATTTCTATTCTATCTTTCTCCATTCATGTGGCATGCTTATGACACCTCGAGGGGAATAGCTGTGATATTTATCGAAATCTTTTGCTTTATTCTTCTTAATCACAAAAAGTCCTGCACTGCCAATTCTATCATAGGAAAGACCCCCAAGCTCAACCAATAAATCAACAGTTACATAGTAGGTACCTGGTTGCATTGAAATCGTATTTACAACGCATTCTAAAATACCATGACCGCTAATAGAATACAGTCCAACTCTGTCTTTGCTATAATAACTGGAAAACATTATGGTTCCATCACCATTCAATATGAAAACTTCAAATATTGGGGAATCTATTTTTTCATAAGCTCTGTATTCTAATCGAACGATTATTTCATCTCCTGCCATGAAGTCATCTTTTCTTTCGCTATCTGAATTTAATATCTCGATATTTGTAAATCTTACCTCTCCAGTTCCCCAGCGTGTCTTTCCCCCTATATAGGAGGTGTCATGTATAAATTGTGACTTAGAAGCCATATAAGCTGTGTAAGCATCAATAACATCGCTACTATCACCCTCTTTTATGACTTTTCCTTTATCTATCCAGATAACCCGGTCACATAAACTCCTAACAGCGGAAAGATTATGTGAAACAAAAATAATAGTTTTAGCTGATCTTCGAATCTTGCTCATTTTATCTAAACACTTTTTGTGAAAACTTACATCACCAACAGCCAAAACCTCATCAATCAGTAATATATCCGGGTCAATGTATACCGCCACCGCGAAGCCAAGCCTGACAAACATACCCGAAGAATAGCGCTTGACCGGGGTATCCATGAATCTCTCCAGTTCTGCGAATGAGACAATATCATCGTATCTTTCATCGATCTCCTTTCTGCTCAGTCCCATAATAGTTGCACTCAAATGGACATTCTCCCTCCCCGTTAGCTCGGGATGAAAACCTGCACCTATTTGTATAAGTGGCGCCACTCTTCCTAACACTAAGATTTCTCCTGAAGAAGGTACTGTCACATTTGCTAAAAGCCTTAATATTGTAGTTTTACCCGAACCATTTGCGCCTATGATTCCCAGTACTTCCCCCTTGTCAACTTTAAAACTGACATTATCAAGAGCACAAATCATATCATTATCCACGCTTGATAAAACATTATTTCCGTTTTTCCGTACCATTCTCTGCAGAACTTCGCTTACTGACCTTGACAAACTATCCTTGAATGATCGATATCCTCTTTCTCGGATATTGTAAATCTTGGTAACACCAGAGACTTTGATTACAGGTTCATTCATCTTTCAACTCGCAAAGGGCATAGGGGGAAGAGCATGGGGCATGGAGCGGGGAGCGCGCAACGAAAGGAGCAATGCGCATGGCGCGAAACGCATAGCGCAAAGCGTTTTACTCCTTTAGGGTTTTTTGAAAGTTTGTTATTTTTCTACATAAATGGTCGAGCTGATCAAGAAGCTTCTCGAGTGTGTCATCAGTGATCAGGTTACGCTTTCTCAGAAGAATCAGGATGTTGGCGTTTTCAAAGGTTGAACGTCTGGCAATATTCAAAAACCGGGCAAACTCTTTATTCGATAAAGACCCGGAGCCTTCTGCAATGTTATTGGACATCGATAGCCCGGCTCCCCTGATCTGTTCGGCAAAGCGATACAACTTTTTCTCTTCCAGTTCATCGGCAATGTCCAAGAGTTTATCACCAATCTCAACAGCTCTCTTCCATATTTCCAGGTCTTGAAACCGAAAAAGCTTCTCACCCATTCTGAACCCTTTCCCTAATAGTAGCTCATCGTTTACTAATTGCGATTCGTTGCTCCCAGCTCCATGCTCTTCGCTCAATGCTCCCCTCTTTACCCCCTGCTCCATGCCCCTTGCCACCTGACTCCGTCAAATGATATCTGCGAATTCCATTTCAAGTCTTTTAAAGATTGCATAAGAACCAAGGAATACCAGAACAGTTACTCCAAACGATATCAATAAATATTCCCAAATAGGTGCAATTCCCTGTATAATCACTTTTCTGTAACTATCTATGATACCTGCCATAGGATTTAAGGCATACAGCAGTCTGTACCTATCAGGGATTACACTGAGCGGGTAAATGATCGGACATGCATACATCCATAATTGAACAATAAACA
>SDBV01011148.1_pt1 | contig 11680 bp, 11 predicted proteins | sample 2277081 | NCBI WGS metagenome assembly SDBV01 (sample SAMN10402039, study PRJNA504765) | marine sediment metagenome | isolation source: marine sediment core GS10_PC15, 223 cmbsf | place: Arctic Ocean: Southern Knipovich Ridge | collected 2010
TTCTCATCAGCCCCGGACTGAAGGGCCTCATTTTCACTTTCCCATCCCACCCGGTCAAGGAAATCCTGGTATGTACCTTCAAAAAGTGTCACCTTCCCGCCGTCAAAAACAATAAGCCGCGTTGCAAGTGCATTGAGTATCATTTCACTATGCGTAACAATAATCACAGCACCCGTAAAATCATCGATCGCCTCAAGAAGTGACTCACTCGACTCCATGTCGAGGTGGTTTGTGGGCTCATCAAGCAGCAGCATATTGGCAGGACTGACGAGCAGTTTTCCCAGCATTACCCGGCTCCTTTCACCACCGGAAAGAACGCTCACCTTTTTCAACGCATAATCACCGGGGAACATCATGGCGCCGCATATCCTGCGGGCCATACCCCTGCTGTGGTCAGGGTGCACGTCCATGACCTCTTCCTCCACTGTCTTACGGGGGTTGAGCCTGTCTATGTTTGTCTGTCCAAAGTATGCGAGTTTCAGATAACTGTGACAACGGACAGTCCCGCCCGACGGGGAAAGCTCTCCGGCCAGAAGGTTTAGAAGCGTTGTCTTGCCCTTTCCGTTTTTACCCACAATGGCAATGCGGTCATTTTTCCCGACATAAAGGCTTAACCCTTCAATCAGGGGCGGCGTATCATGATCAAATCCAAAAGAGAGGTCTTTTACCTCCATCAATTGTTTTCCCGTAAACGGCGCGGAATTGAATGTAAATTCAAGATTTTTTATATCAGATAATTTTTCAAGCTGCTGCTTCTTCCGGAGGGCCTTTACCCTCGATTGAACAGCCCGGGCCTTTGTTGCCTTTGCCCTGAAGCGGTTAATGAACTCTTCTGTTTCTTTCCGTTTCTTCTCGTCATTTATCCGCGTCTGTTCATAGATCTCTTCCTCCTGCAAAAGCTGCTGATATACTTTCTCCGTAGGCCCTGAAACTTTCTTGACTTTACAGCGGTGTATGGCCATAGTGCTTGTAGTTACACCGTCCATAAAACTGCGGTCATGAGTAATTATGATAAGTTCGTTCTGCCAGCCGCGCAAGAAACCTGCAATCCAGCGCAGTGATACAATATCAAGGTAATTTGTGGGCTCGTCAAGGAGAAGAAGGTTCGGGTCAGAAATCAGTACCTTTGCAAGGTTAAGGCGTATCTGAAACCCGCCGGACAGCTCCATGGGATCAACACTAAAATCGTCTGTCAAAAATCCCAGGCCCATCAGGACAGTCTCCGCCTTATAAGTCTCATCCCGGCCATCCTCCCGGGCAGCAAGACTCAGGCATGCCTCTTTCAGAACTGTGTCCTCTGTAAACCGTATATGCTGCGAAAGGTGCCCTATACTGTATCCGTCGGGGACATTAATTGTTCCGGAGTCAGGATGCTGCTGACCGGTTATCATTTTCAAAAGAGTGGTCTTTCCATGGCCGTTTCTTCCGACAAGTCCTACACGTTCACCGGGATTAAGCGTAAAACTGACATTGTCAAATATGACCTGTCGTCCGTATGATTTCTCTAAATTATTAACCTGGATCATAAAAAAAACCGTTTCAACCGTTCCAGCAGTTCCAACCGCTTGAACCGCTTTGTTCTTATTCTAAGATTTACAGCAGGGTTAATTCAATTTATTATTTAAATAGGAGCATTGTTTTGAAAGAGGAACGTCGAACATCGAACATCGAACGTCCAACGTCGAATGAAAAACAAACTTCCATGACCGAACATTTAACCCCTATTTCTGTTTCTTCATCTTTTCCCATTCAACATTCGATGTTGGACGTTCGATGTTCGACGTTCATCTTTTCCAGTAATCCTTGCTTGACAAGATATACGTGCGGCTGGTAATCTTTATCCTGAAGTTTCAGAAGTTTTTGTATCAGGCCGGGCCTCAAAGACTTTTTGCTTTGAGGTCTTTTTTTTGTTTAAATTCAGGTCGTTCTGAATTCTTTAGTCTTATAAGTCAGGAGGTAGAAGATATGCAAAACGGAACAGTAAAATGGTTCAACGAAGCCAAAGGATTTGGATTTATCGCAGGTGAAGACGGCCAAGACATTTTTGTTCACTATTCTTCTATATCAGGCGGCGGATTCAAATCCCTTCTCGAAGGCGATTCTGTCAGTTTTGATGTTGAGAACGGCGACAAAGGTCTCAAAGCAGTTAACGTAGAGAAAATGTAATCACCTACATAAGCCCTCCGGACTCCGGGGGGCTTATTTATTTATGCCCTGTTTTCTTCAAGCTTTTTCAGGAAATCCTTTTTCTTTATCCTGCCGTAAAGGTTCGTACCGTCCTGAAACTCAAAGACCGGAATGTCGAACCGGTATAATTCATAAAGCTCATCGTCTGAATCAATTGCAACTTTATTAATTGTAATATCATACTTCACCTTAAGACCGTTCAGCATTTCCTCTGCCTGATCACACAGCCAGCATCCTTCTTTGGAATAAAAAGTTATCCTTATCATTTTCTGTGGTACTTCTTTTATTAGTATGTTAAAATTGACGAATGTTATATTTTATCATTTAATAATGGGGAAGGTGAGAAAATGCTAAAAAAAATAACCGTATTAATAGCAATATTATTAGTCATCCCTGCTGCAGGGTTCACCAGGAACAATTCATTCGGGGTGAAGATCAGTACGCTTGGGGGCGGGCTTGAGACCGAGGTGTCCTTCTCGGATTCATTCGGCGGGAGAATAGGTGTAAATTACTTAACTTCTGATTACACTGCAACGATAGACAATATTGAATACAATTTTGAGCTTAATCTGATGAGTGCATCGGCATTACTGGACTGGTATCCTTTCAAGGGAAGTTTCAGGATCAGCGGCGGAGTTTTATATAATGACAACCATCTTGATGCAGATGCAAAAACTGCAAATACATATGAAGTAGGCGGCACTCAGTATACCAATTTTGAAGTTGGAAGCCTTACAGGAAAAATTGATTTCAATGATATAACTCCGTATTTCGGAATCGGCTGGCATATCCCGCTCGGCAAGGGCGAACGGTTTGGTTTCCTGGCAGATCTCGGCGTAGTTTACCAGGGAACACCCCAGGTTAACCTTTCATCTAATGGATCAGCAGCAGATGATGCAACCTTTCAAAACGATTTAAAGAACGAAGAAGAAGAACTGCAAAGCAAACTTGACGGATATGAATATTATCCAGTTATAGGAATTGGATTAAGTTACAGGTTTTAAAGATGATTAAAAAGGGCGAGGGCACCTCGCCCTTACCCGTTTTTCCGCTGTTCTTTTGCCCGTTCTTCAAGTATTTCCACTGCGGGTAATTTCTTTCCTTCAAGGAATTCGAGAAAGGCGCCGCCGCCTGTGCAAATGTAGGAAACTTTATCAGTAATCCCATACTTTTCTATGGCTGCCAGCGTATCACCGCCCCCGGCTATGGAAAATGCAGGGCTTTCAGCAATGGCCATCGAAAGAGACTTTGTGCCTTCTCCAAACTGGTCAAACTCAAACACCCCGACCGGCCCGTTCCAGATGATGGTCCCGGCTTTTTTAAGCATGTCAGCAAATTTTCCGGATGTCTCCGGCCCCACATCAAAGATCATATCATCGTCTTCAACACTGTCCGCCCTTTTAAGTGATGCTTCCGCTGTTTCCTCTAATGCCTTCCCGCACACAACATCTGTAGGTACAGGAATATCACCCCCACTCTCTCTCGCGTTCAGGATCAACCGTTTGGCCTCATCAATCAGATCTTCTTCATAAAGAGACTTGCCGACCTTATGGCCGGCTGCGGCAATGAACGTATTTGCAATACCGCCGCCTACAATAAGCTGGTCCACCACTTTTGAAAGTGAATCCAGGACAGGCAGCTTGGTAGAGACCTTTGAACCGCCTACGATCGCCAGCATGGGGCGGGGCGGATTATCAAGGGCCCTGCCCAATGCATCCAGCTCCCCGGTCAGCAGGGGGCCGGCACAGGCAACAGGCGCATACCTGGCAACGCCGTGAGTTGAGGCCTGGGCCCTGTGGGCCGTGCCGAACGCGTCCATTACATATATATCACAAAGGGCGGCCATTTTCTTTGACAGTCCTTCATCGTTCTTCTTCTCCCCCCTGTTAAAGCGGACGTTCTCAAAGACGGCTATCTCTCCGTCGGCAAGCTCCACCCCGTCCAGCCAGTCTTTCACGAACCGGGCTTTTTGTCCAGTTAATTCTGAAATCTTTTCCGCTACAGGCGCGAGTGAAAACTGCGGGTCGAATTCACCTTCAGTCGGCCTGCCGAGATGAGACATTATCATTACCCTGGCCCCTGCATCAACGGCATGTTTGATAGTTAGAAGCGAAGCCCGTATACGCTTGTCGCTGGTAACCTTCCCGTGCTTAACAGGGACATTAAAGTCCTGGCGGATCAGCACGCGCTTTCCCGAGAGATCGATATCAGTCATTTTCAAAACAGACATTTCCTGACTCCTTTACTTCTGGTTTAATTCCCTGCAGATTGAATAATATATTCCGCGCAAGTGAAAATTATTATGTCAGAATACAGGGCGGTAGTCAAGAAATCCAGCATCATAACGGCACGAAAGCTAAAAAGATACTAAGGTACACCGCTATTATATACCGGTATTCTCTTCAATCATTTCAACAATCATATTTACTGCATCCACCGAAGAAACAATCCCGGTATTAATTATCAACTCCGGCTTTTCAGGTGCTTCATAAGCTATATTCACTCCGGGCACAGGCCAGCCTTTTTCACCTTTTTCATATATTCCTTCAGGAGCGGCATGTCTGTCGATCCGTGTATTTTCCCGCTCCTTGCATATTTCCAATGAACACTCCAGATAGACTTCCAGAAAAAAGGGGATCTGCGCCCTCGCCAACTGCCTCCATGACCGCCTGTTGCCGGTTGCATCAATAATCACATTATGCCCGAGTTTATTTAAGGTCTTTGCAGTATATACAAGGGCCCTGTATACATACTCCCTCTCAGAATCTGAATATCCCGGTTCAGGAGTAACTATCTTTCTAAGCTCATCCATACCCAGGATCTCCGCTTCAGGAACTTTCTTTTTCAAGGCTGACGCAACAGTGCTCTTTCCGCTTCCCGGAAGACCCGTTATCCATACAACCCATGACATATTGTCATTCTCCCCTTATATTCAATTAACAATGAACAATTACGAATTAACAATTAAGGTTTTTTTGATTCGCAATTTGTAATTCGTAATTAGTAATTATTTTTTCAGTATATATTCATTCACCCTTTCAAGTTCAAACGACCCATCATCCAGCACCGCATTGACAAAGTTAAAAATCTTCTGTCTGTTTTCAGGTGTCACATCCGGATAAAAGACCGGGTTCGCAACTACGGCACCCCTGAACGCATAGAAAGGCGCAACTATTTCAAAAAGCTCTGCGTCACCTGTTTTATTTATATACGTTTCATAAAACAGATTTAAAGCTTCCAGATAAGGCCCCTGAACCGACCCAAATCTGTTTATTGAAAAAAAGATATAGTTTATTGTCAGCGCAGTTACATCGTCAGCAGCATCTCCCCATGGCCCCCTGCTCCTGTCAAGGAGAATAAAGTCCCCACTGTCCTGAAACCATATATTGCCCGGGTGAAAATCCCCATGCACCTGACAAAGTCTTTTATACCGGGGTTTCAGTCGTGCCCTCCAGTCAACACATTTCTTTTCAATCTCAGCCATTCTTTCAAAGCCGAGTGTCCCGTCTGGATATGTATCAAATACTCCCATCAGGCATTCCCCATGTCCAATGGTGTCCCTGACCTTCCTCCAGTGCAGGGCCTTTGAATCTTTTTTAACGGAATGAATATCCGCAAGGTATGAGGTCATTGAGTTGATTTTTTCAATGTCCGGCCCGTCCAGCCGCTCTGTATTTTCCATTGCTGCCAGATCATTAAAATAATGTTCTCCGGAGGCCCTTTCCATCAGAAGATAATATTCCCTGCCGCCGCCGATTGACTTTATTGAACCATCTGCCATTTCGGACAACACATCAAGGGCCCTGACATGTCCGGGGAGATTGCCGAACTCATCAAGATCGAGAAGAAAAACACCCGCCCTGTCAGCCGGGTAGTCGTGCTCCAGGCCTTCAGGGAAAAGGCCCTTTATTACATATGATTTAATCTTTCCCCTGCCTTCTATTTCAATGAGAAACCCTGCGCCCTGAACACCTTCACCAAGTTTATTAATATTTACATGAAGGGCTTCATCGCCAAAGAGGTCTTTTATATATTTTTCAACATTTCTTTTATTGATCATTTCAGGAAAATCGGTGTTTCTTATACGGTCCTTCCGATTAAGACCGAGCATTTAGAATGGTTAAGGACATATCTTGCAACACTCCCGAGTATCCCCTTTATACCTCTCATTCCGCTGTTTCCAACCGCTATTATGTCGGCGTTTAATTCATCGGCTGTATTCAGTATTTCTTCGGACGGGTCTCCGACTTTCGTGAGTTTTTCTATTTTTGAAAATCTTTTACTCAGATGTTCAGAGGCTTTTCTTGTTATCTTTTCCGATTCCCTGAATTCAGCTTCTCTTGCGCCGGCCACAGCACCTTTAATCCTGTCATTTATCTCCATGGCGAACCTCTCGGGAATATCTTCAAAGGCAGTGGCCACTACATTCAGGATGATTACTTCCGTATTATCAGGGAACGGGACCGATGACAAAACTTTCATCATTCCGTCCGAGTGGACCGAACCGTCAGCGGCAAAGAGGATTCTCAGAGGATCGGTTTCTACTTTTTGGGAAGATTTAATTATCATGACAGGTTTTGCTGACTTGACTGCCACTGCTTTTGTTACACTCCCTACAATAAGGGATACCGCTCCTCTTAATCCGCTTGCACCCATGACTATAAGATCAGCACCTGCATCATGTGCATTGTCAATTATGATTTTTTCAGGATAGCCATCTTCTGTCATACTGGTGATACCGGCATTAACAGGACTTAAAATACTTACTGTTGCGTCAAGAATTTTAGGCACAATTTCCTCTCTTACTTTTTTAAGGTCAGTATATACCAGTTCCCAATCGCTTATAACAGGCACCCAGCTCAGGGCATGAAGGACCATAATTTCGTCATCTTTGGTGAAATTAAGCCTGGTTAAAAAACTTGCGGCTCTTTCAGAGTGCTCTGAACCGTCTGTGGCAAGCAATATCTTCATCCGGTCCCCCTACCGCGCAGGGTTTGACTTTATCGGGTGAGACGTAAATTCTCTTCCTGATTAAAATGTATCACTAAAGAGCCGGCTTGTCTACTTTATAAAGTTAATGAATCTATTAGCTTTTTATATGATTCAGATGGAACTTCTCTTCCGCTTGTGACAAAACCATCCTTCTACTTCAGAAGGTACAGAGAGATGAGATTAATTATATATATGAGGATTATCCCCATGGAATCCCATGCCAGTAAGAAGGGCTTTTTGCTTGCGCGATAGGTTAAGCCAATAATGGCTATGGCGGTCATGGTAATTGCAGAAAGAGCTGAAATGATATGATTTGCATCCACAAAGGAAAGAATCGGTCCCTGTATGAAGAAAACATCATCGATAGCAAGGATTAACAGATTGAAAATATTGCTCCCAAACAGATTCCCAATAGCAAGATCCACTGCATTCATCTTTAGTGCGGATATTGATACAACGATTTCAGGGAGGGATGTTGAAATAGCAATAAAGATGTTGCCTACAAAAGTCTCACCTAACCCTGTAGTTAACGCGATGCCTTCCCCGATCTTCGGCAGAAATACAGCGGCTATAACGATGACGAATCCGTTTATACTGTAGTTGATCAGGGCTGTTTTCATGGGGACATCCTTATATCTCAGCTCAACAGCTCTATCCTTGACATAGAGAGAAACATGCCGCTTCTCATAAAAAAAGACCGTCCTTATTGCATAGAAATACATTACCGTTATGATGAGGCTGTACAATCCGATCCATCCCAGGGAGAATATCTGTTTTCCGAGAACAAGGCTGAAAGCAACAATGCTCAAAAGGAGGATGCCGAAACCTGCGGACAGGGTGTTTCCCTGGTGTGCCCTTGCTGATAACGGCTCGGGCCGATAAATAATATCAAGAAAAGCATAGATAAGCAAATTAAACACGCAGCTTCCCAGCACATCACCGACAGCGATATCGGGAACGTTGATTATGGTTACAGCGCTTATGCCTGTTATAAGTTCCGGCAGGGAAGTAATGGATGCCAGCATAATGAACCCTACCCATGTCCTTCCCAATCCGGTTTTTTCGGCTATTATGTCACCATACCTGGAAAGTCGTGATCCGGAGTAAATAATTGCTGCTGTACAGATAATAAATGCAAGCCACAATAGCATTGAATACCCTTTTTCCTTTCTCGTAATTCGTAATTAATAATTCGTAATTATCAGTTATTTATGTTTTCATCTTCAAATAACTTAACTCTTTTCAGCAGGTAATTAAGCGAAACAGGCGACATCAGTGTTGTCAGGAAGGCAATGACCACCAGGAGAGAGAAAAAGGTATCGTCTATGATCGCCATCTCAAGCCCGATAGAGGCGATGATGAGCTCTACCGCTCCCCTTCCATTCATGGCAGCCCCGATTACTACGGCTTCACCCCTGCGCATTCCCCCGGCAAGCGCCCCCGCACCGGCACCGACCCATTTCCCCACTACCGCAACCGGCAGCAGGATGAGCAGGAGATGCGGATGGGTAGTCAGGACCGTGAAATCGATATGAAAGGAGAGGCTCACAAAGAATATTGGGCCGAGGAACCCGTACGTGATCGAAACGAAACGGTCGTTAATCTTCTGTAGCAGCTCCCTGCTTACTATCCCTTCACGAACAAATAGTCCTGCCATATATGCCCCCAGGATGATATGTAGGCCTGCCATTTCCGCCAGCAGGCCGAAACATAGCGCCATGATCAGGGCGAAGGTGAACCCCTTTGCCTCGCGTGATGAAAAGTATTTGCCGAATTTCGGATACAGGAGCATGCCGATCACATGGGAGATGCCGAAGAAAGCAGCGACCTTCAGCATCTGTACGAAGAGATTCATACTGAAGAGCGATCCGCCGCCGGCGGCAAAATCAATAATAACAGTGAAGAGGGCGAGGCAGAGAATATCATCGATAATGGACGCCCCTATAATTACAGGGGTGACGCGGTACTTAATCATGTTCAAATCGGTCAGGACACGGATGCTTACTGCTATGGCCGTTATGGAGAGCGCCATGCCGATGAACAACGCCTGAACCTCGGAGAGCCCCAGTAAAATGCAGACACCGTAACCGGAAATAAAGGGGAGAACAAAACCCCCGGCAGCTGTAAACAGTGACGGCCTGGTCATACGCTTCAGTTCAAAGGGGTTCGTCTCGAGGCCCGCATAAAACATCAGGAAGAATATCCCGAGATCTGACAGGACATGTAGGGTCTCGTCCGGTTTAATGATACCGAGGAGGGGCGGCCCGAAAATGAAACCCGCAAGGAGCTCCCCGAGGACGGGCGGCTGGTGGATAATACGGAAGATCACCCCGGCAGTCCATATGATCACCATGACCATTAACAGGTTTATGATAGGGTTGTCTATCGAAAGAAACTGCTGATAAATGGTATGCAGGTAGTCCATGATATTTATAAATGTCCAAATGTCAAACGGTCGTCATCAGTCACGTTTTATATTTCGCACCGCACCTGCCAAGGACGATATCATTTCCCGCAGTTCATCCTGTCTATATTCACCCTTCCAGACACCGGCATGTTCTTTGGTCATGAATATATTATATCACTTGAAATCCGGGGCGAATGGGGAACCGACACCGCACAATTATCTTAACTTAACCTCTTATAGTTTTTTATGATGCAACACTTCTTAAGATCAGCCCGTAATGCAGTATTTCAAAAGAAAACCATCAAAAAATGCAGCCATAATTCCTTCTCAAAATTTAAAAAAGTTCTTATACTTTCATTAATCTTTTTAAATAGACAGTCCGGATACTTAGTAGTAAATTTAAGTTAAGAGGACAATACAATAATCTCCCGTTAAAGCCGCACCATACGTAAGAGGGGGACGGAAAGCAACGGATCCTGGATGTATTAAGACAGCCTGGCTGCCGATGATATTTTGAGAGGAGGCATCTCTATGAAAATAGAAAAAATACTTTTTCCAACAGATTTTTCTGAAGGGTCGTACAATGCAGTACCATACGCTGTTGATTTTTCGAGACAGTATAATGCAAAGCTCTATATCGTACATATTATTTATGATTTCACAAAAGCCACGTATTCTCATATCCCTCATATATCCTCAGATCAGGTTGTTGACGACATCACTGTATGGGCAGAGAATGAAATAGACAAGTGCTACCGTGAGCAGATCAGAGGGCTTTCCGGGGTTGAAAAACTGGTTCTCAACGGGGTCCCGTATGAAGAGATAGTGAAATTTGCTGAAGACAGGAAAATCGACATTATCGTAATGGGTACTTACGGAAGGACCGGTCTTGATAAATTGATATTCGGCAGCACAGCCGAGCGGGTAGTGAGAAAGGCTCCCTGTCCGGTATTGGCAGTGAAACAGCCTGAATATCAGAAAAAATAACGTCTGATTAAGTGCTGCTATTGTGATTGTGCATGCTTGATATAAAAAATCTGACAGTGAGGGTTGGCGAGAAAAAGATACTGCATAATATCAACCTCTCTATTCATAAGGGCGAAACAGCTATTCTCTTTGGGGCGAACGGTTCTGGAAAGACATCTCTTCTTAAGACGATTATTGGTATCCCTGATTTCAGACTTGAATCAGGCAGTATTTTTTTTAAGGGGAACGACATAACAGCGCTTTCGATAGATGAGAGGGCACGGCTGGGGATAGGCATGGCCTTTCAGCGTCCTCCGGTTATCCGGGGGGTGATATTGAGGGATTTGTTACAAATATGCATGAAAAAAGTGCGGGCTGACTTTAAAGACCAGATCAACAGGTCCGCTGCTCGATTAACCCTGCTCGATTTCCTCGATAGGGATATAAACCTCGGATTTTCAGGCGGTGAAATAAAGCGGTCAGAACTGTTGCAGCTTACTGCCCAGGCACCTGACTTTCTCATGTTCGATGAACCTGATTCAGGAGTGGACCTTGTTAGCATGTCGTGCGTGGGAAAGGTAATCAATGAATTGCTCCAGAAGGATAGAAGAGCAGATATGAGGTCTGCGGCAGGCCTGCTCATTACACATGCCGGATATCTGTTGAATTATGTGAACGCTGACAGGGCATATGTAATGCTTGATGGAAGCATACATTGCTCTGGTAATCCCATAGACCTTTTAGAAGATATAAAAAACAAGGGGTATAACGGATGTCTAAATTGCCGGAGGGAAAATTAAAAGAGAGGGCAGAATCTGCCAAAACCAGATCTTCTGCATTTGGTCCTGATATTGATCTGAATGCGTTCAGCTGTGATACGGAAGCGCATAAAAAGATCCGGAAGCTGGACGACCTTCCGGATGAGATAAAAAATAGAGCCGAGAGCGCAGGCATGAACATGGCTGAAGCGCGCAGGGCAGGCTCTTTTTTTCAGATGGATCATTCACCCGTGTTCTCCTCGTCATATCAAAATGGCATAGAAGTAATGAGCATAACCGAGGCCCTTGGGAAATATGACTGGTTATCAGAGTACTGGTGGAATACATTACATGTCGATGCTGATAAATA
>SDBV01011149.1_pt1 | contig 11680 bp, 3 predicted proteins | sample 2277081 | NCBI WGS metagenome assembly SDBV01 (sample SAMN10402039, study PRJNA504765) | marine sediment metagenome | isolation source: marine sediment core GS10_PC15, 223 cmbsf | place: Arctic Ocean: Southern Knipovich Ridge | collected 2010
TTCGTTATTGATGGAGAAACCACTGTGCCGCCATGCCTTAGTACCCTTCAGGGTGTTAATAGATTTTGAGCAAATCGTTCGTTGATCAGCTTCAAGCCCTGAAAAGAACTTTATGATCATCCTCACCCTGCGGGTACCTTCGGTCTAAAGTATTCATTCATTTTAAAAATCGAAATAAAATATTTTTATGTTTCTTGGCCCGACTAAGTTTTAGATACCGCATATAGGCATTCTTTCAATTTATCCGCCAGTATCTTTACAAATGGCTCTACCATCATACCTTTCGGGTTCATCTGGAGAATATGGATATCCACACCTTTTTCAGCCATCCCCCCCCATCCAAACTCAGGGTCGTTTAAACCCGCAAAATGTTTTTTTGGTCGAAAGAGAGTGATACTGCTTTGATATACTTTTGGCAAATATTCAAACATAGCCTGGTCATTAACTTTATTGACAAGAAGGTGATGATATTTTCGCCCGGTATTTGGGCTTAATTTGTGAATTGCCTTTGAGATACCGATATCCATCCTGACCTTAAATCTACTCTTCGCAACCCGGGACTTAGAGATAATAAACTTCAATCTATCTCTGGGTTTAACAGATAACATATTATCCAAATGAAAATTAATATCCTGAATTTTATGGTAGAATTTATAGTATTTTGGCAGAGGGTTATCATTAGATTTTATGTTGTAAGTCTCGAACATTGCCAGTAAATTAACCTTTTGATTCTGCCCGTTGAGTTGTTGAGCCATTTCATAGGCAATTGTACCGCCCAGACAATAGCCACCCAGATAATATGGCCCTTCGGGTTGAATAGACCTTATTTCCCTTATATAATTTTCAGCCATTGTTTCAAATGAAGTTTCCAAATTTTCTCTGCCATCCAACCCTTCGGATTGTAATCCATAAACCGGCTGATCATTGCCAAGATAATGCGACAGCTCACGATATATCAATACATTCCCTTCAGCCGCGTGAATAAGAAAAAGAGGCGGCCTGAAGCCGCCTGTCTGAATCGGTACCAATGAGGACCAGGTAGGCACCCAATCTTTTTGACGTAGATTTTGAGCTATTTGTTCGATAGTCGGTGTCTTAAAAAGAGCTGCAAGTGGAATTTTTTTACCAATTATTTTTTCAATTTGATCAAATAAACGAGCTGCTAAAAGCGAATGTCCGCCCAGCTCAAAGAAATTATCTTTTATTCCAATATTTTTAACTCCTAATACTTTTTGCCAGATACTGGTTAACTGAACCTCCAGTTGGTCCCTTGGTGCAACATAACCAGTTTCTGTTTCTACTATTTCGGGCTTCGGTAGTGCCTTGCGGTTTATTTTTCCATTAAGAGTTAAGGGAAACTTCTCAAGCTTCACCCAGGATAATGGTACCATGTAATCCGGAAGCTTTTCTTTTAAATAATTACGCAACCCACTTACTAAAGATTTTTTTTCCTCGTTTGGGATAAAATATGCCGCCAATCGTATATCTCCGGGGACATCCTCCCTGGCCACAACCACTGCTTCGCTAACTGCAGGATTGCGATTCAGCATTGTTTCTATCTCTCCCAGCTCAATACGGAAACCTCTTACTTTGACCTGGAAATCGGTACGGCCAAGCCACTCTACTGTACCATCTTTAAAATATCGGGCCAGGTCCCCTGTGCGATACAATCTTGATTCAGAATCATCACTAAAAGGATCCTGTATAAAACGCTCCTTTGTCAACTCGGGCCTGTTCAAATAACCACGTGTTACTCCATCCCCCCCTATGTACAGCTCGCCAGGTACTCCAACCGGCAATGGCTGCATGCTATTATCCAGGATATGTATTTGCGTGTTAGCTATGGGCTTCCCGATCGGGATCGGCCCTTCCCTATCCGTCAGTTGACAGTAGGTAGACCAAATGGTTGTCTCTGTCGGCCCGTACATGTTCCACACACTTGCTGAACGCGCAATACACTCCTGCACCAGGTCTGTTGGAAAGGCTTCACCACCGCATAAGACCTTTAGCTTGTCGGTTCCCTCCCATCCGGCCGCAATCAGAAGCCTCCAGGTAACAGGCGTTGCCTGCATTACTGTTACTCCCGAGGTTTTAAGAACTCCAAGCAATCTCTCCCCGTTAGATGCGACGTCCCGGCCAATTATGACAGTTTTAGCTCCCACAATAAGCGGCAGAAACAGCTCCAACCCGGCAATATCAAAAGAAAGGGTCGTGATGGCAAGAATCACATCTTCTTCTGTCATACCAGGCTCCCTGCTCATGCTGGTTAAAAAGTTTACAACTGCTTTGTGCTGGACCTGCACCCCTTTGGGCTTTCCCGTAGACCCCGATGTAAATATCACATAAGCAAGATTTTGAGAGCTTGTTCCACTTGAGGGATTATTCTCCTGCATTCTATCTATTAGCTTCCAGTCACTATCCATATCAATCACTTTCACTTCACTCTGAGACAGCTTCCCTTTATTCGCCCGATCTGTTAAAAGCACCGGAATCCGAGAGTCTTCAACCATATAAGCCAGTCTCTCCTCATGATACTCAGGGTCTAACGGTACATAAGCACAGCCAGCTTTAAGGATACCCAAAAGCCCAACCAGCATATCTACCGACCGCTCCATGCGTATACCTACAAGTACTTCCGGACCCACACCATTTGCCTTTAGATAATATGCCAGCTTGTTGGCACGTTGATTAAGGAGCCGGTAGGTCATCAGATCTTTCCCGCATTCTACTGCTACAGCGTCAGCCCTCCGCTCAACCTGTGCTTCAAAAAGATGATGTATACAAGAATCCAGCGGATAATCTTTATCCGTATCATTCCACTTTGCCAGCTGTTTTTGCTCAGCTTCGCTCAATATAGAAAACCCGGCAATACGCGTATCAGGTTCAGCTGCAATGCCTTCCAACACCTTCTCAAAATGTTTCAAAAATCTGACAATAGTTTGCTCTTCAAAAAGGTCAGTGCAGTATTCTAATTCTACACTCAGCCCATCATCTATCTTGTCAATCCAGACGCTCAAATCAGTCTGGGCCACACTGGTTACTACCTTTTCACGGCGCCATGAAACATCACCCATCGTAATATCAAAATCCATTGACCCTGTCAAAAACGTGAACATTACTTGATAAAGAGGAGACCTGCTCAAATCACGTTCCGGATTCAATTCTTCCACCAGCAGCTCAAAGGGCATATTCTGGTGGCTGTATGCTCCAAGGCAAACTTCACGGACACGGCTCAATAACTCTCGAAATGTAGGGCTGCCGTTTAAACTCGTTCGCAAAACCAATGTGTTTACAAAAAACCCAATTAGACCCTCAGTTTCCTGCGGTATACGATTAGCTATCGGCGATCCTACGCACAAATCTTCCTGTCCTGTGTAACGATACAAAAGCACCTTAAACGCTGTAAGCATAACCATAAAAAGAGTCGCATCCTCCCTGCGCCCAAGCTCAGTGAGAGACTCTACCAGCGATTTTGAAATTTCTAACTTTTTCCTCGCTCCTCGCGTGCTCTGCATCCCCGGCCGGGCATAATCAGCAGGCATCTGCAATACAGGAAGCTCACCACTCAACTGCTCACGCCAGTAACCCATCTGCCGGTCCAGCTCCTCCCCCTGCAGCCAACTGCGCTGCCATACAGCATAGTCCGCATATTGAACTCTTAACTCATCCAGCTCGGGCAGCTTCCCGGACACAATAGATTCGTAGATGTCGATTAAATTCCGCTGAAACACACCAAACGACCAGCCGTCAAAGACACTGTGATGTGGCATAAAGAAAAAAACATGTTCTTCCTTTTCGAGCCGGAAAAGTTTGGCCCTCACCAGCGGTCCTTCAGAAAGATCGAAAGGCTTGCTTGCTTCAATCTCAAGCTTTCGGACCAACTCTTCCTCACGCTCGACTTTTTTCATGTGACTGAGATCTATCAATGGCAGCTTTATTTCCAACGATGGAGATATGATTTGGACAGGCATATCATCATCCATTTTATAGGTCGTGCGCAGCACTTCATGACGTTTTATGATTTCATTCAAACTCTTTTCTAATGCAGTAATATCAAGCCTGCCTGACAATCTATAGGCATCAGGCAGGTTATAAACCGGTGTATCAGATCCTAATTGATCAAGGTACCACAAACGCTGTTGGCCAAAAGAGAGAGGCGGATTACCATTTCTTGCGGCATGTTCCAGTATTGCCACAGACGACAAACTTGAAATATTTTTTTCCGGTTTAGAAACAATTTCCTGTTTCACATTACGGGCATTAGAAACTTCAGGCGGCAACTCTTGATCCATGTATTCTGCTAACAAACCTATTGATGATAAATCGTCAAACAACCTGTGAAACGAAATCTGCAAACCCAACTTCCTTTTTAATGTAAATGTCCACTGCGTCAGAAATAAGGAATCAAAGCCCATTTCTAAAAAAGTCATAGCGTCATCAGTTTCGGTCACATTAATCCCGGAAGCCTCTGCCAGAGACATCCTAAGAGTAAGGATAAGCCTTTCCTTACGTGTTTTCTTCTCCCCGCTTGACGGCTGATTGATATCCTCAGTTTGACACTCCTGTTCTTCTGCCTGTTCCTGTTTACTGATTACAACGGCATGACTACCCGGTTCAATCCAGAAACGGCTGCGCTCAAAAGGATACGTTGGCAAGGCTATTTTATGCCTTTTCTCATTGGAGTAAAATCCTGTCCAATCAATATTCACTCCAGTAGTCCAGAGTTGTCCAAGTGCATTTAAAATTGCAGTCCATTCGGCATTATCAGAAGCCGTATTTTTGAGTGATGGGATTGTAAGCTGTTTTTTTAAACCTTTTTCCTGCTGCCGGGCCAGAGTTGACAGTGTAGTTCCAGGGCCGATCTCTAAAAGTACCCGATCGGGGTCCTTGCTCAACTCCCGGACCACACTGGCAAACTGCACGGTTGCCCGAAGGTGCCTGCTCCAATAGGTATAGTCAGTAACTTGCTCAGTTGTAATCCATGTGCCAGTAACCGTTGAAATAAACGGAATCTTAGGTGGAGAAAGTTTTATACCTTTAACCTTTTCCCCAAACGGTTCGATAATTGTGTCCATCATCGGCGAATGAAAGGCATGTGATGTTTGCAGCTCGCGGCACACCACTCTTTCTTTTTCGAGTTCGTTTTTGAGAGTTTCGACCGCCTGTGTAGGTCCTGACACAACGCAGAGAGAGGGGGCATTAATTGCTGCGATAGAAATTTCCGGGGTTAACCTCGGTTTTATATCTTCAACAGGCATACGAACGATGAGCATTGCCCCTCCAGGAAGATCCTGCATCATTTTTCCCCTGATAGAAACCAATTTTAATGCATCCTCGAGTGAAAACACTTCAGCAACACACGCTGCAGCGTATTCACCGATGCTATGACCCATCACAGCGGAAGCATAAACCCCCCAGCCGTTCCACAGTTTGGCAAGGGCATACTCGATTGTAAAAATCGCAGGCTGGATGTAGATTGTTCTGCTCAGCAAGTCTTCCGATTCTCCAGGATCTCTGTGAGGGAGATAAAGTATTTCTCGTAAATCCATGCTGATAATAGGCTTTAAAATTTCAGCACACCGGTCTACCACATCACGGAATACCGGCTCACGTTCATAAAAATTCGATCCCATGTTTACATACTGTGCGGCTTGCCCCGGAAACATGAAAATTACACCGGTGTCCGCTGGCTCAAGAATACGTGTTTTAACATTCTTTGGATTTAATGACACAAGAGATTCAACTGCATTACGCACATCTTTGCACACAACCATACGTCGATGGTTTAACTCTTTTCTCCCTGTTTGAAGTGTGTACGACATGTCAGCAATATTTATCCCGGGATGCTCCTTTATATATTCATGCAAATGAGTCGTAGCCATATCCAGTGCAGATTTTGTTTTCGCTGAAATCAACAGCAATTGAACCGGTCGTAAGGATCCTGAAGGTTCAACTTCAGGACCTTCTTCCAGGACTATATGGGCATTAGTTCCTCCAAGACCAAAAGAGCTTACACCAGCGCGGCGGGGAGTATCTCCAGCATGCCATTCATGCAATTTATCAATGACATAAAACGGACTATTTTTAAAATCAATTTGCGGATTAGGATTCTTAAAGTTGAGGCTTGGCGGCAATTGTTTGTGTTTTAAAGCAAGGGCTGTCTTTATCACCCCCGCTGCTCCTGCCCCGGCGTCAAGGTGCCCTATATTAGTTTTTACCGATCCGATTGCACAATAACCGTTGCGGATGCTGCTTTGCCGAAATGCCTTGCTCAGGGCAGCGACTTCGATCGGATCTCCAAGAGATGTGCCAGTTCCATGGGCCTCAATATATGTGATGGTATCCGAGCTGATTCCGGCCATGGCATGTGCTTCTGAAATAACCGCAGCCTGGCCTTGCATACTCGGAGCCGTAAATCCTACTTTCAGTGATCCATCATTATTAATTGCGGAACCTTTGATCACCGCATAAACCGTATCACCATCACTAATAGCCTCCGATAACCGCTTTAAAACGATCATAGCGACGCCGCTGCCTATCACGGTTCCTCGAGCATCGGCATCAAAAGAACGGCAATGACCATCCGGTGATGGAATGCCGTCTTCCTGGTATATATATCCAGCCTTAAGCGGTGCTTTAACCCTTGCTCCTCCGGCCAGAGCTATATCGCATTCGCCGCTCAACACGCTTTGGCAGGCAAGATGAATAGCAACAGCAGACGAAGAACAGGCAGTGTTAACACTGATACTGGGGCCCTTGAGGTTCAATTTAAACGAAACTCTTGTGACAGCATACTCTCTTTCGCTTGCGATCATTACTGCATAGTGGCCGGCTATTTGCCGCAGGTCAGGTCGCGTTATGAGGTTATTTTGAAAGTATGTGTTAGGTGCAACCCCGCCGAAAACACCGATTACCCCATCATATCTATCAGGGTCGCAGGCAGCATTCTCCAACGCCTCCAGGGCACACTCCAGAAAAACACGGTGCTGCGGGTCCATTATCTCTGCTTCCCTTGCACTTATCCCAAAGAATGAATTATCAAAGGCATCGGCGTCATCCATAACCGCGCCGGCATTGACAAATGCGGGGTCATTGATCGTTGCTTCCTCAACGCCGGAAGCCTTGAGCTCTTCTAATGAGAACGGCCTGATCGACTCAATACCATCCCGTATGTTTTGCCAGAACTCATCGATGTTTCCAGCACCGGGGAAGCGGCCGGCCATGCCAATAATGGCAATCTCTTCTAATTGTTCTTTCAATTCATCATTACTCATATTGCGTATCACTCACCCTGTCTAATATTATCTCGGTGTTCTTTCCTGCGGTTTCTTCGCTGCTCAAGGAAATCTCTCTGCCTGCCAGCAGGCTGTTTTTGTCCGGTATCAGGTTTATCTTTTTTGCTTATACCGGTTATACCCGGTGATTCGTATCCAAACGAGGATGCCAACTCCCATGTTATATCGCTTAGAAAATTGTCGTTTATTATACCCTTCCAGCTTTCTGCAACTTTTGGATCTATTCTTTGGTGGTTTAAAAATTTTGTATCTCCCATCGGCCTTGAATCTTTGTATAACCCATCGGTCATCTTTTTATCAATATCCTTGTATGGCTTGATCAGATCGGTGTGAAAACTCAGCCCAAGTGTCTGACACATTTCCTCCATTATTTGCTTTGGCCGGTCCACTAAATCCTCAAACAGTATTTGATATTTACGATGTTTTGGAATTTTTTTAAGAAACTGCAATGTATTATCATGGCTGATAAACCAAACTAATTCGCCCAGCTGTCGCGGGGAAAACATGTGGTCTTTTAAAAACAATACCTGATCCATATGGTAACTTGTAAAGGAACTAACCATTGAGTATGGGTGCCTTACAAGGTGGATGTATAACGCATTATTGAAGTCAAGTTCAGCCTTTTCCAGGGTGTTTGGATCGAGTACATAGGACGGCGATTTGTCAACAAGAGTTTTATTCCCTATCCAATTCTGGATCTTACGGTAAAACTGTTTTGTTGTATAGTGATTCTGTTCACACTCTTCCATAATACGGTTAGCTTCGTCCACGCCGCAGTTTTTGGTTTCCATTATCGTCTTAATAGTACCTTCCAGCCACAAGCTGAATTTTCCGGAGAAAGCTTCCAGGCGTTCGTCTAAAGTGTTGAAACACAAAAGCTGTAACTCTGCTGCAGCGAATAATTCCGGATGGCCGGCAAGCATAACCCGTAGAAGAGTTGTCCCGGACCGCGGCGGTGCCAGGATAAAAATTGCGGGCGGATTTTTATAATTTGAACTTTCATCTACTTTCAAGAGTTGAAGCTGAGGTATACATGCACGCATTCGAGAGATCGCTTCCCGGTCTAAGTTATCTCCATCAGCTTTGAACCGGAGGTCAGACCGGGGGCTATTACCGGAAACTTTATTAAAACCGAATTTTTTTATGACTACATCAGCATAATCTTTTTGGAGAAATGCACTGTATGCGGATATGGATGGCGCTTCAAATATCGATACAATGTATATGTTTACACCCAAATCCTTTTGCAGCTTGTTGATGAATTGTGCTGCTTTTATGGAATCTCCACCTAATTCAAAAAATCTGTCGTGAATGCCTATGCGGTCAAGTTTTAATACTTCACGCCATATACCCGCAAGGTATAGTTCAAGCCGGGTCTTAGGCGGCACGTATTCCTGCCCGAGTTCATGACGTTCCCTGCCGGGTGGCGGAAGCGTTTGACGGTCGATCTTACCGTTTGGTAACAGCGGCATCGCTTCAAGCACCATGAAAGCAGCCGGTATCATGGCATCAGGCAGTTTCTCCTGTAAATAAAGCCGCAGCGCTGTTATGACAGGCTGCTTCCCTTTATGAGGGACCAAATACGCCACCAGACGTCTGTCCCCGGGTTCATCTTCCCGAACGATCACTGCAGTTTGTTTTATGTCATCAAGCTCTTCAAGAAAAAACTCTATTTCTCCAAGCTCAATCCGGACTCCGTGGATCTTTACCTGTTGATCCGCACGTCCGATATATTTAAGAGCTCCGTTAGGCAGGTAACAAGCCAGATCACCTGTTTTATACATTCTGGCCCCCGGCTTATCACTGAAAGGATCGGTAATAAATCTTTCAGCGGTTAACTCGGGACGGTTAAGGTACCCTCGGGCAACCTGAACACCTCCGATGTAAAGTTCGCCATGAGCTTCAAGTGGGATAGGCTGCTTATTTTGATCCAGCACATATATCTGAGTATTGGCAACAGGCATACCGATAGGAACAATTTTTTCATCACTTTCTTTCTGACAGGCCCAATAGGTGACATCGACTGCAGCCTCCGTCGGTCCATACAGGTTGTGCAGTTCTGCATCAAAAGCTGCAAAAAAACGTTCCTGGAGCTCATATGACAGGGCCTCTCCACTGCAGAAGACTCTTTTTAAACTGGTACATTTTTCAATACCTATATCATCAAGAAATATCTGCAGCATTGTGGGCACGAAGTGAAGGGTTGTGACCTCCTGTTCAGTGATAAGCCCCACAAGGTAAGTACTGTCCTTATGCAGTTTTGGCATGGCCACTATTAAACGTGCCCCTGCTGTCAAAGGCCAGAAGAATTCCCAAACCGAAACATCAAAACTGAAAGGGGTTTTTTGCAGGACACGATCTGACTCTGTTAATTTGTAGGTATCCTGCATCCAGAGTATACGATTATAAATACCCCGGTGGCAGTTCATAACCCCTTTTGGCCTACCTGTTGAACCCGACGTATATATAACATACGCCAAATTTTCAGCCGTTGTCCGGCAGATCGAATTATCGGCACTTTCTTTGGCTATAACAGGCCAGTCCCTGTCAACACAGATCAATTCAGCTCCGTTGTCCGGCATCTCTGCATCCAGACCGCTCTGGGTCAATATAACCGGTACCATGGTATCTTCAAGCATGAAACTTAAACGCTCCTCCGGATACTCCGGGTCGAGCGGTACATAGGCACCACCCGCTTTTAATATACCGTAGATACTGACTACCATTTCAATGGATCGCTCCATATAGACACCTACGAGTACTTCCGGTCCCACACCAAGCCCACGTAGATAATGGGCCATCTGATTTGCGCGGCGATTTAGCTCATTGTAAGTCAATTGGTTCCCTTCATAAACGATTGCAGTATTATTGGGCGTTTGCTTCACCTGCAATTCAAAAAGCTGGTGCAGACACACATTGCCCGGATACTCTTTGAAGGTATCATTCCACTCTTCAAGAACCCGTCTTAGTTCATCATCTGGCATTTGAGGTACATTAACTAATGGTTTTCCCTGTTCTGTACGCATCATATTCTCTCAAATTTAATGTTAAGTTATTTACAGCTCTTTAATCTATATAATATTCTAAAACCAACGCCACCATTCCAGGTGCCAGCTATTACCTTCAGCAGTGACAGCTGCAGCGTAATCAGGATTTACTTTTAAATCCATGAATTTCCAACGGGAAGGTTCATCATCATCCCATTTGGTTTCCAATAACTGGGCCGGTTCACCGGGGGCGAGTGATACATCAAATTGATCAATAGGGATAGACAGCCCTTGTCCTTTTGCTTTGATATAGGCTTCTTTACGGGTCCAGCAGCTAAAAAAAGCCTGATTTTGAACCTCTTCGGGAAGGCTGCGAAGCATTACCACTTCACCAGGAGAAAAAGTATACTCGGCAGTGCAATCTTCAACAAACGTTGAACTTATTTTTTCAATATCAATCCCTACTTTTCGTCTTTGTGTCAGCGCATACAAAGATATATCCTGGGAATGAGAGAGATTAAAAGATATATCTTCCATCCCCTCCGATCTTTTTAAAAAAGGTTTCCCGAAGGAATTATATTCAAATCTCAAAATAGAAGGGTCGCATCCTAAATAAAAACTGAGGATTTCTCTGAGTATTCCGCGAGATGCAATGTAACGATGCCTTTCTTTATTAAAACGAAATCTCTCACCCCGTTCTTTCTCATCAGAAGACAAAATATGTATCAGGCTTTGGAGCCTGGGGGCATCAATATCCAATGAAGCAACCAAGACATGAACTTCATTATTTTTTAATTCAAGGTACCCTGGTGCAGAAGGCCATTCACTAAGAAGCAATGGATTACTCATAAACTCAATCTACCTCAACTTTTAATTGATTGATAGGTTATTATGATTAAAGTCAAGGATCAACGGTTCCTTGAAATGTTATGTTTTTAAGAAAGCAGTCGGTGGTTGTATACTGCCCTTATCCCAAACCCGGGAGCGAAAGGGAAAGGGCAGTAAATGGCCTAATAACTTTTTGTGGCGCTTCTGCGACCACGTTGATAGGTTTGGCAGGCTACCTACTGCATTCGTACCAATAAAATAGCACACATATGTGATGCTGGATAGTGGAATGGGAAAAATGCATAACCACCAAGGTACCCTTTCTTTTTCTCCCAAATGAATGTAGGAGGAAGGAAAATGGTTAAAAGGTTTCATGGTATTGACCGGCACAGACGGTCATCGACAGTCTCGGTGCTGAACCGGGAAGGTGTTGAGGAAAAGTTCATTAGTTTGATCTATGATTTCAACAAGTATGTAGAGACGCTTGGACCGGAAGATGTTGTTGTTATGGAAACAGGAGCGGGATCTTTTTTCTGGGCTGACAAGATTGAAGCTCGTGGAGCTCAGTGT
>SDBV01011150.1_pt1 | contig 11680 bp, 15 predicted proteins | sample 2277081 | NCBI WGS metagenome assembly SDBV01 (sample SAMN10402039, study PRJNA504765) | marine sediment metagenome | isolation source: marine sediment core GS10_PC15, 223 cmbsf | place: Arctic Ocean: Southern Knipovich Ridge | collected 2010
ACGTCGATCGCCATGGCATAGAGCTGTCCGGGCAATGGATCCTTTTGAGCTGCATGGCTGCCCTGCATTAATGCGATTCTTTCAGCTGGGAACATGCCGCTCTCAGCATCGATCTCCTCTGAATAGAATTGAGTCCTTACCATCGGATGATTCCTTCCCAACATCGCTACCCGACCAGCCACGAAATCACCATACGCCGGCACCTCAGCAGCCACATCATCAGCAGTCAATACCCACACTCTCCGTATCCCATCTTTCGCCTGCGCATCCTCAGCAGCCTTTCTTTCCCTTGCGAGTAGAGTACGGCTGGTCCAAGCAGTACCCCAGAAAACACGAGTCGCATTGGTTGACGCTGCCATGGGGGCAAAATCTTTGTCCCATTTGGATGGATTAATGTCCTGTGCTTCATCGCACTCCAAGAGTCTGTTCGCTGTGGCTCCAACAACGTTGGCGCTCTCCGAGCCGGACAAAAAGTAGATCCTTGCACTTCCGAGCTTATAGATATAGCCACTTTCCTTTATCCAATTCCCTGCTGTAACCGCGCACCTGCTTAAGACTCTTTCTAGTCGGCGCATGGCATTGAGGGATTGAGGTTTCCAGGTAGGGGACGCTTTCACCATTTCCGCATCCATCAAGTGAAAGATCGTCAATAAATAACATTCGATCTGAGCTTGCAGCTCGTTTTTGCCGGATTGCCGGGGAAATATCACCACGATCGATCTGCCGGCTTTTGTACGCACCGACTCCACGATCGCCCGCGCTACCTCTTGCTGGTACTTGCGCAGCCTTAACCCTGATACTGCCGCCGCAAATATAACCACATCCCGCAGCGCCTCCTTCAAATCTTTTTTTGAAATAATCATTCAACATTCAGCCACCGCTTACCGTTCGAAACAATGCCAGTAAGCTCACAAATCCAGCCCCTCCGTTGGCCAACCCAGACCAAACCTTGAAACTGGTTACACCATCCTGCATGGATCGGATCCTTTTCTCGTGGTCTTCCTGGTCCCTCTCAAGTTGTTTGATCCTGAGCTCGTATAGTTCTTTTTCATGGTCCTTCTCCGCCCTTAGTTTGTCGGTCTCTGCGCGCAGGAGGTCGATCGTGTGCTTGAATTTGGCGAGAACTATTTCAGTCTTTTCGTCCATCTGCATCGATCTCCTGTTGTGCAGCATAGCCAGGTAGTGCACCTGGGACGATCTCCAAAAACCGCTCTCCCATAGCCTGTCCCGCTTCTTAAGCGGGGTTCCTCCTACCTCGCTCGTTGTGCAGCATAGCCAGGTAGTGCACCTACCCAGTTACAAACCCCATTCCTCGTTAAGCTCCGTAACTATTTCGTCGACCATCAGGTTGAAATCTATTCTCGCCTTGCATGTCTTTTTCACCGTACACTTTTCGCAAGCCTCGATCTCTTCCCGAACTTTTTTCATTTGCTTCGTAAACTCTCCGCCCAGCTCGGTTGCCTCTTCCAGGTCCTTCTTGATCGGACAATTCAACATGTCAATCACCAATCCTCTGCCAATACTTCGCTAAGCGCAGCCGATAATACTTCTGCTATTTCATCCTGATTCCCGCCCATCAACATTTGCTTGTACTGTTACCAGCCCCACTCCTCATTGATCTCAGCGATTACCAGATCGACCTGCAAGTTGAATTGCTCGCGCAGCTCACATTCCTCAAATGCGGGGCAGATTTCACAATCCAACAGGCTTTGGCGAAGGCGGTGCAAGGCGCGCTGGGTTTCTTTGCTGGATCTCAGCACATAGTTGGCTTGCTGGGTGACGATGCAGTGCTGCATGGAGAAAGCCGCTCTATCAGCCGAGTCAGAGTCAGCTGATTTGGGTTTGGAGCTGCTCAATTCACTCATACCCACACCCGCTCTTTAAGAACTTCATTGAAGGCAGTTGATGTGGCATCTAACGCTAGATCACCATCGCCGATTTCCTTATGAACTTTGAGAAATCGAGATGTGCGGATCGATACCAGACCGAGAGCGCCCAAGGCTTTAATCATCTGGTCTATATCGTCAGCATCATTGGCCAGTTTAAAAGCTCGTCGTGTCGCTACTCTCAATATGGCGATCTCATCCTCCAGGCCTGTTGAGAGAATATCTTCGAGATCTTTCGCTTCCAATGGTTTGAACAGGCTTGAATAAAATCCATGCCGGAGCGCGTTAATGTTTCCGGGTTGTCCACCCCGTTTTCGTTTATTGTTCTTGGGCATTTTGTTATTTGTTTTCATGACTACCGCCGCGATTTTTATCGCTCAGGGATGAGAAAGATCTGAGCATCCGGGGTTACTGGTTGGGGAGGTTTCTTCCTTGTGAGGAGAAATTGCGAAAATGCTTTGATTGGCGATGATGGCAATCACGAATTGTTCTATAAGACCCAGCAGGCCAGATTGATCACAGCTCAGCGTAATGCCCCATTCGAATCCCCAACTCAGACAGGATAATCCGTAAACGACACCAGCCGTTAATGCTAAAAGAGCCAACATGATTGATCGTTTAATTACTGGATCAAACCCAATAAACCAGTTTCTCACTCCTGGGATATAAGAAAAAGCGAGTGATAGCACTGTCCCTGCAACCAATGAAAGACTTTCAGCTGACATTCATACACCTCCTGTTATCGATCGTAAAAAATCTAAAGATGGTAATATCGAACTATAAAATAGCACACCCGTTCTATCTTTATCAAGGGTAAGGAGTGGAAATCCCCCATAAATTCCCCCATGAACACCAATTGATCATGCACAGTCATCCCATGGGGGGAAGGAACGAATGTAATCCCCCAGCCTTTTTTATCAGCCCATCAGGCTTGAAATCAATGATTCTAGCGCTCGATGAAATGTGAGAATCAATCCTTTTATGAGACTTTATTACCTGGAAGTGGTAAAATTCGCCGTATTGGTAAAAGTGTTGGGGATATTATGAGCACATTAAGGAGCTGAATTTTGAATAAGAAAAAACACTACCGAACAGTGATACTATTTATCTTCCTGGTCGCTCTGGTGGGATTTGCATGCGAGATACCAGGAATTCCAGCGAATGGGACACCCGGTATTCTTCCTACCCAAGAGCCAGGTGAGCCAACGGTTCCGCCAGTTGAACCAACTGAACCGCCAATCGAACCGGAGCCGACGACTCCTCCCGAGGTGGATCCAACATCTCCTCCAGCTGGAGAGATACCACCACCGGATGGTGATGGTGGAAATTCCGAAACCATTATTCAAGTTCTTTTCTGGCTGCTGGTGTTAGTAGTAATAATTTTGGGCATCGCGCTGATCGTTTCTTTGTTCACGGGACGTAAAAAGGAGCCAGCCAGCAAACCCATGGCACCTGCTCCAGAAAAAACTCCTTCTTCTGCAGAAACGCCAGAAACAACCCAAGAGCCTCAACCGATACCTGAGTCCACAAGCTTAACGGCTATGGATCATTTGTCCCCACAGGTGGCCCCGTTGTACGATCGGTTTGTCAATTTGGTTCAAGGACTCGGACCGGTGACAATTTTGCCGACTCAAACTCGGGTAGATTTCCAACGGCGGATAATTTTCGCTTCAGTACAATTCTCTCAAGAAGATTTGCGCGTGCAATTGCTGCTGCCACAAAGAGTAGACGATCCACGCATGGTGCGTATAGAGGTCTTCAGTGAGGATAAGATCGCGCACACATTGGTGCTTCGTTCAACAGATGATTTCGACGCTCGCTTTACTACCTGGCTGCAAGAATCCTACAACCTTGGCGGATAAAGCTAAGCACAACGCCCCCGGATATCGACTCCAGGGGCGTTGAATTTAAATTCCTGACTCCTTGTAATTAGAGGCTGTTGTCTGAGTTTAGTGCTGGTTTTTGGAAAGGGAAACCACCCTGTCTGTGAAAACCACCACCTCGCATACCAAATCCACGACTACCAAAGCCGTATTCTTGTAACTGTTCAGCTTGGGAACCTGTGATGACGCCATCATCGACAGCTTGCTGAACCGCATCTTCAAAGGCGGATTGCATGGCATCTTTTATATCAGCAGGGTCCAGTCCGAGTTCTCCGAAAAAGTAAGGTAAAAAATTTTCCTTCTTGACGAGCAGCCTCGAGCTCTTCTGTGGTGATTCCCAGCGCAGTGGCGAGGATCTCTTCTTTGTCGATGTACTGCATCAGCGCCTGACGGGCCTTGATCAGCTCAGCCTGCTCTGCGGTGACAACACCTTCCGCGACAGCCTGGTCAAGAGCTGCCTCATGAGCTGCCTGGCGAGCTGCTTGAAGGTCAGCCACGGATACCCCTAGCGCTTCAGCTAGATAAGCATCATAATCGAAGGAAGTGCCGAAACCGAACCTGCTGTCTCGCCTATGACCATGAACTCCGCCTTTCCAGGGGAGCGATTCGTCTGGTGCAACCTCTTGCCCCTGAATGTTGGCTGCATTACTGGGTGTAAATGCCATCACGCCAAGAGCGATGGCTACGACCAGAGCACCGATAACGGGGATAGTGAACCATATTTTTCTATTTTCCATAAACTTGCTCCTTTGACTCTAATTATTCTTATGTCGTTGACCAGAATCGATCGTCGGTCATCTAGGATCCGTACAAAGGATAGCAAAAGATTGTTTGGAAATTGTTAGGAGGTGATGAAAATTTTATTGGTTTTTCTCCCCACACAAAATATGTATTTCTCGAGTCGAACTATTTTTAAAATACAGCCTTCTCTTGGAAATAGATATCTAATGGTGAACTCATCTAATTGACCTCTAAATTATCGAACAGTGTAGTTGAGATTCTTGAGAAATACTGAACCTACTTTGAGATTTGCAGGTTTCGCTAAAAGGGGACGGATGATTGATTAGATGTATTCTCTTGACGTTGCTGTCAATCTAGATCTGTTTTATTGTCTTTATTTGAGCGGACAACGTTCACTCTTTATAATGAAGTGCACAGGTCATTCGAGTCGAGCGTGATCTGGTAGATTAAATCACATTAATTTCCACTTGACATATCGATGATTATCTATTAGAATGATATCGAAGGTTATCGATATGAACACCGAAACGAAAGCCACCAGTTCTGTCTTGTTTGCCAAAGCCCTAGCCGATCCTACGCGTCAGGAGATCATGACCTTGATCTGCTGTCGTGAGATGAGCGTCGGTGATATCGTCGAAGCAGTCGGCGTCAGCCAACCGACCGTATCCCACCACTTAGCGATCTTGCGAGAGGCTGGTTTGGTGACGATTCGCAATGAAGGCAAACACACCTTTTACAGCCTCAACCAGGCCAGGATGGTGGTCTGCTGCGGAAACCTGATCGAAGTGTTTGCCCCCCAGACTGAGGCAGCCGAGATCGTCACCGACACTTCAGGATTTGACATATGAAGCCACTTCAAAAAGTGCAATCTCTTTTTTTAACCAAAACCATAGACAATCATTTATATGTCGTAGAGAGACCTCCAGGGTTCATTCGGAATTTTCAGTTTTTTTGTCAAAACATATAGACCATTATCGATGTAATAGATAATGAATACCCACATTTATACAAGGAGTAAGAGATGTCACAAACCAAAGAATCGATCCATGAAGAAGATAAAGTTGTCCTGGATGTATTAGCCTCCGAACAGAACTCGTGCTGTGGACCCTCAGTTCAGGCAATAGCAGTCCCTGTAGGTGAATCGATCCGTGAAAATGTCCAGGATTTCTACGCTGAACGAGCGCGGAATGCCAGTTCCTGTTGTGGGGATGCCTCGCAAAATTTGCTTTACGAATCTGATCTGCTCAGTGATCTCCCAGATGATGTAGCTGGCTTCAGCCTGGGTTGCGGCGATCCGATTACTTTAGCCGAACTGCAGCCTGGTGAAGTGGTGCTTGACCTCGGTTCTGGCGGCGGGCTGGATTGTTTTCTGGCGAGTAATCAGGTTGGTGAAAGTGGTTTTGTGATCGGCATCGATATGACCCCCGAGATGCTCGAGCGCGCCACCGCCTCCGCTCAACGCATGGGGATTGGAAATGTTGAATTCCATAAGGGTTATTTAGAGGACCTGCCAGTTGATAATGATAGCGTCGATGTGGTCATTTCAAATTGCGTGATCAATCTCTCACCAGATAAAAATAAGGTATTTGCCGAAATGTTCCGCACCCTCAAGCCTGGCGGACGTGTATCGGTATCGGATATCGTCACTAGCGGCGAACTTCCAGAGGATGTGCGTAACGACATGCTCGCTTGGGGAGCTTGTATTGCAGGTGCGCTTGAAATGGGTGAATATATTCAAGGGCTCGAGCAGGTTGGATTTGAAGATGTAAGTCTGGTTGCTAAAACCGGGGATGGTGAACTGATGGATGGTATCCCCCAAGACAGTTTGTTTTCATCTTCAATCACTGCTCGTAAGCCTCTTTCGCCTGAACTCACTTGAGAATTCTAAAGCAACGATTCACAATGGAGATAGAGAATGTTGGTGTATCTTAATCACGATGCAGCAAAACAATTTTTGGATGATCGACACAGAGAGCTTATCAGCCAATCTACCTTGATGGATCAGCTAATGAAGGATGAAAATCCACGAGAATTGCGATTCTCATCTCGGTCAATTACCGAGATGCTGGAGCTCTTGAGGTCAAGATTAGTGATCAATTGGGATCAAACAGGCCTCAATGTTGCCAATCAATCTGGAAATAAATCTCAAGAATGTCGGTCATCTCCTGAAAAGTGTCAGCCGTGTTGAGTTTCGGCGATATAATCAGCGGATGAGCATCCCGACTATCAAGACAGCACGTTTGACTTTAAGACCATTTACAAAACAGGATTCAAAGCCCTTATACCAGATCCTTGGTGTACCTGTAGTGTTGGAATATTTTCCCAGCTCGGATCCGCTTGATCTGGAACGCGTCCAGAAATTGGTCGAAAGACAGATCAACCACTGGGAGGATCACAATTATGGGTGGTGGGCGGTTGAACTCGATGGAGCGGGTGAGCTGATTGGTTGGAGCGGATTGCAGTATCTACCAGAAACGGATGAGATCGAAATTGGTTACCTGTTGAGCAAACCTTATTGGGGAAAAAGATTAGCCACTGAATCTGCCATCGCAGGTCTGGATTACGGATTTAACTCACTTGGGTTCGAGAAGATCATTGGCATTGTACATCCGGAAAATGTCGCCTCTCAGAAGGTGTTAAAGAAAATCGGGCTGAGGTTTCAGGAACAGACTGAATACTTTGGAATGGAATGCTGTAAATACCTTGCATTAAATCCCAATTAAGAGATTCTTGGCAGCTTGAGATAGTTGAGATAAAAGTTATCGGCACATGAATTCCATTTCATGTGCCGATAACTTTTTCTTGGAGCAGTCGATTAAGTGAGTCTTTCGTTTATTAATCTGAAATCTATACTGATCTGGTTCTTGCAATTCCAGTTGTGATCTTCCGGGATAAAGCTAAGAGGCCTGGATATCTTTAGAGAAACCCAATGTGAACGCCAAGGTCATAAGCAGCAACAGTGGGGCCAGGATTTGAAGCACGACTTCCTGGCTGAAGAACAATAATTGCGATCCAGCTGTCAGGAAAGCCAAAGCAATCCCGCCGATGCCGATCAATGCACCACCGATGCCGACCCAACCAAAGCCTTTCGGAGCATCTTTTACGAAGAACGGGCCGAGGAAGATGACCAGTCCTGCCACACCGTGGAATAGTGGGACAGCAATCTTCTTAAGTGTTCCCAAATCAGCTATGGCGGAAACGGCGATGGCGATAATGCCGATCAATGCAAACCAGGCATAAGATTTTTTCCATTGTGGGAAGTATTGGTTGGCAATTCCCAGCGATATACCCAGAGGGATTAAACTGGCCACCGTAAGCACATATGGAGAGGCCAAAATACCCCAACCGAGAAAGATCAGTAACAAGCCGGAGACCAACAGGACCGCAAATCCTAGCATGTAGTAGATATCGTATAAGGCCTTCCCTTTTTGGTAGCGTCCATAGAAACGCCACACTAAATATATGGCTAACAGTCCAGTGACAAGCAAGATGATTCGATCTAAAATTGTCATGTCCATTCTCCTTTCGACTACGCCAAATCTCGTGTGAATTATTGCACAATGAATTTTCTTTGTCTATGACACCCGTCATCAGGTGTTGAAGAACGGGGATAATTCTCGGCCGTTGGTCACCATATTGAGATCGAGATCATCTATTCATGATACGATTTAAAAGGTGTGCATAGAGAGGATTAAATTTGTCTCAACCTGATGGATTAATGACTGGGAAAGTGTGCCTGATAACCGGAGCAACCTCCGGTATTGGGGAGGTAACTGCCCGCGAGCTGGCGCGCATGGGGTGCAGTGTAGTGATCACTGCGCGTGATAAGCGAAAAGCGGAAATTGCTGTTGATAAGCTGTGCGCAGAATCAGGCAATCTCAAGATTGATGGATTGGTGGCCGATCTGTCGTCACAAGATCAGGTACGTGATCTGGCAGCGGAATTTATGCACCGGCATAATCGTCTGGATGTATTGATCAACAACGCGGGGGCGATATATTTACGCCGTTATTTAAGCCAGGATGGGATAGAAATGACTTTCGCGGTCAATCATTTGGCACCATTCTTGTTGACCAATCTGCTGCTGGAGATGGTGATTGATTCAACTCCAGCAAGGATCATCAATGTCGCTTCAAACTCCCATAAAGATCGAGAGATCGATTTTGACGATCTCGAAAGTCAGGGAAGCTATGGGTTTATGCGTGCTTATGGCAAATCCAAGCTGGCCAATATTATGTTCACTTACGAGTTAGATCGTCGCCTTGCAGGCAGCGATGTGACAGTTAATGCTGTCCATCCAGGATTTGTTGGGACGAATATGGGCGCGAATAATGGTTGGCTGGTGAAGCTTTTCCTACCCTTATCCAGTTTATGGGCGCTTAGCCCGGAAGAGGGCGCTGAAACAAGTGTATATTTGGCCTCATCTCCTGAGGTGGAAGGTGTGAGCGGGAAATATTTCTACCAGAAAAAGGTTGTGCCCTCCTCCCCAAGCTCGCTTGATAAAGAAAAATCAAGGCAGCTGTGGGAGGTGAGCACAGAGATGACCGGGCTGTAGGTTTGATTTCCTGCTATCTGTTCGCAGCTCTCCATGTAGTGCGGATAATCAGGTAGTCGATCGCAAAGACGAAAAACAGCCATATTACGGGGAGGAAACCCCATCCTTCAATATCACCAAGAAGTGTCCAACCAATGATGATCAGGATCACATCTAGCACAATTATGGGGTAGAAAAGGCTCACAAAAACTGCCAGAGGTAAACCATAGATTGATCCGTTCGAGTTGCGGATTTGAGAAATACTAGTGAACCCCAATGCAATCGAGGCGAATGATGCAATAACTGCCGTAAGTAGAATTGTAAATCTGAGCAGAATCTGCAAGTTTGATGGAGAAGTCAAAGTGGTGCTGCTGTTCAGCGTGACGAATATCAAAATTAAGAATAAGACAGGTAACAGCAAAGCCCCGATAATCGCCAGCCTGGATATTTTTCTATCCTGCGATTTATCCGCCGAAAGGGGTGAAGTGCCTCCCATATACGAAGCAGGGGGATCCATGTCCAGTAAAACTTCTTCTACATCTTCCAGAGTAGGCTGATCTTGACTTCGGATTTGAAATTCATTATCGATGTGGGCACGGACGCTGTTAAGTATTTCTTCTTTTTCATCCTCGGACAGCGAACTCAAGTGAGATGCCACAGCTGCGAGATATTGGTCGATCCTTTCTTCAGCTGGTTTTAAATTTTCCATGATTTTTCTCCTATTCGAATCGTGTCAATCGATCGATTTAATGAAAGCCAGTATTGGTTCATCTTGACGACACGGGATTTCCCCTTTGCGGTTAGATAGTAATACCTTCTAGGAGGTCCACCAGGTGATGGTTCTGTCCTCACTTGCGTGTAGCCATCCTTTTTCAACCGGGCTAGTATGGGATAGACTGTGCTTTCGGTAATATCCATACCCTCAAAGCGCTTGAGCATCTGAACAATTTCATAGCCATATGATTCGCCTTGGTGGAGAATGTTTAATGTGAGAAATTCGAGCAGCCCTTTGCGCAGCTGGGTGATCCATACTCTCATGAATGGAGCCTCCTATCACTATAATGTTTTACGTACTAGATAATATTATATACTGTATTACGTAGTAGTCAAGGGGGAAATAATAATCATCCACCGCTGGAAATTTCCTCAAAGTTCAATTGTCCCATTCGATGGTCAATTTCACGTTCAATATTGATTTTTTACAACTTCCGAAAACCATCTAGCCGCACTGGGGAAGTCTAGGTCTTGGTTAATGTGGTGTTATCTTCAGTAATTCTCCCTCGTTAATTAACCAGCCAGAATATGAGCTCATAAATTCGATACCTGAAAATACTCCATGGTCCATTAATCGATGAACTTGGGGTATTGATCTACTTATTCGGAGGTTAAGTAAATTCAAGATTGTATTTTGCGACCACGAGTTGATCGATTTCCTGCCAAAAAGCTTCCTGTCCAATGCCAAGCTCTGAAGCGATTAATCCTTCCAAATCCTGATGGCTGAATCGCTCATTTAGCAATTTATGCACCAGCTCTGGTTGTGATTCCACCAGGTAGCGCGTCAACCAATACCCTCTTGCATAGAGCTGTATTATCTCCTCCCGGTTTTGTGTGTTTAAGTTTATCTTTTCAGCACCTTTTTGCTCTTGGTTCTCCTCTTTCAATAACTGGATCGTACCTTGTAGAACGGTAGGTTTCCCCAGGCATCGGTCCGTGCTGACCATCGCCAGACCCTCATGCATCCAGGTTGGCAAGCGAAGGTGAGATGAGAATGCATGGGTCAATTCGTGACAGACAATCGATAGCACTTTTTGCTCGAGATTCTCTTCGATTATATAAATGCTCTCACCGATCGACTTTGGGGTTTGAGCGATTAAACGGGGGGCTTTGATCCCCACAACCTGGCGATCCCCATAGCGCTGCGACCAGCCTCCCGCATAATGCCAGCGTTTTTTGAAATCAGCATACCAAAGAGGCAGTGTCAACCCTAGAACAATCTGCGACACTAGGGGAGCTCCTTGGAATACGCAGCGAGGCCAGGTGGTCATTATGTACACCCGGCAATCCAGGGGAGCATCCAGCTGCCATAAACTGGTTATCGTTTCGGCGCTTCGTTCGCAAGCGAGCACAATTTCATCGACTGCCTCGCTTTCCCCAGTATCGTAGTATAGTGTCAACCCGCTGATTGGTATTCTTTCCATGAGATCATCCTCGTTGAAGATATATGTCTTTTTAGATATCTACTAGGTAACTGCTCAGCCATGTCACTGCGAAGCGGTTTTTGCTGAAGCAGTCTCCCGATTTTTTAGCGAAAACGACCCTTTGGAGATTGCTTCGTCGCAAAAAACACTCCTCGTAATAAAAAAAGTAGATGTTTTTACGGTGGCTTAGTAGTTACTCTACTAGATTCAATCTCAACAAGTTCGAAGTTTATTTATTAATCCTACCCCTGGACCACAAATCGTGGAGACAAGCAACTACCCGATTATTCTTCGTCGAAAGCCTCGACTGCGGCGGGTAAAGCCCGGGTAACTGCATGTCCTGCCGCTGGAAGCCCAACCAGGATTGCGCTGATCACCTCCTCACGAGAAGCGCCTGCACTCTTGGCTGAACGAACGTGAAATGGAACTCCACTAACG
>SDBV01011151.1_pt1 | contig 11680 bp, 9 predicted proteins | sample 2277081 | NCBI WGS metagenome assembly SDBV01 (sample SAMN10402039, study PRJNA504765) | marine sediment metagenome | isolation source: marine sediment core GS10_PC15, 223 cmbsf | place: Arctic Ocean: Southern Knipovich Ridge | collected 2010
AGATTATCTCTTTGTAAACTCAAATAGATTTTAATATAATTTTTTTTATAGCTTTTATTTTTAATTCTTTGTTGGGATCAACAGCATTGCTATTAGACGTTCGCACTCATGAAGAATATTTCGATTTATTCGGTCAGGTTATCAAAATTATTAAAAATGTTAAGAAATATTAACAGATTTTAATAAAATTTGTTCATGCGAAGTTTGGAATAGATCCCTTATTCGCACAGGCTGAAACCAGTAGCCTCTATCGGATAAATTTTCAATAAAATCATCTCCGACTACTTTTCTGAGGATATTTAATGCTCCATTTACATCCGCATTGAGAACGTAATTCGAGCCTCGAAATAATCCTCTTTTAATCCTATTTCCGATATATTTTTTATGTTTCTGAATAGGTTCTAAGTCTAATGAGCTACATTTTGACGTGTAGGATTCATCAACCTCATGAACTGTAATTCCTACAAGTTGAGCTTTATAGGTTATCATTTGTTTAAGTGTTCGAATGGGGATATTAACAAAATTCTGATTATTTTGTTTGCCCATTCTGATATTTTGTTTTATGTCTTTTAATTCACCTAAACAAATATGACCAATTTTATTCTTTAAACAATACCCAACAATCAGTCGAGCTGTTTTGTGTAAATAATCCTTTACAACTGAGTTTCTCTTTAATGTAATCTTATCGAGTCTATCAGTCCACTTTAACTTTTGTTTGTCTTTGATAGAATAGAGCCTTGCTTTCCGTTTATTCCACTGTCGATTAACTGATTTCAATAATTTACCTGAAATGATAATAGGCTTAGTGTTCTGATTCTCCACAGTAGTAATTAAATTATTCAGTCCAAAATCAATAGATAAGTAGTAATCCTGCTCCAATTTCGATTTTTCTATTTCTTTTTTATACACAATTTCGACATCATAAAATCTTTTTCTCGGTAAAATGCGTATTTGTTGATATGCCTCAAAGCTCTTACTTTTATATTCAGGAATCTTAATTTCAATTGGTCTTCTGAAATCTGGAAATGTCTCTTTGAATATTTTAGACATTGTAAGAGTAATTATATTATTTTTAATCTTGCTATTCTGGTTGGTGAATATCAGAAGATTACTACAGTCTTTCTTATATTTAGGCGGTCTCGGTCTCCCTCTGAATTTTTTCCAATCTTTTTTCCTCTCTTTTATCGCTTTAAAGAAACTTTTCCAGTTTTTATCTAAGAGTTTAAGAATTTGTTGAGATGTCTGAGCTTTCAATAATTTATAATGATCAGACCTTTTTAAAATGAAATTTAAATCCTGATAGCGAAGCCAATTCTCTAAATGAAAAAAATCCTGTTGTATATACCAATTAGCTTTATTATAGAGCTTCTTAGAAATAGAACAAAGCACATCTAAATGCTCAGTCTTATGAATCCTGAACTTATAAGCTAATTTCATCTTGAAATTCACCTTTCTTTTTTTTTACAAACTCTTTTCTTCTCCTCGAATACATTGACATCGCATAACAATGTAACAATGAAATTATTTCTCGAAAAATCTCTTGTTCAGTTGAAACAGATTCCAAATCATTGATAACGATTATTTCTGTTCCAAATTCTTTAAATAATCTCTCAAAGAGCTTAAATCCAATCCTACTTAATATATGTTTATGAGATATAATTACCGAATTAATTTTGTAATTAATTATATCTTTAATTAAAAAGAGAAGGTTTTTTCTCTCTAATTTCATGCCAGAAGCGATATCTTCATAGATTCCATTAATTACAATACCATTTTGAAAGCAATAACTCTTTAATGATTGAATTTGATTTATTAAATCTTTTTTTTGTTTTTTTGTTGATACCATTGCATACAATATATTTTTTCGTGGAATGTCTTTGTTCATAAAACCATATACTGTCTTTTCATCATAATCAGATCTATCATTTGGAAGCTTAACAACATCAATAATTCCTTGTTTTACATAATTGGTTAAGGTTGGTCTTGAAACTCTCAACAAGTTTAAGACTTCACACACTTTCATATAATAATTTGAATATATTTTTTAATAAAAAAATTAAATGAGTCTTATGATTTTTAATAATAAAAATAAGGATGATATAGAAAATTCTAAACTTATGCCGATAGAAACGTTACCGAAAAAGGTCAACTTACTTAAGGAATATAGAGATAAAGAAATTGTTATTACGTGTCATGGCGGTGGGCGTTCTATGATGGCAGCAAATTATTTAGCAAGAGCCGGCTTTAAAGACTTAAGAATTTTAATTGGGGGTATGCGTCTTTGGATTCAAAAAGGTTATCCTGTAATTGAGGATATTAATTTGGCTCAACCATAATTTTTTCTTTTTTCTTATTTCTTAACTCATGTCATTTGCTTTAATTAAGGAATATTAAGCAATGTAATAAAGGTTTAATTTGATTTAGTATGATACTAATAATAACGTTATTTTCAGAAAGGTGAATAATATAGAATTAAAACATCTTTTTAGCCAGGGAAAAATTGGAACAGTCCAAATTAAAAATCGAATTGTCCGATCTGCTACATATGAACGAATGGCCGCGAAGTATGGAAGAATGACAGAAAAACTAATAGAAATGTATACGAATTTAGCTCACGGGGGAACTGGATTAATAATCACTGGAGCAATTGCAGTAGACCCTAAGGCTACAGGTGGACCAGATCAGCCTTATTTATATGATGATTCTTATATAGATGGTCAAAAAAAGTTGGTTAAGGCGGTTCATAACTATTCTGAAGTTAAAATTGCAGCGCAGTTTGTTCATACAGGCCGTCAAGGATACCATCCAAAATATCCTCCTTTCGCGCCCTCACCAATCAAAGATAAATCAAATCCTAAATTAGTAGTCCCTCAAGAATTAACAACGAAAGAAATTGAACAGATTGTTGAGAAGTTTGTAGATGCAAGTCGTAGAGCATATGAGTGTGAGTATGATATGGTCCAAATGCATGGTTCTCATGGATATTTACTAAGCAATTTCATTTCTCCTTATACTAATATCCGAAATGATGAATACGGAGGAAATATACAAAAACGGACTAAAATTTTAGTTGATATATTTAATCGAACCAGAGAAGAAGTTGGAAAAAATTTTCCAATAACTATCAAATTACAATCACAAGATGACATTCCGGGTGGATTAACTGAAGAAGAAGGATTAGAAGTAGCAGAGATTTGCGTAGATACGGGATACGATGCTATTGAACCAAGTGGAGGTATAGGAGAATCTATTACGGCATCAAAAAACCCCTTGCCAAGTAGATTTATTAAAAGCCCCGAAGAAGAAAATTATTTTTTACCAACTGCTAAAAAATTTATGCCAGTAATGAAAAATTGTAAGATGATTCTTCAAGGAGGGATTAGAAATCCTGTATCTGCCGATAAAATTATAAAAGATGGGTACGCAAACTATATTTCTTTGAGTAGACCTCTAATACGTGAACCAGACCTACCAAATCGCTGGAAAAATGGAGAAGCTACAAAATGTATAAGCTGTAATGGCTGCTTTGGAACAATGCTAACTGGATCAGTTTATTGTGTTGTTGAAAAGAAATTAGAAAAAAAGCGCTTAAAAAAACAAAAAAATTAAGATCTAGACCCAGTTAGTAATGTAATACTCCAATATAAAAAAAAAATTAAAAAAAAAAATTATTGATTTCTCAACATTGTCAAGATTTTTTCTCTTTCTTTATTATGGTCTTTCCCTTTTCTTCCCTTTAAAGCAGCTATTATTATGATAGCGACAATAGAGACACCTATAACGAGTAATCCGGTTGGACTCATAAAGAAACCAATAAGATCGAATTGTTCTGTTGATTTATCATCATCATCGTCATCATCACCATCCCTGCCATCAAGTGATAGATCTTTTTGGATAATAACGCTAATACTTTCAATCCTTCCTTGACTATCATTTGCATAAAATGTTAACGTTATATTTTGATGATCAAGAATTGCATCCCAAAGAACTTGAAGAATAATTCCACTCAATCCTATGGTATAATTATTTAGTCCTCCATCTATCGTATACCAAGTAGTATTTAGAGAAGCTTCAACGATATTTAGATTAAAACCTGGGGCAGTCCCGCCAAATTTATTATTTTCAAGTGGACTAATTATTGTTATCTGCGGAGCTAAAGTGTCTTTGATTAATGTCAATACCAATGAATCATTGAGGTTCCCGAGTGTATCGTTTGCAAAAATAAAAATTTGAAACATCCCCTGTCCTAAATTATTCCAGATGTACTGGTCAATTGAACTGAGTGTATTATTAAGTAAAAGTTGTTTGGTAGAGTTCCCCGTAACTGTGTACCAGATAGAATCATTATTTATATCAGAAAAGATAACTGTTATCTGCGGAGCAACATCTGTATAAATGTAGCTATTATTTACTGGAAGGGACGTAACGGATACTATAGGACTTAATGTATCCTTGCAAATTTGTAATCGAAAGGTATCGTTAACTCTATTTAAGGAATCGTTAGCATAGAAATCGATGTCAAACCAACCCTGAGGTAATCCATTCCATGCAGCACTGTTGAGCTGTTCCGCAGTATTGTTTAAAAGGAAGAATTTTGTAGGATTTCCCGTAATATTATACCATATCGAATCAAGAGATACATCATAGACTGAAACATTTATTAGTGGAGGGCTATCCCAAACTGTATTGTTAGACGGTAAATTGATGTTCACGTTTGGTCTGTAGTTATCCTTATAAAGTGTAAAAGTTATACTATTATTGAGGTTCCCGAGTGTATCGTTTGCATAGAAATTAATTTGAAACTCTCCTTGAGGTAGATTTGCCCATATAAACGCATTAAGAGTGGTGTCCGTATTGTTAACTATAGGAATTAAAGTTGAATTTCCAGTTATTGTATACCAAATTGCGGATATGTTCTGTTCTAACACCGTCACATTCAACGTAGGTGCTACACTCCAAACAGAATCAATAGCAGGTAAATTAACTATGACAGAAGGTGCTACAGTATCTTTGTATAAAGTATAAATGTAAGTATCGTTTGTATATCCTTTTGTGTCGTTCGCATAGAAATTAATTTGAAACTCTCCTTGAGGTAGATTTGCCCATATAAACGCATTAAAAGTGGTGTCCGTATTGTTAACTATAGGAATTAAAGTTGAATTTCCAGTTATTGTATACCATATGGAATCTAAGTTTAAATCACTTGCAGAAACATTTATCATAGGAGCTGTTGACCAGGTTGTATTATTAACTGGCAAATTGATTGTTATTTGTGGAGGTGTGTCATCCCATATTGGTAGATAATCAATTATCCCTGCAGACTGATATGCTATATCACCTATATTGTCATTATTTGAGTCAGATCCCGTATAAAAATCCCAGTAATTCCCTATAATAGTGGAATTCCACCCATTATATTTTCCGCCTATTTCTGTATTATTTTGGACATATACGCGGTTTAAGTAGCTATATGTTGAGTTTGTTTTATTAAGGTAAAAACCATATCCAAAACCATCTGAACTAGGAGATCCATCAATTCCGTCGGCTCCGTTAGTATCAGATTGACCACCTATGCCAAAGTTTCCAAAGTTACCAAAATCTCCTCCTTCTATTTGAGATATCTCATTCAAGATATTTGTATTATTAAGGGAAGAATCGAAATATATGCCTGAAGAATTCGCACCATTGCCACCATCTCCACCATCTCCACCATCACCTCCTTGACTACCTATACCCCCAATAAAGGTGTCGCCTCCGTTGCCACCATCTCCACCATATCCCGCATTAAAAGATTGGATATTAAAAATTAGATTTTCCAAATTAAGCGTAAAATTAGTATTTGAAAGATAGATACTAAATGATCCGCCAGATTTACCACCATTACCACCATTGCCACCATCGCCTCCCTCGACCGTTCCCATAAAAGAGTTGCCCGTTATATCACTTGAACCACCATCTCCACCATTACCACCAGCACCTCCATTGCCTCCATGAATGAGTGAAATATTGTTTTTAATATTAGATATATTAACAGTAGAGAATTGTACTATTCCAGCACCCATACCTCCATTGCTACCATCTGTTGCCCGCCCTCCAGGTGCACCCAACCAATTCCAGCTGTCACCCCCAACTCCACCATTGCCTCCATTACCTCCATTGCCTCCATTTATATTAGCTATGCTGTTCATGTAGGTGCTGATATTTATAATGGAATAAAATGCCAATCCAACTGCTATACCAGCATCACCGCTATTTCCAGCGTCGCCTCCTGCGCCTCCATTAAATGATGCTATTCCTCCATCGGATCCATATCCTGCGTTACCTCCATCTCCACCATTGATAGAGCTTATATCATTATAATTACATCCCCCATAGAAAGAAGTCACACCTAAAAGACCATAGGCATTTCCTCCAGCACCTGCAAATCCTCCCGATCCCCCTATCCACGCTCCATATGATTCCAAATCAGTTTGAACCATGACACCTGAAAGACCAGCGTTGCCTCCATCTCCACCATTACCTCCATAAATAATCTTTAACATGTTATTGGTACTGTTGACATATAAACAATCAAATAACTTAATACCGATTGCTTGGGCACCATAACCTCCAGCACCACCATCCCCGCTCGCCCCTGTTTCTGAGACGTCCAATCCCGCGCTATTTCCTCCTTGGCCACTAAGTCCTCCATTTCCTCCATTTCCTCCAAAAATTTTCTTTGCATTGCTGTAAGAAATAGAACCATTAGTAATATTGTCCAATAGATAACCAATGGCTTGACTTCCATTTCCTCCATTTCCTCCTTGGCCACCCCAACCAGCCGTATCCCATTCCAAGGCGGTATTTCCTCCTCGACCTCCTATACCTCCTTGGTCACCAGCACCACCAAAAACCATGTCAACAAGATTATTATATATAGTACAATTAATGCTGACATTAGCATTTATTCCGTAAGCCTCTCCACCGTTTCCACCCATACCTGCCGATCCCCCCCCTGTAGCCCACGCACCACCACCCACATGATCGGAACCTTTGCCTCCGTTTCCTCCAAGCCCTCCATCAGCACCAGTTACATTATATATAGTATTGTTGCTAATAATTGTATGATTAGAGTTAGTTGTATCAACACCCTTTGCTGTTCCACCACGTCCACCTGATCCTCCTATTGCTCCATTATTCATTGCATCATTTACGAAAATATTCCCCCCATTCCCACCTGCTCCTCCTTTTCCTGAAAGAATATCCGATATAATATTTTGGGTTAAATTAAGGTAATTCGAACCAGTAATGGATATTCCATATGCATCTTGACCATTTTCACCAACATCTCCATTAGTGGGGGGTGAATTGGGGATCCAACTATCAACACCATCACTCCCATCCTGTCCTGAGGAACCACTAATATTTGTAATTTTGTTCTGTACAATATTTATGTTAGCACTATTTTTTATTAAAACTCCCGTAGTAGTACTAGAAGCACTTATTAAGTTTTTGATTGTATTATTGTAAATCATTCCATTAGATACGTTCTCAAACTGAATCCCTATTCTATGATTAGATATTGAACAATTCAGAATGATGAAGTATTTTGTTGTGTTTATAACTTCAATCCCAATATCTCCGGGTGAATTTATATTCCAATTCGAAATAACATAAGGATCACCCTTCGATCCAGTACCGCCCTTTACTCCGTTTGATGAGATAAATGCAGAGTCATTGTATATCTTGATCTCTCCCCGAGAAGCAGATATTGAAGGGTTCTTAACTTCAATATCACGGTTTATTTCATCGTTTTCATTGTTGATATTCAAATTTGATATTTGAGTGCTTGCAAAAATAGAAAAAAAGAGCATCACTAGAAACAGTCCGATTAAACTGAATAATCGACCTTTCTTGTTGTATTTTATCATATTAATCATTTTTTTCTTAAAATTGTATTTATTTCATAAAAAAAGAATTATTTCTAATAATACAGATAAAGCTTTTCATATTTAAGTATTTTGTTATTTTTATTTGTGTTCTGATCGAGTTCCATTTTTGGAGTTCATAATAAGAGCGCCATAGAGGTGAATTATATCAAAATTACCATCTAAATTATTTTAATTAGAATTAAATATGAATTATTGGAAGGTTTTAGATAAAAAAATTTCTTTATTACAAGCAATAAATCTCATATAAAAAATCCGAAAAAATATTTTGAAGATTTTCGAAAAATCCTTTATTTTCTTTTCTTTTTTGTTATCACTTTATTGCAAATTTGGAAAAGATTAATATACTCATTTTACTATAATAATTATATATATCTAAAATATTGCTAAAAAAAAAAATATATTTTTGTATGTCAAAATTCAAGATCACTAAAAATTTATCTAGTCTCTCGTATATAGAATTAATAACGCTTCAGAAACTTTTGGATCACCAAGGTCCAGTAGTTAGGTTTATTTTGTATCAGGAAATTAACCAATTCATTAATCCCAAAAGAAATAACAACGATGATATAGAGCCCTTCACTGACAACCTTCAGTTACCTAATTTATCTACATCTAGTTTTTATAATAGTCTTAAATCACTTGAAGCTTATGGACTTGTTTCCTTCATTAAGAAGAAACAGAAGAGTAAAGATAAAATAATTGCAGTAGAAGCAACCGAAAATGCTAAATTAGCAATTAAAGGAATTACAGGTCATTTTTTATCCATGGCCCTAGATGATATTGATTATTTGGTCAAAATATTTGGAGAAGTGTTGAAGAAGATTGGGAATTCTCATTTTTCTAACATTTTAATCGTGAATTTAACAGAAAAAATAGATATCAGGCTTATGGGATTAGCATTTAGGCTGATGGATGATGTCTTTCTTCTTGCTAACCAAAACATATATGAGAGCATGGTTAAGGTGGGATTTGATAAACTTAAATCTACAGTTATGTTTAATAGCGTCATTAGGGAACCAGAAGATATATTTGATATAGGAATTATTCCTGAGTATGAAAAGGAGCCTGATTTCTTTGGATTATCTAGAATTGATATGCTTAAAGAGTTAATCCGGGTTGTGAAAAAAGGAGGTGTAGTTGTATTTATGGTTAGATCAACAATTCCCGAAGTTGATAATTTTTATGCAAAAGAATTATTGAAGAAGTTTGAAGAATCCATATCGGGGAGAATTTTTACAGAAGAAGAAATAAAAGAAGATTTGAACGCAGCAGGATTTATTAAGTACGAAGTTCTTGATTTCCAAGGAATCATGATAGGGATTGGTTGGGTATAAAGAGCGCCATAAAGTCGGTGCTGCTATAGTTGCTATAAGATGCTGATTAAGTAAGAAAATTAATTATTTCTTGATTTAATTCATTTAGAAAGAAAAAGAATAAATGGCTATTTCTTAGATCGTAAAATTATTTTACATTACTACCACAGTAAGGGCAATATTGAATATTTTCTCCATCATTTAATACAACTCCACAATTTGAACAATGACCATTTTCTTCGATAAGGATTTGTTTGTTCTGGACTAGATCAACTTGCTCTTCATTATATGGTTCTTTATCATTTCGTAGATGTTTTATTAAGCTTGAAATCATACACATCATAATTTTCTTGCCTCCAATTTTTTTATTTTTATTGTTTTAATTAAAAATTGTGATATTTAATATTAAAAAGATACGTAGTCCATTATTTAGTTAAAGTTAAGCCCTTAATAATTTATTTGTTATATTTATTAAAGTTCGATTTCTTTGCCTATAGCTATAAATTGTGAATGGATGTTATTTTTAATTAAAAAATTAGTTAATTTCTTAGCTTCATTCTCCTTTTCGTTCGAAAAATGATATGGAATAGTAATTTTTGGTGAAATTATCTTTAAAAAATTTTTATAATCATCAAAATTTCTCTCAAAACATGCAACAAAACATATATCAATCTCGTCATTAATATTTCTTAGTTGATCCGAAAAATTTGTTGAATCTGCTGTATGTATTAGTTTTTTTCCGCCCGTATTAATTAAATATGCCACACAACCTTTATCTGTCCAACAATTGTTTTTATCCACACTTACAGTGCCATCTTTAAGAGGAACATTCGACCCTGGTTTGACAATTGTGAGAGCAAAATCAAATTCGTCTTGGACACATTTTGGACCATAAATTTGAAGAGTTTCATTCTTTTTTTGTAATTCGAGCAGTTTATCAAGTGTTATATGGTCGGAATGGTGATGTGTTATGAAAACTTTATCAATTCCATGTTTAGGAGCCGTTAAGAATACGGGATCTATGATGATATGGTCTGTTTCGCTGATTATTTCAATACAGGCATTTCCCAAAAAGCGACAAATTATCATATAATAGAATCACCTTGGTTTAACTTTAAAGTATTATTTATCTGATATTATATTATCCCAAAATTACTTAAACTTTTATTTGTAAATTATTATTCATATCAAAAATTGAAATTCAAACTTTAGCAATAATAATTTGCATAATTTTAATTTTTTAAATCTATAAAGGAGAAAATGAAAAATGACTAAAATTGAAGTAATTAGAGAATTTGCAAAACAAATTACAACTTTAGATGGAATGGAAATAGGAGTACCTCTGATTCTTGATGAGATCTCATTTGTACCAATTATCAAAAAGGAGATCCCCCTCGAAGAACGTGATTATATTACCCTTTCTGAAGCACTTGACCAAAATGTTTGTAAAATCGTTGATAAAGGTACAGAAGTGGCTCATATAAGTTTTCAAAACATGGGTGATATACCAATTCTCATTGAGGAAGGAGAGATTTTCTTAGGAAAAGGAACCCAGGATCGCATAATCGTAGGTACTGTAATGATACACCCAGGTGAAATGAAAGATATTAGCGTCAAATGTGTTCATGCCCCTCACCACTTATCATCAGGAGCCTCTTTTGGTTATGGCGGAAAAGCAAGTCGTGGAATGCTAAATGAAATGAGAACTTTAAAAGTTTCACATGCAACTGCTAAAGTACCTGCCTCAAGGATAAATCAGTCTCGTGTCTGGAATAAAGTTAGTGAGGAAATGGCGAATGAAGAAAATATTAGCGATAGAACGCAGTACACGCAAGGAGTTAGGAATAGACGAAAGAGAGCAGTGGAAAGAAGTAAAAAATTGATTTTTCCTAAAAATACAATTGGCTTCGTTGCTATTAACCATGGTGGGGAGATAAAGGGGTTGGAAATTCACCGCTCACCTCATAACTTTAAAGTTCGTAAAGATGGAATATTCGAATCCTTGGAAACGAATATTTCATGGAAACCAGTTGGTAAAGGCCCATTTCCAAATTCTCAAGATAAAGTAAAAAATTTGTTCGAAAACCTTTCAAAACTCGAGGAAGGCAAAGATGCCTTTAAACAAGTTGAAATTGACGGAATTGTAATTAACTCGGAAGGATTGGCAGGGGAAGCATTTACTTCAGCGTTCTATTCTGCTGTATGTCCATCTTGTAGTGAATCAAAACCTCGTAAAAAAGCTTGTCCTCATTGTGGGTTTACCGAAGAAAATAAAGAAGAAATGGCATATATGAGTATGTTGTGATTTGATTTTCTTTTTTCACATCATAATTACATATTCTAATGTTATGCAGACACATTCTTATGGAAGAATTGATTGAAACAAGTACAGCAAGGGATTCCGAGGGTTATACTGTTATAATACAACTCATCAAA
>SDBV01011152.1_pt1 | contig 11679 bp, 10 predicted proteins | sample 2277081 | NCBI WGS metagenome assembly SDBV01 (sample SAMN10402039, study PRJNA504765) | marine sediment metagenome | isolation source: marine sediment core GS10_PC15, 223 cmbsf | place: Arctic Ocean: Southern Knipovich Ridge | collected 2010
TAACATTTTACACTTCCCTCCTTCTTCAAAGGAGGGAATAAATTGGGACTCCCGAAAAATCTTGTTTTGGGGTGAATTGGGGGGTGAGGTGGATAAATCACCTCACCCCCAAGAATGTAAGCAGTAGGTATGAGACTAGAAACAATCAGGGCACTGAAATATCGCAATTTCCGGCTCTTTTGGGTAGGCTCCTGGTTCTCCTACTCAGGGCAAGCAATACAAGTAATGGCAGTAACCTGGTTGGTGCTGGAACTGACCGGCTCACCACTTTATCTAGGCTTGATTGGTCTTGTCCGGGCTGTCCCCGCCCTTGTTTTTTCTCTACTTGGCGGTGTCCTGGCGGACAGATTAAACAGGCGATGGTTATTCCTGTTGACTCATATTGGGACGCTGAGCATGAGCCTCCTGCTGGCTTTCCTGGTCACTCTGGGTCTAGCCAACGTCTGGGTTGTCCTGGGGGTTACTTTTCTCTGGACAAGCGCCTTCGCTATCAACACAACCACACGGCAAGCTTTTATTCCAGAACTAGTCGACCGGCCAGACTTGCTTAATGCCATATCCTTGAACGCCACCGTATTCTCTGCCGGGCGAATAATTGGCCCCATTCTGGCTGGCATAATAATTGTCCATTGGAATATAGCCGCTTCTTTTTATCTCACCGCAATACTTATGGTCCCTTTGGTACTAGTGCTGCCGTTCATACGAGTTCCGAGTCTTTCTCACCCAGCTAATTCAGGCAACATAGTGAAAGACTTCGGCGAGGGGCTTGGCTACGTAAAAGAGAATAGGTCAGTGGCGTGGCTTTTGTTTTTGGTGGCTTTACCCACCTTCTTCGGTATGTCATATACGGTGCTGCTCCCCATTTTTGCCTCCAATTTAGGAGTGGGGGCAACCGGCTACGGATGGCTGATAAGTATTTCTTCCGTAGGCGGTGTGTTAGCCTCGTTGGGAGTAGCCAATCTGGGTAAATTCTCTCATAAGGGCTGGCTTGTGTTATGGATAGCCATCACCTTCGGGCTATTACTAATCGCTCTCTCCTTCTCTCGCTGGTATCCATTGTCTCTAGTGCTGGTTCTTCTGGTGGGAGCAGCCAATAACGGTTACCTGACTCTGGCAAATAGTCTGATTCAATTAATAGTGCCCGACGAACTACGGGGACGGGTGATGAGCCTGTATTCACTTAACCCAGCCGTCCTGCACCATTTAGGCACACTGTCTTTAGGCGCCCTGGCTACAGCCATCGGTGCTACGTTTTCACTGATGACTGGCGGTTTAATAGTATCGGTTTTTGTAGCGGCTATGGCTATCTGGATTCCCCGGCTTCGGCGGTTGTAGCGATATGGCTATTAGTCTGCTGCTATCAGTAGGGATCCTGTAGACACACAGCGATAGTACATGCTTCCCAGCCACTGCACAAATTACTTTTTATTATATGTCAGTTTGGATTTCGTGGTATATTAGTCTTTTGGGGAGTGAGTTTCATCAAATCCTCTGCAGAAACAATCAAGGTGGATGATTCCCGGAAGCCAAGGTGTATTATACTATCCCTATGCCCCCATACAGCGTCTCTGGGGAGACAGTGGGAGTTTTACCTTCCTGTCCACCGCAGTTGAAGGAGAGGGGTAAGTAGATAAATAACTGGATTGGAGTAAACAGTGCGTGTATCACAGCTATTTGGTAAGACATTAAGAGAGGTGCCGTCTGAGGCAGATACCGTTAGCCACCAGCTACTTCTGAGAGCAGGGATGATATATCAAGTAGCCACTGGGATCTATTCCTACCTGCCTTTAGCCTGGAGGGTAATCAAAAAGATAGAGAGTATAATCCGTGACGAGATGGATAAATCCGGTGGGCAGGAGATAATGATGCCGGTTCTTCAGCCTCTGGAATTATGGCAGGAGACAGGGCGAGACCTGGCTTTTGGCAAAGGGCTTTTTACCCTCACCGACCGCAGAGACCGCAAGTTAGCCCTGGGTCCAACACACGAAGAGGTCATCGCTACAATGGTTAGCCACAATGTTCAGAGCTACCGTGACCTGCCGCTGCTTCTATATCAAATCCAGACCAAGTTCCGTGATGAGCCCCGCCCCAGAGGCGGACTGCTCAGAGTTCGTGAGTTTATTATGAAGGACCTCTACAGCCTTGATACCGATGAAGAGGGACTAGACCAGAGCTATAATAAGATGCTTCAAGCATACCAGAATATCTACGCTCGGTGTGGTCTACGTGACCTGTTGGTGGAAGCTGATAGCGGTGCTATTGGAGGCAAGGATTCCCACGAGTTCATGGTTATTACCCAAAGTGGCGAAGATGAAATTATCTATTGTAGTAATTGTCAATATGCGGCTAATGCCGATAAGGCGCAAAGCATCAAAGGTAAGTTAGCCGATGAGAAGCCACTACCTCTAGAAGAGGTAGCAACGCCAGGTATGAGTACTATTGAACAGGTAGCAAATTTTCTAAAGGTGCCTCAATCTCATACCCTTAAAGCAGTATTCTATATTGCTGACGGAAAGCCAGTCTTCGTGGTTATTAGAGGCGACCTTGAGGTAAACGAGGTGAAGCTTAAAAATTTTCTGCACTGTCTTGAGCTCCGTTTAGCTACCGGAGCTGAAGTGACAGAGGCTGGTATAGTTACTGGCTCAGCGTCGCCTATAGGTATAAGTGGCATCAAAATTATCGCTGATGATTCCCTAACCTCAGGAGCAAATTTTGTCGCTGGCGCCAACAAACCTGATACCCACTTTAGAAATGTCAATTACCCCAGAGATTTTAGAGTTGACCTACTAGCCGATATAGCCCGGGCTCGTGCCGGGGAAGGATGCCCCAACTGTGATGACAAATTATCATCTACCCCTGGGATTGAAGTCGGGCATATCTTCAAACTGGGCACTTTCATTAGTCAAAAACTAGGTGCCCTTTTCATTGACGCCAATGGTATTTCTCAGCCTATCGTCATGGGCTCCTATGGCATTGGTATCAGCAGGTTACTGGCAGCCGCCATAGAACAAAACCACGACAATAAAGGTATTATCTGGCCATTACCCATTGCCCCGTATCACATCTACCTCTGCCCTTTATATCTGGAAAACCCTCAGGTAACGGCTGCTGCTGAAAGCCTGTATGCTGACCTGGAAGCACAGGGCTTAGAGGTGCTTTTTGATGACCGTCAAGAATCACCAGGGGTAAAGTTTAATGATGCCGACCTGTTAGGAATACCTATTCGGGTTACCATTAGCCCCCGCACTCTGGAGGCTAATAGCGCAGAGATAAAACAGCGCTCAGAGAAAGAATCCCAACTTGTGCCGCTGGAGGGGGTAGCTGAGAGGCTTAGGGAGCTTATTAGGGCATTAAGAGGAGATTAAGAACATAAAAGCACTACAGAGTATCTATATCAATCCAGAAAATGCCATCCTGGTAATCGTGGATGTGCAGAACGAGTTTTGCAAACCAGGCGGGAAGTTGTACTCTGAGACGAGTGCCCGGATTGTGCCAGGGGTCATCTCCGCCATCGATGGACTCGCCGAGCAGAGCCGTGACGCAGGCATACCTATCATATATATTCAATCGGTGCGCACCCTTCAGGAACCTTACTTTACTGTTTTTAGCAAAGAGCCTTACTTGAAAATAGAAACTTGGGCCGCAGAAATTGTTGACGAGCTAAAACCTCATGAAGGAGACATTGTTATCCAGAAGTTTTGTCATGATCCATTCTATAAAACGAATTTGGACCAGGTATTGGAGAGATTGGTAACTGACCCGACCAAGTACTATGCTATTATCACCGGAGGAGTCATAAACGTGTGCCTATATGACGCAGTGATGGGGTTCCACCTCAGGAACTATTGGACAGTGGTTCCAGTAGACTGCGCTTTCTATAGCAATGATTCTGCAAACCAGATAGCTCTACAGCAGTTCTCTCACCCTGCCTACCCTAACGTTTTCCTGTCCCGCTCGAACCTCATCGAAGTCTCCCAGGTCCCAGCAGTGGCTCACACAAGACCTACGCCAGGGAGTTGACTATCTCGACCCCTCAAAACAACGATTATTAGTAATATGTAAAGCATCAGCGAAAATGACGTAGTTTGGAGTCTAAGATTAAGAATAGTTAGAAAGTTTAGAGAAGCGCTCGAAAGGAAAGCCCAGCTCCTACCACTAGAAGGAATAGCGATAAGCCTCAAAGACTTTACTGACTAGAGTTTATCCACGTTGTCTAATTCGGTTTGATAGCGTAAATTTTTATACTTATAACCGAGCCGTCAACCTCTTTTATTTCTTCAGGTTGTATGTTTAATTTGTCAATGATTACCTTCGCCGTTGAGTCATTAGCCATCCACTTGACAGGAAAAGGGGTCTCATTAATTACGCTAACTTCCTGAAATCCAGCCGCTTTTATGGCTCCTATGTATTCGTCCTTCATCATCGCCCCGGAAAGACAACCAATGTATGCCTCAATAGAGTTCTTTATGAAATCGGGGAGTTCCTTCAATAAAACTATATCCGAGACCATCAGTCTGCCACCTGGCTTTAGTGTCCTGAACACTTCCTTGAAGACCTTTCTCTTGTCAGGCGCCAGATTAATAACGCAGTTTGAGATGACAACATCAACCAAATTATCGGCAACCGGTAGATTCTCAATCTCCCCAAGCCTGAATTCCACATTCCCGTAATTGCCTTTCTCTGCATTTCCCCTCGCCTTCTCAATCATCTCTGGTGTCATATCTACACCGATAACTTGTCCATTCTCACCAACCCTATCAGCAGCCAGAAAACAATCAAACCCCGCACCCGAACCAAGGTCAAGAACAGTATCACCTTCCCTTAGAGAAGCTAGAGCCACCGGATTTCCACAGCCAAGACCCAAATTTGCCCCTTCAGGAACCGAGGTAAGTTCTTCCTCGGTATATCCGATCTTTTTACTAACATCCTCTGCTAAATTAACACTTCCACAGCATGAACTAACCGGTTCACAACCGCAACTACCACCCTGTTTGGCAATTTTGGCATAGCCCTCTCTCACGACTTTCTTTATTTTTTTATCTTCCATTTTTAATCCCTCCAAAGTTACTTACTGATATTAGCCAACGATTATCTCTTTCATCATGGGGCCGAGTAGATCCTTTACCATTTCGGTAAAATCTTCTGCCTTAACCAAAGAAATGCAACATACCTTACCATCTTTTTCCCAACTTACCACAGCTAACTTATCTCCGGCACGAATGTTCGCCTTATCCCTTATCTCTTTAGGAAGCACCATCTGCCCCCTCTCGTCAACGCTTATTACCGATTCAACTTTACAGCCGCTCATTCCCTTATCCATCGGCGCACAACAAAACGTATTTTCATCTTTCTTCAACATTTCATCACCCTTTTAAGTTATACAATTTTCAGTATATTTATACTTCTCTGATAAATCAGTATAATCTAAAATCATGGATTTGTCAAGTCTCTTTATAAAAAATTCTGCGGGTGAAGAACAATTTTGCATACAGAGGCTAATATCAGCTACGTAGGGTAGCACCGAGCTCTTGATATAGTTTATCCAGGATTTGCTGCTGGATGAGATTAACCTCTTCATCGGTCAAGGTATAAGTCGGGGATTGGAAAGTAAGCCTATAGGCTAGGCATTTCTTGCCCGGTGGGACTTGCTCACCAGAATAGACATCAAATATAGCAACCTGCGCCACCAGAGGAAAGCTTGTAATAATATCCTGAACTTTCTGATGGGTTACTTCGACATCAACGACTACAGCTATATCCCTGACTATAACCGGAAAGCGCAATATTGGTTGGAATATTTTATGACTAACGGTAAAGGGTAAGAGCGCTGTCACGTCGATTTCAAAAAGATAGACAGCCTCAGTAATGTCAAAGGCCTGCGATACTTTAGGATGTAGCTCACCGATAACACCCAGTCTGCTACCGGCTACAACTATAGCCGCCTGTTTATCGGAATGCAAGCTTTCATCTTTACCCTCTTCAAAGCTAGTTTCAACACCCCACTGGCTAAGCAAACCTTCCACCACTCCCTTGGCATCAAAGAAATCAAGTAATTCGTCCTCACCTTGCCACGATTTTTCTAGTCTGGGTCCACTTAGTATGCCACACAGCACCTCACGCTCATCAGGTAAGTCGTTATGTCGGGGTAGATAGACCTTACCTAACTCAAAAAGCCTGATAGTACCGTCTTCATGCCTTCTATTTGCCGAAAGGGCAGCTAAGAGATTAACTCGCAGGTTAGGGCGAAGATATTCCTGCTCCACGTTCATAGGATTAACCAAACGAAGAGGCATAGGCTCTGGGGGGTGAGGTTCAGGTAGTAGCTTGTTTAATAATTCCAAACTGGTTAAGGAATATGTAATTACTTCCTGGAAACCATAGCCTGTAAGGTTGCGCCCTATCTTCTGCTTAAGGCCAATGATAGGCTCAATCCTCTGTCTAGGTAATGGTTGACTAAGCATAGTAGTCGGAATTTTATCATAGCCAACAATACGAGCTACTTCCTCGACAAGATCAACTGTCTGATGTATATCATTTCGCCAATAAGGAGCAGTAACCCAAACCTTTGATTTTGAACCGTCTTCCTTACAGTCAAAGCCCAGAGAAGTCAGCGCACCTACTATCTGGTCAAGGCTAAACTCAATACCTAAAATCCGCTTTACCTCTTCAGTGGATAGCAAGATGGGTTCCCGATCTCGCCTGCCAGGATAAACATCAACCACGCCCTTAGCTGCTTCACCACCGGCTAACTGCACAATCAACTGAGTCGCCCGTTTAATGGCGGGGAGGGTCAGCTCAGGACGAATGCCCCGTTCAAATCGCATACAAGCCTCGCTAGGTAAACGCAAGGTTCTACCAGTATAATGAATACTCGCCGGGTTAAAGTTAGCTGCTTCCAGCAATACTGAAGTAGTCTGCTGGGTCACCTCGGTATCAGCACCACCCATAACGCCAGCGATAGCCACTGACCGCTCTCCGTCAGCAATAATCAGCATATCACGGGAAAGGACTCTCTCTATCCCATCCAGAGTAACTACCGCTTCACCATCACCAGCCCGGCGCACAATGATTTTCCTCCCTCTAATTCGGTCATAATCAAAAGCGTGCAAGGGCTGTCCGTATTCCAGCATAACATAGTTGGTAATATCTACAATATTACTTATCGGGCGCATCCCATATTTCAGTAATCGTTGTTGCATCCATCCTGGAGATTCGCCCTCTTTTACCCCAGTGATTAAACTAGCACAATACCTGGAACATAGGTCAGGAGCAACGATTTCTACTGATATTTGCTGGTCAATAGCAGGTGTCGCTTTCGCATAGCTAACTTCGGGGAGATGCAAGCTTTGCCCGGTCAGGGCGGCAGCTTCTCTGGCTATGCCAACTATCGATAGGCAGTCAGGTCGGTTAGGGGTTACATCCAGATCAAGGATGGCATCGCCTAAATACTTAGCTAATGGGGCACCTAAAGGTGCCTCAGCAGGCAAGACGATGATTTTTTCATGGTTTTCAGATATACCCAATTCTTTTTCTGAGCAAACCATGCCATGGGATACAACACCTCGAATCTTGGCTGATTTCAGTTGGAATACCTGACCACTATGCCCATCTATAAGCTGAGCGCCAACACGGGCAAAGGCTACTTTATCACCAAGTCTAAGGTTCGGTGCCCCACAAACAACAGTCTGCTGTTCAGAACCTAAATCTATGGTGGGCAAAGTAAGACGGTCAGCATTGGGATGTGGGTTGATAGCTGTTACTTGCCCGATGATGATATTTTCCCAATCACCACCAATAACCTGTATCCCCTTGACCTCAGTGCCAGCCATCGTCAGCCGGTTGGCCAAATCAGCCGGGGACAGGTTAAGAGTTACATATTCCTTGAGCCAGTTAAGTGAAACCTTCATATTTAGAACTGTCTTAAGAATCTGAGGTCACTATTGTAGAATAGCCTGACATCGTCAATCCCATAGCGAAGCATGGGCAGGCGATCGATGCCAATACCAAAAGCGAAACCGGTATAAACTTCCGGGTCAATACCTCCACGTTGGAGCACCTGAGGTTGAGTTATCCCTGCTCCCAGTATTTCAATCCAGCCGCTATTACTGCACAGCCGACAGCCTCTACCACCACAGACCAGGCACTCAATAGCCATCTCAATACCAGGCTCGACAAAGGGGAAATAGTCACATCGGAAACGTACTTTTCGCTCCTCGCCAAAGAAACGACGAGCAAATTCATAAAGAGTTCCCTTCAAGTCAGCCATAGTGATACCTCTATCTACAACCTGACCATCAATTTGATGAAACATAGGCACATGGGTAGCATCGCTAGCCTCATACCGATAAACTTTGCCCGGCGCAATCACTCTTATTGGCGGTGGTGTGGTCTCAATAATCCTGGCGCTTACTGAAGTGGTATGGGTACGCAACAGCATGGGTCTCTCACCGCTCTCATTCTGATAATCAATCCATGATGTTGACATCGTATCACGAGCCGGGTGTTCCTTAGGAATATTCAACGCCTCAAAATTGTAGTATTCCCACTCTACCTCCGGCCCCTCCACTACTTGAAAACCCATAGACGAAAATATGTCACATATCTCGTAGAGTGTTTGAGTAATAGGATGTAAATGACCCATAGGGAGAGGACGACCAGGCAGGGTAACATCGATGGTTTCTTTTTTAGCCCATGTTATAAACTCTGTCTCGCGAAAAACCTGGCTCCTTCGCCCAAAGCTTTCCTCTAAATCAGCTTTAGCCTCATTAGCATAGGTACCAACAGTCTTCCTCTCTGCCAATGGCAGTTGAGACAAACTGCGTAGAACTTTAGTCAGTTCGCTCTTCTTACCCAGATAATGAACTCGCCACGAATCCAGTTCCTTAACATTGCTAACACCGTCTATTTCCCGTAGTGCCTTTATTTTTAGCTCTTCAAGTTGCTTTAACATCATCTTACCTTGGCTATCTTGGATTATAGGTTATCAGCAACGAAGGGGTCAAGGAGACCATACCATCAATTACTGGATTTGTATTAGGGGCTAGGAGGGGCGAATATTAAAAGCTTTGTTTCTTAAATAAAAGGGAAACAAAGAAGATAGGACTACTCAATAATCTTAATTTTAGTCTCGAACTTTTTCTTTGGCTATAGTCACTAAATTGGCAAAAGCTCCAGACTCCCTAACTGCCATATCGGCTAGCATTTTGCGGTTAATTTCAATCCCTGACTTTTTCAAGGTATTTATAAACTGACCATAGGTGAGCCCCTGAGCTCTACTAGCAGCACTAATCCGTAAAATCCATAGACGCCTCATATCACCCTTTCGCTCCCGACGGTGACTATAGGCATAGCTTAGCGATTTAAGCATAGACTCATGAGCCCGGCGGTAAAGTGAGTGCTTAGTTGCCCTATGCCCCTTGGTTAAGGCTAGCACCTTCTTATGTCGCCGATGTGCGGTTACGCCTCTCTTTACTCGTGGCAAAATACTCTCCTATCTATTTTACCCCATAGGGTAAAAGTCTTTTTATCCGAGCCCTATCATGGGGACTTACCGCTATCGTCTCATCATAAAGACGTTTAACTCGCTTTGGTTTTTTAAGACGCAAATGGCTTTTCCCACCCTTGGTCCGCATAAGTTTGCCGGTACCTGTAATATGGAAGCGACTCTTTGCTCCCTTATGAGTTTTAATTTTTGGCATCCTAAGATTCCTTCTTCTCTTCTTCTTTCTCTTTAGTTTTCTGTATAGCTGCTGGAGAGAGGATCAGGTGCATTCTCCTACCCTCAATCAATGGTTGTCTCTCAATTTTAGCCACTTCTTTTACTGATTCCACCATCCTCTGCAATAACCTAAAGCCAATATCAGAGTGAGTGATTTCACGCCCTCTAAACATTACTGTTACCTTAACCTTATCCCCACCCCCCAGCTGTCTAATGACTGACCTGGCCTTAGCCTCAAAATCATGGTCACCAATCTTAGGGCGTAGCCTCACCTCCTTTAGCTGTGAAACCTTCTGACTCTTCCTAGCTTGACGCTCCTTTTTGGTCTGCTCATATCTGAACTTACCATAGTCAAGAAGGCGGCATACAGGAGGACTTGCAGCAGCGGCTACCTCAACCAGGTCAAGATTATGCTCCTTTGCCATCTCCAACGCCTGGTACATGGGCATAATCCCTAACTGCTCACCCTTCTCTCCCACCAAGCGAACCTCTCTAGTCTTAATCCGCTCATTAACACGCAGTTGTTTAATTATATCCTTAACCACCTCCATCAAGTGGTATGTTGTAAACTAAAACTATAACATATTCTTTCAGGCTAATCAAATTAGATAAGGAAATTAGTTCGCAAAAGAGACTCCTCATCACTTATTACAACCTTAACTCTTTCATCCTGTCAGCGATTACCATCCTGATAGTTTCCTTAAAGCTATCAAGGGATTGGGAAGCCAATTGCTCCCCGCTACGCAGACGAATGGAAATGGTAGCAGCAGCTACTTCTTTATCACCTATTATCAGCATATATGGTATTTTATTGAGTTGCGCTTGCCGAATTTTAAGGTTTATCCTCTCCGACCGAGTATCAACTTCTACACGCACACCTTCACTTTTAAGTTCAGCTTTCAGTTTATAAGCATAGTCCAAGTGGCGGTCTGCTACTGGAATCACTATCACCTGGACTGGCGCTAACCACACCGGGAAGGCACCTCCGTAGTGCTCAATAAGTGAGGCAAGGAAGCGTTCCATACTGCCCAGCACTGTACGATGTACCATCGCCACTAAATGCTCATGACCATCTTCACCAATATAAGTAACATTGAAGCGCTGGGGAAGATTAAAATCAACCTGAATAGTAGGACCCTGCCATGCTCGCCCCAGAGCATCCTTAAATTTGATATCTATCTTGGGCCCGTAAAATACCCCTTCCCCCGGGTCTATAGTATAAGCGAATCCTTTACGAGTCAGAGCTTTGCTTAGAGTCTCAGTAGCCTCCTCCCAAATCTGGGCAGTGCCAACATATTTCTCCGGCCTGGTAGAAAGTAGCAGCTGGTAATCGCTAAAACCAAAGGTGTCTACCATAAAAAGAGCTAAATCCAATACCCCCACTACCTCGTCTTCCAGCTGGTCAAATCGACAAAAAATATGGGCATCATCCTGGGTAAAGCCTCTGACCCTGGATAGACCGTGCAACACCCCAGAGCGCTCATACCGATAAACCGTGCCCAGCTCGGCATAACGCAACGGCAGCTCACGGTAACTGTGTAGCCCTGTCTTGTAAATTAAAATATGTCCCAGGCAATTCATTGGTTTAATAATATACTCCTGCCCCTCCACCTCCATTGGACTATACATGTTTTCGCGATAGAATTCCCAATGTCCGCTGGTTTTCCATAAATCCAGTTTAGCAATGTGAGGAGTGTATACAATATCATAGCCACGCTTTATGTGTTCACTCCTCCAGAAATCCTCAATAACCCGGCGGATTACCGCTCCCTTGGGATGCCAATGAACCAGCCCGGGACCAGCTTCTTCATGAAAACTAAACAGGTCGAGCTCTCTGCCTAATTTTCTATGGTCACGTCTAGCTGCTTCGTCAAGTCTTTTCAGGTGCTCAGTTAAAGCCTCATTGGTCTCAAAAGCAACACCATATATTCGCTGCAACATGGGACGGTGCTCATCACCCC
>SDBV01011153.1_pt1 | contig 11679 bp, 9 predicted proteins | sample 2277081 | NCBI WGS metagenome assembly SDBV01 (sample SAMN10402039, study PRJNA504765) | marine sediment metagenome | isolation source: marine sediment core GS10_PC15, 223 cmbsf | place: Arctic Ocean: Southern Knipovich Ridge | collected 2010
CAGCACTGTTTTATTAGCCTGAAAGGCTAAAAGTGCAACAGCCCAGTGGCAGCGCCCTGGGTGTGAATCATCAAAATATCGCAGTCTGAAGGACTGCAAGGTGCTACGCAGGATCCGGCAGTCTTTCGAGGCTGTCAGTAAATATTGTCGGGTTGAATTTCTGCTCTTTTTTCGGATCTTGGCCCTGAACACAAGCTCCTTACTCTTAGGAGTATGTGAACTTGTGCTCAGAACCAATCTCCAAAAAAATAGCTTAAAATTCAACTGCGACCCTATTTACTGACAGCCTCTTCAGACTGCGGTGTTATCCTTATTTTTACCCAGGGCGTTGCCGCTGGGCTGTTGCAATTCCAGCCTTTCAGGCTGATAAAAGATTGCTGAGAGCAGTGTTTCAAGACGGAGGATAGACTTATGGGTAAAGGGCAGACCTAGGGCAAGTCCGAAGGACAAGCCCTAGGAAAGAATGCCCCCACAATATTGAGCCCGTGAGGGCGGGATTTTGCCATCAAGTTACTCTTTTTTATGGGCGGAGGGCTGATATAGATTTCTGCAGAGTAGTCGCACCCTCGCTGCTGGGCTTCGCGGTTATTAAGTAGGGGGCTTAACGCTTACAGTTTTTCCTTGAAATAAAAAAATCTTTTTACTATACTCTTCTGTGGATTCTTTATAGCCATGGAGGTTTGTGATGAATTGGATTTTGTGCTTTTTTACGGTTGCAGTGGTATTTTCCGCAACCAGCTTTTTTGTCTCTTTTAGCGGCCAAGGGAACTACGTCATCATCACCACGACTTATTGATATTTCTTTGGGTAGGTTAGTGACACTCCGAAGTTGAGCATCGACTCCGAAACATTCGGGAGTCGTTGATTGAGGAACAGGCTTTGAAATTCCTGACTTGCTTGCTCGGGTGTGAGAGCCTTATTTTTCACATTTAGATACAGTTGGCATCTCGTTTCCAATATCTGTTGTACAATGTCCTCATTTCCATAGACGGCCATTAGAAGCTGAGGCGGGGCAAGGAACACTCGTACGGTCAATTTATTTGACTGCACAGTGATAAAATCCTGGAGAGAATAATACCCCATTGAAGGTTTGAATCTCTTGGTTGGTAGTCTTTCATCTTTCTCATCTTCAGGTTTTGATCCTTTCAGCATTTTTGTGAAAACATTGTTCAGCTCGGCATCTCCAAAATCGATCGTTGCAATCTCTTTTGTTTTTTTTAATTTCTTTTTTGGAGTGAAGTTTTCGGTTTCTCGGATCAAGGCATTGATGATTTCATTGAGAAAGTCAGGGCGTTGCTCTTCGATTTCCTGGTAGAAGGGTTGATCCCCATAGAGAAAAGACATCAAGTTTTTGGCGACATTGATATGTGTTTCTAGTTCTGAGGTGTTGGCCGCCCTTTCCTCTTTGTTGACAAAGAGGTTGAAGCTTAGTTTCGAGCTGGCGAGATTTTTCTCTTGTTCCTCAAGTTTCTTTTTTTCTTTTTCTGTAGCCGGAGTGCTGTCATACCTTTTTCGTGCTTCGTCATTCACATATTGCCGTTCCGTATGTTCCATATACTTTTTAAACTTAGATTGTACAAAGGCGAAGTTGCGAAAGCTTTCGAGGCGTCCATAGGTGAGGAGCGCTAAAAGCATGAGCATGGACATGACAAAAACAAGTATATTCATAATAGCTACTGGTCGTAAATAATGGGGTGTTGGGTATGGGGAAGAGGAAACGCAAAGGTTAAGGTTTCTTCTTCCTTGTTGTCAAGCCTACGCTTCAGCACAATTTTTACAATTGCGGGAAGCTGACGGTATTCCTTCTTCCATTCTCTTTCCCACTTTTTTTCTGGCCCTAAAGTTAGCTCTCCTTCATCTTTTGCCTTCCCTTTTTTTGGAGGGATAAGAAAAAGGAAATCTAGGGTTTCAACATTTTCCAGTAAGATTTCCTTGCTGATCGGGACAGGTTCATTTTCTTTCCACCGTTTTTCTGTAGGCCATTTGGCAAGGGTGAAATTACCTTTATCATCCAAGTATAACCTTCCAATGACGTGATAGGCCATCTCTTTATTGAGGTTTACACAGTTGTCGAAGGTGAATACAAGGCTAAAACTTCCCGATTTGAAAAGATCTCCGGGGTCTGGGCTAGAAAAGAAATGAAATTGATTCGCCGGGTCGGTAGAGGAAACGGTTTTAGGGAGAATCGTTGCGAGTCGGTTTTCAACGTACCGCTTTTGGAAGCTTTCATTTTGTGCTTGATCCATTTTTGCGTTGATAACATTCACTTGCTGGTAGAAGTAGGTGAGTGTCGTCAGGATAACCATGGTTAGCGACAGAGAGATGATCAGTTCCAGGAGGGTAAAATGCCTCCTAGAAGAATAAAGAGAGAACGTCGAGCGCGTTTTCATTCTACCTCTTCCTCCTCATTCTCTGTTTCCTCTTCTCCCGGGGGGAGTTCTCCTTCCGTCAGGTCTCGAATGGCAAAAACTTCATAGTGATATTTCAGGGTTTCCTTTCCCTCTTCAGCATTCTCTTGTCCTTTGGGAAAAAATGTGAAATCCAGGGGGAGTAGATAGACAGTATAAGAAGCTTCGTATCTAGGTTTATACTTACTCTTCGGGATTCCAAACTGATAGGTTCCTCGATAGGGAAATGCTTTCTTAATTCCAAATTGTTCAAGGTAGATGTCATCTATTTCAAAAGTTCTGCTATTGATGATGTCATTCAAGGGTATTTTATTTTCGTACATCCGCTCCACAACATCCGCATACATCACGTTCACAAGGTGGTCGACTTCGATTTTGTCGATGAATTTCCTTTGAGCAATAAGAATATAGGTGTGTGGGGATATCAGTGGAAACACACACAGGGCGACCAGCATGAAAGCGATGAGTACCTCAAGGAGAAGGATATATCGCTTACGTACCTTCAGAATCTTTATCTTCTTTTTTCTTCTCTCGAGGAACATCTTCAAGAATCTCTTGGGTTGTATAGTAGGTTAAGCGGTCGTTGAAATCTTCATCCTTATCATCTTCACACTCGACGGGTTCGTCGCCTTCCGGGATACTAACAATAGGATGTGGGTATCCGTTGAGGCAGATCGCTCTGTTTGTAGCTCCAGCGGCATCAGGATTTTCGTGTGTCGACATCCGTATAACTCCTCGACTCATCAGGGAGCCGCCTGAGAGAAACTTAATATCGAGTTCTTTTACTTCGCCATCTTCAAGAAAGGTGATGGAGTGGGTCTCTGTGAGAAGGCGGTGCGAGCGTTTGATGACAGGCTTCCAAGCTTTAGGGATGCCTTCTTCCACTTCGACCCAGTATTCGAGACCCCTCCTTTTTTCGGCTAATGCCACGCGAACGTGTACATCAGTATTTAAGAGAAGCATGAGGTCTTGGGCAAACCGCAAAGTGTCAACCATAAGGTCCACTTCGGTGTGAAATCTTTGCTGCTGGTGAGCGCGCCTGATGTTGATGGTGACCACTCCTGCCATAAGGGCAAGAATGGCCATGACAATGAGCATTTCCACCAAGGTGACGTGACGCCGTTTGATGAGGATCATATGAATTATTTCTTCGTTAGGGATCGTATAAAAATAACCTTTACATTTCTAGCAACACAGCATCTTCATCTGCTGTGTTACAAATCTTTGAAAACTAATAAGTTGACTGCAGATTTGCGCCTTGCAGATGAAGCTCTGTGTCACCATAAATGTAAATTTTATTTTTATACGATCCCTTACCGTTCTTCTTTGAACATTGAGGGGTTGTTTTTAATATATTCCTCGTAACGTTCTGAGCGGACAATAATTTCTCCGTCTTCAATGGTCACGCTGTATTCTTTACCCCATCCGTCTTTAATTAGTGCGGAAGGGCTTTGTACTAAGGGAGACCGTTCAACGATCCCTTTCCAGTTGGATTCAATGTCGTCTAAGATTTCGGCGTTTTCTGCGGCAGCCAGGTTAAGGATGGTTCCTAACCGCTCAATTCCCGCTTTTGATTTGAACGCTTTTCCTTCCTCAAGGGTTCCTCGGTAGTTATATCCAACCACTCCAATGATGAGGGCGATAAGGAACATTACGATCATCATTTCGATCAATGTGACGAATCTTCTTTGTAAAACGAAAACATTCATGTTTCTTCCTTTGTTATAATGCAAAAGAGCTCATATCTGTTAATGGTAGCAAAATTGCCAACATAACACTGCCGATGATGGTTCCCATAACGATGAGAATAACAGGTTGTGCGAGAGCCATGATTCGCGCTAATGTCTTTTCCAGGCTATCTTCATACATGTCGGCTACCTTATTTAACATCGCCACCGTTGTTCCGGACTCTTCCCCAACGGCGAGCATGCGAGGTACCAGGCGTGGGATCCATCGCGACTTGCTAAGTTCTTCACTCAAGGAACTGCCTTCCACGATCCGTTTCTCTGCGCGACGGATCTCTTCCTCTAGGGTTGCGTTGTGCATCACCTCGCGAGCGATCTGTAGAGAGTCGATGATCGTTAATCCCCCTTTCTGCAGTGTTCCCATCGTGCGACAAAAACGGGCAACGGCAGCTTGGATGAGCATGCGACGGATGAGAGGGAGTTTAAGAAGCTGTCTTTCAAACCACAACCTTCCTGTGGGGGTTCGTATTTTGTATACAAACCATGTGATTGCTCCTGCGGTTATGGGGAGGTATATCCACCACCAGTTCCGGAAGAAGTGACTGGCGCCGATCACAAATTCAGTAAATGTGTTGAGTTTACGATCAGCAAAAATTCCTTCGATCGACGGCACAACAAAACCCAGAAGAAGACCAATCACAAGCAAAGCGAACCCCGCTAAAATCGCGGGATAGATCATCGCTGTCATAATATCTTTTCTGAGTTTGTCCTGTTTTGCAAGCAGTTCGCTGAGCTTTTCAAGGACGACATCTAAAGCGCCAACAGACTCTCCCGCTCTGATTAGGGAACAGTAGAGCCGGTCAAAAGTGTCGGGAAATCCAGACATCGCTTCAGAGAGTGGAGTTCCCGCTTTGATCTGTTCGCATAAGGTCAAGATCACACGATCAAAAGGTTCCCCACGGTATTGTTCTTCTAGTGCTACTAGACTCTCATAGACGGGGACCCCAGCGCCAACAAGTTGAGACAGCTGAATGGTAAAAGAGAGAAGATGCTCCCCTTTCAGGTTTTCTTTTGCCCTCACTCTTTTTTTTAAAGTCAGCTTCGTCACCATGATGTTTTGCTCACGAAGCAGACTCTTGGCATCGCGCTCATTGTGGGCATCAATGATGCCGGAGCGTTTTTTTCCTTGGGAGTCTATGGCTTGGTATTGATAAAGAGGCATAATATTATTCCTGTCCTTCAATTCCGCGGGTGACACGTAGCACCTCTGCTACTGTCGTAATTCCTTTTCTTGTTAGTTCTGCACCATGTTTTAAAAGGCTGGACATTCCGGTTTCTAAGGCAAGCCGCCGCAGCTCGATCGCATCAGGGCTTTTGACGATTTGCTTTCTTATCGTGTTGTTAACGACCATCAGCTCATACAAGCCGTGACGACCTCGATATCCAGAACCAAAACATGCATCGCAGCCCTTTCCTGTGAATAGTTGCCCTTTGATTAATTGATTTTTGGTAAGCCCTAGATTTTGGAGTTCCCGATCAGAAGGCTTGTATGCCTCTTTACAATCGGGACAAATCCTCCTGACAAGTCGTTGTGCGATAACACCCACTATTGTTGAGGAGAGAAGATAGGGTTCGACTCCCATATCCACTAGACGTGTGATTGCTGAGGGAGCATCGTTGGTGTGGAGAGTGCTCAGCACGAGGTGTCCGGTTAGGGAGGCTTGAATGGCGATTTCCGCAGTTTCAATATCCCGGATTTCCCCAATCATCACAATGTCCGGGTCCTGCCGGAGGATGGTTCTCAATCCGGCGGCGAAGTTCAGGTTAATCTTTGGCCTCACACCGATTTGTGCAATACCTTTTAGGTTATATTCTACAGGGTCTTCGATGGTCATGATATTTGTTTCGTCGTTGTGGAGTTCACAAATAGCACTATATAATGTCGTCGTCTTACCACTTCCTGTAGGGCCTGTGACGAGGATGATCCCTTCAGGAAGAGAGATCAAGCGTAGGAACTCATCGTTAACTTTGGGGAGCATGCCAAGTTTGTTCAATCCTAAAAGAACATCCCCGCGGTCGAGAATTCGCAAAACAATCCGTTCTCCGCCAGTCACAGGTACCGTACTTACACGGAAGTCGACTTCTCGCCTACCCATACGTAATTTAATTCGACCATCTTGAGGGAGTCGATGTTCGGCGATATCCATCTTTGCCATAACTTTGATGCGGGTAAGAAGCTGTGCTTGAAATTTTGGGGCGGGTGTGTGGCGCGTTTGCAGTACGCCATCAATACGATACCGTACTCGCAGACCACCTTCGAGTGGTTCAAAGTGGATGTCGGAAGCACCCTGTTGGATCGCTTCAGTGATGATAAGATTTAAAAGTTTAATAATAGGAGCTTGCTCTCGCGTTATATCTAATAGGTCGTAAACTTCAACCTCCTCCTCTTTTCCCTCTTCTTTTTCTTTTTTTAGAGAAGCGATCAATTCCGAGGCAGCTCCTGTGGCTTGATCGTAGCATTCTCCTATAGCCATGAGGATCGCTTCTTTGGGGCTATATACCGCTTTGATTTCCCTGTCGAGAAGCAGTCGTAGCTCTTCGAGAGGTTCCAAATTGAGAGGATCGGACACAGCGACAAGGATGGCACCACCTTCCTCTTTGATGGGAAGGAGGGTATGTTTTTTTACAAAGCTGTAGGGAACTTTGTTCAGGTATTCTTTCGAGAGCCGAAGGCCTGTGAGGTCTGGATAGATAGGCATCCCTAGCTCTTCCGCTAGAGAACGGCTTACTTCATTCCCTCCTAACATACCGTGGCGTGCCAATTCGTCACTTGCGGAAGGTTTCCGTTTTGGGGGTTCGGGTTGAGGGGTAGACCCTTCAGGTGCATCACCTGCCATTGTATTCACCTTCTTCACAGATATATCTAGTTCTTGGGCGGCCGAAAAGGATGGTCATGTATCCCTGGAACAGGCGATTTTTTTCCCGATCTAAAGCTTCATTCAAGCGACAGAGAAATGCTGGAATATCTCCAGGTCTTCTGCACAGCTCTTCTCGTCTTAGCCTTGCAAAGTCCTCTTTTGGTTCCGAGATAATTTTCGGAGTCATAAAGATGATCATTTCTGTGTCAGTATCTTCAAGTTTCGTTGTGCTAAACAGCTTTCCTAGTCCGGGAATTTCCCCTAGAAATGGCACTTTTTCTATGGAGTCGTCGGTCTCTTTACGCCGTAATCCTCCGATAATCACAGCTTGACCATCAGGGAGGCGCACCTCATTTTGGATCTCTCTACGGTTTACTCTTGGCTGATTGGAAAGTTCTTGCCCAGGAGGAAAGGTGTCGAAGTTGATTTGTGAGACGAGAGTGATATAATTTGTGGGGTCTTCAAAGAAATCTTCTTCGTCAGCCATGTGAATCGTTGGTGTGACGGTAATCTCAATACCATATTGTGCCCGTGTAAATGCCGTTTGGGCCACGACACTTGCACTGTCAACGATATTTGTTCCTATTAGAATGGATCGTTCGTCTTTAATCTTTATCGAGGCCTCCGTCTGATTCATCGCAATAACAGAGGGAGAAGCGTTAAGGTAGACATCATCTTGAGTCATCAGAAACTTATAAGCAAAGTCGAACGCGGGAATTCCACAAGAGGTTCTTTTTCTGCTAAAGAAAAATTCTAAAATTCCGGCAGTACATGGGGGCTTAGCAGCATCAAAACACCCTTCAAGGCCTCCATTCCAAATGACGTTACTCGTATGTGTCTGCGATGCGGCATCACCAAGCTTTAGCAAGTTCAACCCATATTCGTTGTCCCGCCTCATCGTTCTTTCAAACAGGAGAACTTCGATTTGAACCATCTTTTTTGGAACATCTAACTTTTTAATGATCTCCTTTAGCTTGGGAAGGATGTCGTTCTCGACAACCATCACTAACGCTCCCGCTTTTGGATCGACAATGAAATTATCACGCCCTTTGTTGTACTCTTTTTCTTTTTCATAGGCAGAGCGTATCGGACGAGGATTGATGGAATAGTCTCCCTGCTGGTAATAGGGAGGGTTGAAGTACTGAGGCTGAGACATCCGATCGAGAAGGAGTTCATTTCGCACTTCGTCAATGACGAAGCTTTCTTTTCTTTCTATTTCTTTTTCAATTTTTTCCTCTTCTTTCCTCTTCTCAACTTCTTCAGTATAGCCGATGCGGCTTTCGATCAACATGTAGTAGATCTTTTCCATAACCTGCGCCAATTCTTCTGGGTCGGAATGTTTGACGTTATACCAAAAGATTGAACGTTCGCGCGCTTCGCCCACTTGGCTTTCCACTTCATTGATGACGTCTTCAGCTTTTTGTATTTCGCTTTTCGTTCCAATCAAGAAAACAGCATGAGCTACCTTTGGGAGGGCTATCACATTAAGAGCGTTCACGTCCTCAGATTTTGACTTTCTCGCAAAAGTGGGCGTTTTATCCTTAGTTTTTCCTTTTGCCTCCTCAACATCGACCTCCTCGACGAATTCCTTGAAGATCGTTTGTAGAATTTTGGCCATCTCCTCAGCACTGACGCGATATAAAGGGACCGCTTTATATTCTAGGTCTCGTTTGTTTGTGGTGACAAAGTTGTGGATCTTTAACAAGTCTTTTACGTCTGAGACCTGTCCTACAATTAAGATGACTCGACCAATCCTCTGTAAGACGGTTGAGTTGGGATTGGCGAATTTCTCGAGAAAATACCAAATCCGTTTCACGTCCAAAGGTTCGGGAGAGATAACAAAACTTACGCGTGCATTATCGGGGTAGGCCTCAAGGTCGAGAGCATTTGCCGTGATCAGCCGGAGGTTGGATAGATCTTCTCGAACAAGATAAAGTTCTCGCAGATAGGGGTTCAACTCACGGATTCCTACGCCATTTTGGAGGAGGATCTGTTCCAGCATCTCTCCCCAGGAGGCGCGTGGGATAGGGATGTTGGAGCTCACGCTAACTTGGATCTTAGCAATTTCGGGGGAGAGAAGATATACATAGTCCAAAGATCCGTAATCGATCACAAGCTGTTCTAAGGTGGTTTCAGGCTGATGCCATAGGGCATATTCCTCGTCATCCACGCCCGGTTTCGTTGCCATCTCACGCCAGTTTTCTTGAAGTATTTGAACGTTTTCCTTGGCATCATTGATCTGAATAAGTAGTTCTTGATAAGCTTCAGGAGGTGCATTTTGTTGATAGAGCTCGACAACTTTGTCTTGCAAACGCTGGATTTCCGTTCGCCTTTTCCTCAGCTCTTTGTTCATTTCGGCTAAGAATTTTTGCATCTCCGGGGTAAGTTCACTGGTACCACTAACGATTCCGGCTTTTTTCTCAGCAATGGTTTGAGAGTGTAAAGGAAGCCCCAATGAACTCAAGAGACAAATTCCAATGAGGGTATTTTTTAAAATATTTCGCATTATCAACTTCTCGTACGTTTTTATCATAAGTTTATTTGGCCTCTCGGTATGTAAGCGTTCAGACTCCTGCTTAATAACCGCGAAGATCGCGAAGGAAGCGAAGAAAACACGAAGTTTTTTTTATTAGAATAATCTTCGCGTTCTTCGCGGTTAACAGATAGAGGTGAACGGTTACCTCGGCATAGCATTTTGGATCTCTTCCAACTTGAGACTTCTTTCATCTACTCTCGGACCCTCTCTGAATTTCTCTTGATCTTCAATCTCTCCATTCTGATGCCTTTGGTTTCCATTTTTGTTCCACTCTTCATTCCGTTGATAAGGTTTATCCGGTGGAGGTCTCCTCCTTGCATCAGGCTTTGGTGTTGTAAAACCTGGTGAGGTGCTCTGCTGTAAAGGAATCTCCACGCTTTTCATATCGGTGCGTGTGCCATTGAAAATTGTTCCCATCAACACCTGATGTCCATCTCCCCTGTCAATGCTATCCACAACAAACAATGGGCCAACAGTTTTCCTTTCGACATAATCATCAATTTCTTTGGGTGTCGTTAACTTTTGCCACTCTCCATCGATATACAAAAACCAGTCTTGAGGACTAATAATAACCCTCTCGTCTTTAACCTCAAACATCAGCTGAGATCGGGTTCTTGCTCCGACAAACTTGAAGGTTTTTTCTACGTCCTGAGGTATTCGAGTTTCTGTAGATTTTATCAAGTTCAAGGTGACTTTTCCCTTGCCTGCCACATCCCACAAGTCGAGTCTCATGAGTCGTTCCTCGATTTTACTGACCACAAGCAGAGGGTGACCGCGTGAGTCTTCTCCGGGCTGCACCTTTTGCCATTTGTCACCTATCCAGGCTAAGGCATCACCAATGCTAACATATACGGAATACGCTTCGTCCTGTTCGCCAAAATCAATGCGTTGTTTTTCAACAAACTCTTTAAATTCCTCACCACCATGTTTTTCCAAAAAGAGGTCCTGACCATACCATCTTGCCCTTTGCCTTGCAAGAAGTGTCCCGTCCACTTTCCACTTCCCAATTTCCCATTTTTCCCCGCCAAATCGAGCGAATTCTCTCTCCCTAAGAGTAAACTTGGAGTGCTTTTCAGGCTTGCGGACCACCTCTCCAGATTCATTTTTCATCAAAACAGCAATCATAGCTTCTTTTTCTTTAGGGGTAGCTTTGATCCAAAGGTATGTTTCTTCATTATTAGGGCTAAACCGATATTTGATGCGGGGTAAGTCCTCATCATAAACAAGATATAAGGGGGTCTCTGGCGGAATAGAAGAGATCTCCTTGGAGCCGGAAAAAGAGAAATGAAGCAACGATTGCTCTGCTAAGGCGTCGGGGCGTTCGTTTTTTCCGTAGTATATGAGAGTATTTCTTAGATCGGGAAGTTGGAGGGTCATCGGAGAATATTTCAACCGGAGAAATGGAGGCCCGATTGCATCGTATTTCTCCTTTTCCATTGTAAAGGCTCCCTTGGGGAGTTTTGCTTTCTCTGGAGTGACCTCAACAATAGGAATTTCTGAGGGGCGCGCGAAATAATACCCCATCGTTAAGAGAACGAGTAAAAGGGTTATACCGGCGATGGAGAGATTAATCAAATAAAACCAATTTTTTGTCATGGACAAGGCTACAATAATTAAAATACGCGTAACCTCATTTATATATCAAATGAGGTTTTTTTTACACCCATGATCGACCTTGTTGCATAATTCACCACAGTGAACACAAGAGCTCACAGAGAGGATATGAGAGAAAATTGATGAGTCATTTATTTCCTCTCATATTCTCTCAGTGAGCTCTATCTCGACTTTCGACATTTGGATTCAGCCTGAAGGACTGGTATTGCAACAGCCCCGGGCTGTTGCACTTTCAGCCTTTCAGGCTGAATCCAAATGTCGAAAGTCGAGTCTATGTGCTCCGTGGTGATTGAATCGAGGTCTGAACGGTTACCACCACTAAAAAAGGTGTTGCCAGCTTCCTTCTCATACGATATAACAAAATTAGTACATTAACCTAGAAAACGCAGTTGAAGACGATCTCTAAGCACAATCTCTTGGCCCATAACCGCTTACAATGGAGGGCCCCTTCACCGTATGGGAATGTGACCCTCCATTGTAAGCAGTTATGAACCAAAATCTTGCACTTATAGATCATT
>SDBV01011154.1_pt1 | contig 11678 bp, 10 predicted proteins | sample 2277081 | NCBI WGS metagenome assembly SDBV01 (sample SAMN10402039, study PRJNA504765) | marine sediment metagenome | isolation source: marine sediment core GS10_PC15, 223 cmbsf | place: Arctic Ocean: Southern Knipovich Ridge | collected 2010
ACACTAATGCTATACAAGAGAATCGTAGATCATCTTGTTGATTTAAATGATACTGTTGAATTAATAAGTATCGAAGCAATTGAGTCATTAATAAAACAAAAATTAATTGTACCATCATACTTATAAACTATAACATTAAATTACAATTTGATTATTGGTATTTTAAAAGTTTTATGGTTAGTGAAAAACAATTAAAATTTGCTTGTACTATATGTGGGAATTGCTGTAAAGATAAAAACACTTTAGTAAATGTAACTTATTCAGACATATTAAGAATTAAAAACAGCTTGCACTTAAATTTAAATGAAATTCTTGAAATAATTGGATTTTATGTTTTAAACCAAGGTATATCTAAAGAAGATCAACGAAAAATGGTTATTTCTCCTATAGAATCTGAGAAAGGTTTAGCTTTTGTTGGACTTATGAAAAATTCAAATGGTTGCTGTCTTTTTTATGATGAGGAAAACAAAAAATGTTCAATTTATGCTCTAAGACCTATGTTTTGTAGATCCTTTCCTTTTTCATTCCAAAAACTCAAAGACAAAAATAAAAAAAAAATAAAAATATTTTATACTGAAAAAGCCAAGCAATATTGTCCTGGGATTGGTCCTGAAGCGCCTAATATAAATAATAATTACTGGATTAATTTAGGTAATAACATTATTGAAGATTTAAAAAGAAACCAAATAGTTATAAAAGATTGGAACGACAAAATTAGAAAAGGAGGAATTTCACCATCAGTTAAAAACTTTCTTCAGATAATTTCTAACCTAAATGAACGATAAGATCAGAATCTTATTTTAAGCTTTTCGCGGGGCATACTGAGAACAAGCCAATAATGCCCAAAATAACATCTTTAATTCTATTTTGTAACCTAATTGATTATTTCGCCAATTAAAGTCTTCATTAAGATTTATTAGATTAAAAAATGTTGTAGAATTTATTATAAAATTTAATAAACCACTACAAAGATCTGGTTCCTCTTCCTTTAGACTTAATAAATCTATTATTAAAAGTGCTTTAGCTGATTCAGTAATTATATTATTAATAGAACCAATCGAAGTTGTAAACTTTTTTATTTCATTTAGATACTTTCTTTTAAGTTCAATAATATCTGCTCTCTTATTGAATAATCTAATTACAGTCAAATGATTATAAACATCTTGGATTGGACTATATTCTTCTAAATTTGATAATTTTAAATTTAAAACTAAATTTAAAGGGAAATCCATATCCATTATTAGTAAATCATTCTTTTCCATCACTTTTAAGCATAATAAAGAATAGACGTTTACTTCCAACTTCTCTGGTATAAAATTTTTTAAATTTAACTTAATGAATTTTTCAATTCTACTAACATCGATAACATTTGTATTATCCCATAAATTTAATTCTGAAAAAATCGTTAGACCATAAAAAATGCTCTTTATATCAGGTATATTATTTTTTGAAGAACTAAATATATTCCCATTCATATAATTCTTCACAATTTCTAAAATTTCAATATTATTAAAAGGTAAATCAAGATCTAGCATCCTTAAATTAGAAATATAATAAAAGAGGTTTTCCAAATCCATAAAATCAAGATTATTAACTCTTGAATTTAAAAGACTTACCTTATCAATTTTAAATCTATTTATTAAGTCCGGATGAATAGGGGAAAAATTTCCAAAGGAATCTAGAAAATTTTCTTCTTCTTTTTTAGTAGGAAAATCTTTAGGAGGGAACCGAACAACTTTGTTTCCATGGCTCCCAACTTGCGGATGGACTCTTTGTATAGTAGTGCTTGTTTGAATTATTTTTTCTAGGGGAGAGGAATTTCTTTTTAATTTTATGGTTAGAGGTGTCAATAAGCCATTTTTTGGTATTTTCAGCGTTTCTATAATGTCTTCTTTAGCCTTTCGTAATTGTGCTAATATATCTTGTTCAGGCTCTTTTCTCTTCTCTGATTGTTTTGTTGTTTCAGTGAGTTTTATAGTATGTATAATTTTATCTTTTTGAATTGTCTTAGACGTCTTTATTTTTAGAGTTAAATTTGAATAATTTATATAATTATCAAAATCGTGCTGTAAAAAAATCTTCTTAATATATGAAGATTTGAGATTTTTCTCTTTAAAATTATTTAATTTCTCAAGAAAATTTAAAGGCAGTAAATCAAATAATTTTAAATTTTCAACTTTTTTTGTATCAATATCAAGTAAATAATCAAATAAGGTTTCAAACAGTATTTTATTGATAAAATTTCTTTGATATAATTTAAGATATGAATTATAATCCTGAATTTCATTGCTTTTTGTACTTACCAATTTCATAAAATTATTTTGGATTTCATTTAATTTTATTATTGGTACACCGATAGTATTCAATCCTGTTTTTATTGCTTTTAATATCTTTTCAAGAGTTTTTTTCTTGATTTCTTCGCTTTCTGAGAGAGTATTTATTCTTAAATCAATGTTTTTATATGTTATAAGATCTTTTAAATAAGAATAAGTTAATTTGTAATATTCTAAAATTTCATTTTTCATTTTAGCTAAAAATTCTGAAAAGATATGTGAGATTACTTCCATGGCTCCAATTATAATTTATTCAATATTATTTTGGGAAATTTAAATATCAATTTTCAATTTTTTTTTAATTACTATTATTAATATTCAATATTATCAATTTTATATTATTTTATTTGATCAATTTTATCAATATTTTATTTTAATAATTCAATATTATATATTGAAAATAATATCAATAGTTTTATTTTATGGAGGGTTCTAATTTCAATTTTTTTGCGAAAGATTATCATTCGAAAAGAAAAAAGGCATGGAGACCTCTCAAAATTTTTTTGAGTCATTTAAAAAATAAGGGAACTACCTTTAATGGGATAATTTTAGATTTAGGGTGTGGAAATGGCAGAAATTTTAAGATACTTGGTGATTCTCCAATGAAGTTAGTGGGTATAGACATTTCTCTCGAATTAATAAAAATAGTTAAAGAAAACTTAAAAAATCTTAGCCAATTTTCTCAATTTGAATCAAAATTTTATCAGATTCTACTTGGCGATATTAAAAATTTACCGATTAGACCTGATTCAATACAAAATATTTTCTCAATTGCAGCGATACATCATATACAGAAAAATACTGTTAGAAAGGATTTAATAATTCAATTATTTAAGATTTTAAAAACAAATGGTAATCTTATATTAACAGTGTGGCGAAAGTGGCAGAAGAAATACCGCGTTTACTTTATTATTGATTGGTTTAAGAGAAAATTTAATAACAATCATAGGGAACAGCAAAATATTATTGGTTTGCATGAATTTGGTGATAAATATGTGCCATGGACCATTTCAAATGAGCAGAAAATTTATAAAAGATATTATCACTTTTTTTCTAAACGTGAAATCAAAAAAATTTTAGAAAAGTTTACGATCAAAGAATTCCAAATAATGGGGGGTCCTAATAAACGCGATAACTTCTTTATTTATGCTTGTAAAAGTAAACATTAATGGCATATAAATGTGCTATATGACTTTAATACATAAGGTTTAAAATTTTCGTATTTATCATCAATAACAGAGGTATGGATATTAAATAAACGTTCTGATACTTCACAATAAAAAATTCCATGAATTACTTTTTCAAGATAATACCGTTTTCTTAACATTTTTTTACGGTGACCAAACCAAATTGTTCGAGAATGGCTCCTAATCCAATCTTTTTCTTTTTTAGTTACTACAATCCCAATTGCATTGTATACATCTATACTATCTTGTATCTCCTTATAAAATAAAAGATTTATTCTCTCTATTTTTTCCCAATTTATTTCCATAGAAGAATTAGCCCCCCAAATTTCATCATAGTCATTTTGAGAATTAAAACTTATGGTACCTCGATTTTTATCTCCTTCATACTTTATCTCTTTATACCAAATTGGCATTTTATTAATTTCTACAGCACACTCGGGTTTATTATAAACGTAATAGTTATATTCCATATAAATAATCTCTTTTTGTGTTCGCTTTACAGAATCGACACATTTTAAAAATAAATTATATATTTATTATATTTCTTAAAAATAAAAATTAGCTTCAATAAAATATCATTCAAAATAACCTATAAGGTTTTAAATAGTTATTTGAGAAATTCATTGCCTTCTTCAATCCATTTTTTCAATTTTTCTAAAGATACACCTTTTATTAGGGGTGCTAATTCTTCAGGATTTTCTTTACAAAATTCCTCTATGTTATTGACACCGAGATCAGCAAATTTTTTGACTGTTGCCGCACCTAATCCTGATAATTCTGTCAATGGTGTACCTTTCAATTTTTCTTTTACTTCTTTTACTTTAACAGCTTTTTCCTTTTTTACTTTCGCAACTTTAATTTTTTCTTTCTTTATTGGTTTTTGCTTTGCTTTAATTGTTGCTATTTTTGTTGGAAATTTCTCAATAACTTTTACTTCTTTCTCTTTAGTTTTTTCTATTTTAGATTTAAACGGTGTTCTTCTCTTTTCTTTTTTGACGAATGGTTTTTTTTTCTTTTTCTTTTCTACTTTTAATGACTTCAGTTTCTCAATATTCTCAGGATAAGATGATTTTCTGAAAAAATCTATATTTATTTTTAAAGTATTAAATAAACCAACACTCTTTCCCGCGTTCTTTATTTCTTCTAAAGAGAATCCTTTTCCTTCTCGTAAATGGGCATCTTTTGCAGGGCTTTTTACTCGACTAATTAGTCTTTGTTTGCTATCCATGATTATATTATAGTTTTATTGACTTAGATCGTAATTTAAAAAAATCTTCAGAGTTTTTATTTTTTTCTATTTAAATTTGAAATTTCTAACTTATCTAAAAAAAAGTATTTTTTTAAAAAACTTAGCCCAGAAACTAGATTTATAATATTATATAATATTTCTATGTATAATTTTTAAAATGTCTTGAAGTGTAAAGATTTAAACACACTTTTCTATTTTTTCTATATCTTAATAATATCTAACTGTTCTAATTTCTTTAATATATCTTGTATTTCATAACGGCTTTTATTTAAAATTCTTGAAATTTTGAGAGGGGAATTTTCTCCATTACAAAACAATGCCACTTTAAAATCAAATTCCGTTATCATTCCCATAGTTAGAACTTTTTCCAATACATTTTTAATAATAAGCAATTTAGGAAATACCTCTGCAATTCGTCCTCCGATCGTTAGGTTTTCAATATCTGCTGTTAATGTCTGAAATCTACTTTTCTCAGTAGTAATTCGAAAAATCTTGAGATCAGATTCATGTTTTTTCCAAAATCGATTCGCAATCTTATAAATTACTGCCTTTATTTTTTCAACATCATCATCAGCATCAGCTATGGAACAGAAAAGAATTCTTGATAAATAATGATAATGGATAATAATAGTTGCTTCTTCTGACTCTAAAACTCTATTCATTTCATTTATTCTTTTTCCTTTAGACATCGCATTTTGAATAACATCAATGGTTTTATTGATAGCACTGAAAAACCCCGTTAAAATGCCATCTTGAACATTTTTTAATTCTTTAAATGTCGATTCTAAAAGAGAAATCCCGTTGTCTCCATCAATTAAATACACTTTATATATCAAAGTTCGAGAAAAAAAGAATATAATTTATACTATTAAAAAAATTATAACAATTTACTCTTATGAATTCTCACTTTGTTTTATCTTTATAATTAAAATTAAAAATAACAAATTTTATTTTTATAATTATAAATAAATTATAATAATTTCAAGATTTTAAAAATGAAAACTAAAAAGACTTTTTTATTAAGGTATTTATTTGTTGTTCTTCTGATTTTTTCATCATTAATACTAATGCCAGGAATATCTTCTGGTATGAATGCTAACAATGGAGTTTCAAAGTATAATATCAACCAAAGTGTAAAATACCAAGTTGATATCAACTACACATTAACTCATATAAAAAATACTCCCCAAAAGTATTATTTTAAAGTTGCTAGATTAAATGATCGGCAACCTAATTCATCTCTTACACAATACACCCCTCCTGTCCAAGAGAGTGAACTACTTTATAATTCGATTACAGGGTGGGAAAGTATATACAAGGGGTATCAAGATAAGTTTAACAATACCTATGACTTGTTTAATGCAAGTTTAGCTAGGGGAGAAATATTGAGATTAAGCCAACGCTATAATGTTACTTTAAATGAAATTGATTTTGAGAATATCAATGATGAAGATATCGGTACTTATACACCTGGAGATGAAATTCATGATCTTTATATGGTCACTGAGCAGTATTATAATAGTAATAATCCAGGTTTAATTGCTCTTTCAAACAGTATTGTTAATGCCTTAGATAATCCCATTGAGAAAGCTAGGGATTTATTTAATTGGGTTGTATCTAATATTGATTATGAAATCCAAGATGAAGAGTTAGGTGCTTTTATAGCATATAATCAAGGGATTGGTGATTGTTCAGAATATTCTGATTTATTAATTACCCTTTTAAGAATTCAAGGGATTCCCGCTAGGAAAATTACCGGTTTTCTGGTCACAAACGTAGCCAATCATCAACCTAAGCTTGGTAATAAATATGTTTTTGATCTTAATTTTGATGGCGTTTCTCTTACAACTTCCTATACAAATGAAATACTTGGACATGCATGGGTTGAATATTATATCCCAAGTGTAGGTTGGATTGTTAGCGATCCTACTTGGGGAAATGGGTATTTTAATCACATAGATTTTTTACGTTTTAATTTAAACATTGGAGCGTGGTTTTTCTTACCCGGTTCATATCCTGCGCAATATCTTTCTGAATTTTCAATTAATCCTGCAGCTGTAACTAGTGATCATTCAGCTTATAATTATCAATACACTCTTGAAATAACAGTTCTTAATACATCGTTTACTTCCAGTAGTATTCCTTTTATGAGTGTAACTATTTTTTCAATAATAGGATTAGTTTCCGTAATTGTTTTGTTGAAAAGAAAATGGTCCGAAAAAAAAATCGTGTATTCTGAAAATTAATTAAAACTTTTTTTCTTTTAAAAATCTTATAAATATGTATGAATTAAATCTATTAGATTTTTAGAAAAATCAGGTAAATTTTTCTCAATTTTTTCAATTTCGAGAGACTTTTCCATGAATAAAAGCAAGTATAAAGTATATTTCTCTATATTAATTTTTTTAAAAATTATTTTTTTTGATTCATCACTCATTCCAGAAGAAACTATAAAATCTTGTTTTAATAGCTTAAATTCTTTAAAGGTTTTATATAAAATTTGAAAATGTGGAGCTGAAATTTCAAAAACTTTTCCAGAAACATCAGATTTAGCGAAACTAGATAAAATAATACCGTTTTCATTGAGCAACAGTATTGCATCCGAATTAATTTTTTTAGCAAATTTTTTTAATTGATTTTTAAATAGTTCACGATTTGGACTAAGCTGGGAAAGCCCAAAAGAATATGCGGTAATAAGACTCCAATGATCAAAAATACTAGTTTGAAATATTTTTATGAAATACTTACCTGAATTATCCTTTAGCTCTCCAGCAATAATTTCTAAATTTCTAAAAATTTCTTTAGATCCTTTAAGATCAGGATCAAATTTATTCAAGCAAACTACAATGGGAGGAAATTCATCTAACTCTCTTAGTGATTCTATAATTTTTCTGAATAAATTTAATGCTTCTTTAAGTCTATCTACATCTTGTATATCAATAAAGAAAAAAATCAAATCAACATTATACAAATATATTTTACTTTCTTTAAGGTATCTTTCTCGATATTTTTTTTGACCTCCTAAATCCCAAAGATTAATCAATGAGTTCTGCTCTTCAAAAATCTCTTCTTCTGATCTAGCTACTCCTTTTGTTGGCAAAATTTTTATGATTTCAGAATATTTTCTTTTTACTCCAAGTATAAAGCTTGATTTTCCTGCTTTATCTAAACCTGTAAGTAATATTTTTATTTGCCTTTTAGTTGAAAAGGGATCTTTTAATTCTTTTGTAAAATCAAATAGTTCTTCTCTTATATTATCCATTATTTTCTTTTGTTCAGTATAGCCCTTTACATTTTGAATATTTGTCGCAGCATTATCCATAATGATTCTTAAATATTTCATATTTTGATAGAAAAATACTTTATCGTTCTCATCTATCAAAATAGTAATAGTTGCTGCTAAGGCGTTACCTCGAGCATTCTCGTCATGTATAAGAAAAAAATAAGTTAATCCATTTAGTTTTATATCGGGGAAAGGTAATATTCCAAAATAATTAACTGCATCACTCTCTTCTCCATCTTGATAAACTGTATCTCCCATTAATAAACTAATTGTCTTCATAGCAATTAATAGACCTGCCTTTTCATCCAAGTCGTCAGGCCAGAAGACTTTTGGAGTGGGACCATTATCATCAAAAATACTAAGTACCACTGCTTTTATCAAATTGGATTCAGATTCATTGATTTTTTTTTTCAACGGTATATTTTTTTTGTTTGTATTTGTAATACTTCAATATATTCAAGATAATTATTATTATTAAATACATTTTTTTAATAAAAATCTTAGAGGTTAAAAGTTCCTAAGACTTAAACTTTACACAAGCTAAATTTGAATCTTTACAAACTTTCTTAACAAAATCATTAAGATTTATACCGTATTTCCTCAATTCATGTAGAGAAATATGTTCAACCGCTCCTGTATGAATCATTCGATGGAATTCTCCTTGCTCTTTTACCCTTTTAAATAAATCGATTTTAATACCATCTCTAAAATGAAAAGAGTTCGAATAAATATTATTTTTTTCTTTAAAAATTGATTTAATTTGATTTTTAAAATGTTTAAAGTCTAATTTTGAAAATCGATTTATAGCTTTTTCTGAAATATTTTCATTTAAAGTATAATTTTTATTATTCTTTCTAGAGAGTTCTAAACAAATCTTATTCATTTCTTTAACAACTCTAATGCCATATGAAAATGAATCTGCATTTTCATGAAGCTCATAATTTGTTAAAAATTTAACAGTTTCGTTTAATCCTACGAAACTTATTGAAAACTTTTGATTATCTAAATTAAAAATTGGAAAACCATTACTGGAACCACTACAAAGTGGTAGATGTTTTGAAGCTATTCTTTTTTTTATCATATCGTATTTCTTTAAAAAGATTTCTGAACATAAATTAATTTTTTCAATTAAAATATCAAATAATTTATCTTCATTTTGGCATTGGTAAGCACAGCGAGGTAAGTTTAGGCAAATATTTTGCAACTCTCCGTTATTATCATAATTATCAGTTGAGATTTGTTCTAAAAATCTTTTTTTATAATTATTGTTGCAAAAATTGAATAGGTAAGAGTTTTTTGTTGACTTTATCTCATCCCAAACATTTAAATAGGCTTCATTATTATCTTCTGACCAACTATTATCAAATATTATTTGATGTCTAGGAGTTTTGAAAAGAGGTATCAATTGGTATTCCTCTTTGAAAGCAAAAGTAAGAGCTTTAAACAATTTCAAGCATTCTTCATGATAATTATCATAAATACCTTTAAATCTACCACCAGGAGTTATAGCCGGGAGTTCTGCTAACTCTTTAAAAATAATTGGGCTTGATGAAATGGAAATTGGGGGAATTTCTCGTCCTATTACTAGTGAAATACGATTAATTTCACAAATTAAATGTGTCATTGCGTGTTTTATTTTTTCTTGACTTAAACCTTGGGCATATGGTGCTAAATAGACTGTAAGATTATTAAAACCTTGAATTCCATAAAATTCACTCTGTGTCATTCCTATCCATTTAGAAATATGACGAACTGCCTCAATTAGGTTATTCGCAGCTTTGATCTTGCAAAATGATTTCGAACCATTAAATGAGGGAAACCCTGTTTTTAGAATCAATCGGAGATCCCAAATCTGATTAAATGGTCTTGAATCATAATAATTTAATCCATTTATATGAATATCTCCAAATAAGTGTGCCTTGGATTCACCAGCATCAAGTAATCTTAAATGGGCATATTCCTTAGATATTTGATTTGCTGCCCAATGATGAGTTTTTTCGGGATTTATTAAGTTTCCATTATAAACTTTTTCAAGAATCTCTTCATAATCCATTAAAGGCATACCAATTCGGGTATATAACTTTCGTTCACTTTCAAAGTGCTGTTCAGAGAGGACGGAACATACCATTTCTCTTATATGAGGTCCTGAAAGAAATTTGATGCCTGAACTGATTATTCTTCTCACTACTAGTTCAGTTATACTTGCTGCATCTTTATCACTTATTCCAGTTTCTTTTAAAACGCTTTCATAAATTTTTGATGGTTCAAAATTCGAGATATTACCCTCGGTCCTAAATACTTTTGGCAATAAGTTCATAATTATCTTTGATGATGATTTTTTTTTCTCAATAAAATAATCTCTTAATTTCAATTATTTGAAATAATATAAAAAAAAAATTATTAATCTAAAAGTACAGTTTCCCGATAGATCAGAATTTTAATAGGCTCTATCTTTTAAATAAAAATCTTGTATTATATTAGTTCGTGTCAAATTTATGTTTAAAATCATCAATTAAACGTTTTTTTAAAGAAGTTTATAAAATTCTATCGGAGACAGATACTAATGTTAGAGAAATTTGGTGTGAAACTTCAAAATTGCCTATCCTTTCAAATTTTAATAAAATTGAATTAAGAGAATTTCTTAATAATTTTGAATTCATTTCTATAAAAAAAGGAAATTATATCGATTATATAACAATAGATAAAATATTATTCATAATAGAATCAATTAATTTTCTGAGATTTGATATTAAGTATCTCTCAGAATTAATAGATTATAGCGGTTTTGAATATTTAATTCTAAAAATTTTATCAAAAAATAATTATTTTTCAATCAAAAATTTCAGATTTTCCGATACATCAAATTTTAAGTCTAAAACATCCCAGAAAAGATATGAAATTGACGTTATTGGTATTTATTTAAAGAATATTTTGTTTATTGATGCAAAGCAATGGAGACGTAAAGATTCCTACTATTCCATAAATAAAGCCGCAAACTTACAGTATCGTAGAGCGAAAGCTTTAAAAAAAAATCCTGAAATTCTCAATAAACTCATTCACAGACTATTAGGAACTAATTTAAATTTAAAAAAACGCTTACCTCTCAAGATAATACCTGTTATGGTTACGCTAGAAGATAACAGTATAAAAATAAATGAAAATCAAATTCCGCTTGTTTCTATTCATGAACTTAATTCTTTTGTTCAAGAATTGCAACATAACTTAGAATATTTTAAATTAATAAGAATTAATAAGGTAAATATACAAAAAACATTGTTTTAAACTAATTTCTTCTTTAAAATTAACTTTCCAAACCTAAATAAATTTTAATTTGTTTTTTCACTATGTTAACGGCGAATGAAATTATCCCACTTTTAACTTTAGGATGAGATAATAATATTAAAAGCATATCTTTTACGCTTGAATTCTCTTTATCTATTGGTGCCAAATCTAAAACACCTTCACTTCCACGCACAGAGATTGATTTCAACGTTCCAGCATTCAATCCATCTATGATGTCAGTTCCAATCATTGAAAGGTTCATTCCGATTGTAGCAAATAAAGAATCAGAAATTCTACTTGAAATTGCCGAAGCTAATATTGTTCCATCTGTCTTAATAACGGCA
>SDBV01011155.1_pt1 | contig 11678 bp, 10 predicted proteins | sample 2277081 | NCBI WGS metagenome assembly SDBV01 (sample SAMN10402039, study PRJNA504765) | marine sediment metagenome | isolation source: marine sediment core GS10_PC15, 223 cmbsf | place: Arctic Ocean: Southern Knipovich Ridge | collected 2010
GAAGTAACTCCTGAGGAACCAGTTGAGGAACCAAAAGAGGAAGTAACTCCTGAGGAACCAGTTGAGGAACCAAAAGAGGAAGTAACTCCTGAAGCCGAAACCTCTGAAGAGGAAAAACCTAAAGAGGAGGACATTGATTTTCACACACCTGAAGAGGATAAACCTAAGCGAACTGAAAAGGAAAAGGCTGAGTTTGCACTTAAAAGTGTAGCCAGTCGTGTTGAAGAACTTGGAGGAGACCCTTCAAAGTTAATTGGCACTCCTAAAGAGGATACTTCACAGTTTGTTACCAAACGAGACTTTGCAAAGACAGAAGCTAAAAAAGTAGCTCGTTCCCCAAAGGAATTTGATGCAATCATGGCTTGGGTGGATAAAGGTTTAACTGTTGAGGAAGGACATCTTCTTGCTAATAAAGGAAGAATCAAATCCACTTTCGCTGAAATTGAAAGAGGAAATGTAGCTTTGAAAGAAGCAACAGGAGCAGGCGAGAAGAAACCAGTTGTAGATTCTCCAGCACCGACAGAAACTCAACTCATGCAGTGGCGTACAGCTAAAATGGTTTACGACTCTGTTACAAAGATTGCAAAAGGCAAACACACAGAGGAGTATTATGACGGAAAAGCTTGGGTATCAAGGAAAATCAAATAATTTATTCACAAGTTAGTGGATTACTAGCTTTAACCGATGGTGACATAAGGGAAAGCCTTATGGTGCTATCTAATTAAAATGGCAGCAAATGATTTAAGAATCCTCAAAGCAGGACGAACCGTACAACGTGTTCGCACAGAGTCCAGTGGTGTCAACGGTGTTCTTGGTATGCGTGAGGGAGATGGAATCCTCGCAGCAGCAGCCCCAGGAACAGGCACAAACTATGCTGGATTAGCTCTTGATGGAGACCCTGTTCAAGGGACAGATATATTCATGGGAGTATCAAAAAGTGCATCAACAAGCACCGCTACAGCAGATGGTGTAATTGATGTAGAAATAGCTACACCTGGAACAATAATGGAGATGCTTGCAACAACAGTTTCAAATGTGAATACTGATGCAAAACTTCTCGGTCTATTATTTGACCACAGAAGTTTTGACCGCACAGCAGACACAGCGATAGGTGTGCTAACACTTGATGAAGCAACAGCAACTAGTGCTTCTACATTGGCGTTCCTAGTTCTTGATGGTCGTATTAGTGATGGGATGATGTTTTTCACCCCTGCAAATGCATGGATTGGCCGTGGATTAGTATAATTTAGTGGATAATTAAAAAACTATTATGGCAGCAAATAACATACGAATATTAAAGGATGGACAAACAGTTCAAAGAGCTCGTGTTGAAGCCAACATAACACTTGGTATTCGGGAAGGAGATGCAATGAAAGCAGCGGCAGGTTCTGGAACAAACTATGCAGCACTTCTCTTAACTGGTGACCCAGAACAGGCAACAGACATCTTTTTAGGTGTCTCAAAGGGTGGTGCAACCAATACAGCATCAGTAGATGGTATTATTGACGTTGAGATTTGTGTTCCAGGAACTATCTTGGAAGCAAAAGCAACAACAGCAACCAATGTAAACACCGATGCAAAACTGTTAGCTCTTTTGTTTGACCATGTGTCAGGAGACCGTTCAGCAGCAACAGCTGCTGGTGTATGGACACTTGATTCAAACGAAGGAACAGATGCAGACGTTCATGGATTTATGATTTTGGACGGACGCATCTCAGACGCAATGATGTTCTTCACTCCAGCTAACGCTTGGATTGGAAGAGGATTAGTATAGAAATAGGGGAGATAAAGGGAAAATAAAGGGAAAATTATTATTTAACTTTATCAAAAATGTCAGCATTACGGCAAACTGTAAGCAATGTGTCATTGACCACAGGCTCAGGTCTGGATGAAATCTTTGACTCTGCTTACGAAATGGACAAACAACCAGGTGAGGTTCGTGCTGATAGTGAACTCTTCTTCCGTCAATCAAATACGGACTGGCTCGTACATCAGTATGCTGAAAGTATGGGTCCAGGTCAGTTTCGTGCTCATGCTGAGGACGAGGAAGTAGATGACGCTACAGTGCGTATCGCAAACCGAACAGCAGCAGAAATCTTTGAATTTGACCGAGATATTGGTATCTCTCAGAGGTATCAAGAGTCTTCTCAATTTTATGGAACTGTTGCTACATGGGTTGAAGAGCTGGGTATTAGAGCTAAGACATCACGAGATGAACAAGCATTTATTCGTTCATACGGAAATGCATTCTCAACAGATGCAGCAACTCCTGACGGAGCAGCCCCAGTTTCAGCCACACACACAGCTCTCTCAGGAGATACTGTAGACAACCTTGAAACAGGTGCATTGACTTCAGATAATCTTGAGACAGTTGTTCAGTCACTACGAGTGCAGCAAGCCCAAGATGGTTCTCTTGGCTCAGCACACGCAGATGGTCTTCTTACACCGTCAGTACTACACCCAACAGCAACAAGGATTGCAGAATCCGAATTGCGACCAGGTGTTACCGACAATGACCTAAACTATTGGTCAAAGGTGTACCCAGGACTTATGGTGGGTGCTTCTGAATGGTTGGATTCAGCGTACAACACGCTTAATTCCAACGCAGCAACTTCATATTTTGTTGTGTCACAACGACACTCCATTACAAGAGTTGTTCGTATACCAATTCAACGAGGTTACACACCACCAGAGAATGACCGAAAGCGAAGAGCTTATTACCGAGCACGATTCTCAGAGAGAGTAATCGTAGGAACTTGGGTCGGATTGGTCGGCTCAAATGGTACAGCTTAGATTATTACTAACTAACAGAAACTAACAACATGAAAAAATATCATGAATGGATAAACACTGGTTTAATCCTATTGGTTGCCATTCTTTTGGTTGTTGGTGGTAATCAATCAGGCGTAGGGAACTCAACAGCTAGTTTTTGGAACACAGCAGGAGGATATAGAGTTGGTGGGACTGAAGTAATCAGTTCTTCTCGTGCTCTTTCAGTAACTTCTGCTACTCTTTCAACTACACTAGATGTTACAGGAGCAGTTACAGTTGCAGGAGCAACAATAGTGGATGAATTTACTCAAGGTGGGTCAATTCTAGCAACAAGTACAGATGGTACAGCAACAACTTTCTTAGCTTCTGATTTGTTAACTTATTCAGGATGGGAAGTTACTGTAAATGGTGCGGACTCAACTTGGACATTTCCAGCGTCTTCAACGCTTTCGGCTATTGTGCCATCAGCGGGAGACTCTAGGACTTGGACAATTGTTAACGCAACATCAACTGCAGCAATAGATGTTATTTTTGCAGCAGGAACAGGTTCAGCGATAAAGGGTTCGTGTGGCGGTGGTCTAACATTAGACGAGGCATCACATGGAACATTAAGTCTTTTCCGAAAGGCTAATAGCGATATCGTAATAAATACTTGTTTCCCAACAGCAGACTAGGTAGCTCTACTCATTTCCTCTCTCAAAAGGGGAAATGGGATAGGGTTATCTCAATTATTATTAAATTAAAAATATGAAAATAAAATACATACTAATTATAGTCGCAGTTATATTGGGAGGATGGTATCTATACTCAGTAAATGGAGGACAAGGAGGTTCCATTTCAGTTCGTGCTTGTACTACCAACACAGTTGCTAGTGTAGCTGTCGGAGATGAATTAACAACAACAGTTCTTTCAGCTTACTCAAACAGAGCATGGGCAAGAATACAGGTTGCAGATGGTGAAGTAGAGCCAATTTTCCTTTCATTTGATGAGGGAGCAGCAGCTACGGTAGGTAATGGACTAGCCTTAACAGCTACATCCACAACTGCTATAGATTTTGGGCTTAATACTGAGTTCCCATATGTGGGTGCGGTAACAGGTATCACAGGGACAGCCTCAACAACGGTATTAATTACAGAGTGCCGATATTGAGCAATATAAAATACTACTTGTCAAGATGAATAAAAAACATGGATGAAGAATTAACAACAGAAGAAAGATTACTTCAACTTGAAGAAAGGTTTACTCGGCTTTCCCTGCAACAGCTTCAATATCCACTTGATAAGAATACACAGGAAATTATCCGTAATTCTATAAAAACAGAACTGGTTGACAGACTATTTCCTGTCCAAACTGATGATGCAAATGAAGGAGTAGAAGAACTTGTAGATTTCAACCCCACATGGCAATTAGCAGATGCAGCCACAAAAACTTGTACTTTCTTCTATATTATTCCTAGAAATACAGGCATTAAAGACATGGAACTTATATGGGCTACTCCAGCCGCTTCAGGGAATATGAAGTGTCAGGTTGATATAAGTGCAGGCAATGTGGGCGAAGAAGTTGCCACAAGAACAACTGGAGGGACTGCTTTTATTGTTGCCACAGTTGGAGCAGATACATTCAACTACACAAGTTTAGCGGATAAAGGAGGCACGCAATTATGGACGTTAAAATCGGATGATATAGTAGGAATTAAGTTTTCAAGAATTGCAGGAGATGGAGCAGATACACTTGATGACCAAGTAAATATCTATGGAATGAAATTGACTTTAATATAATGGCTATACCAAAAAACAAAAAATGGAAAGGAATGTTCAAAGGAAATTATCTTGGTAGTTTATGGGCTTCATGGAATATAGACCTAGAAAAGAGTCTTGGAAGAATAGTTTTGTCTGACAGACTTCTTAGAGTTTCTTCAGCATTAGGTTTGGTTCAAAAATTCATACGCACCAATGCTTCAGCTACAGATGAATGGTGGGGATTGGTTAGTGGTTCAAAAATGTTAAATACAGGCACAACATCAATAACTACAACTTGGGCTGCGGATAATACGTCTGGTTTTGCAGGGGTAGACACACCTCTTGATATGGAAATACATGAATCAGTCAATGGTGAACAAAGACTATTTGTTGCAATGAATGATGATATAGCTGTTTTAAACACTACTGCAACTGTAAATACATGGGATGTAAATTGGGGTTCTACAATACCAAGTACCCCAATACCAGTGGTAAGTCCAGTTCTAGCACACCGACCTATAGCACGGCTTCAAAGATTGCTTGTGATAGCCAATAAAGTGAGTGGGATTCCAAAGATTGACACAATAGATAAAGATGATGTAGTTTCTTTAGGTAGATTAACTTTTGATGCAGAATTTACAGTTCGTTTGGCGATTACAACCTCTAATAGATTTTGGTTTGCTCTACAACATGACACAGATGGAGATGCGAAGATTATAGAATGGGATGGTTTTTCTCTGACGTATAACAATGAATATAATTTAAGTGGTAGTTTTCCTCTTACGGGATTTGTAGTAAGAGACATTCCTTATTTCATCACAGAGAAAGGTATTATTTTTAAATATAATGGTGGAGGGTTTGAAGAAGTCCAAAACTTCAATTTGGAAGAAGAACGATTTATATTTGCTACTGGGATTGATTCAGAAGCAACTATTAAGGCTCATGGTGCTTTTATTGAGGGTGATATAGTTTACTTAAATGTGGGAATACCGCTAATGTTAAAAACAACGGACGCTGATGCATTGAGAGAAGGTACGAGAAAAGCCCGCTCAGGTATTTGGATTTATAATACTAAAACAGGTAATCTTTATCATCACATGGGGATAGGGCAGTATGCTTCTGCTGGCACAGATGTGGATTATGGACATGGCTATTTAGACAGTCCTGGTGCTGTAATTAAAGCAACAGTGTCAGCAGATAAGATTTTAATAGCTAGTGCTAGTATTTACGATGGAGGCACAAGGTGGCTCACAAGTCCTGTAAACGGCATTTATAGAATGGTTGAAAATTCCCTACAAAGTAGTAATCAAGGACGAAGTAGAGGATATTTCATAACAACATACATACCCATAGCAGAAGTAGACGCAATGTGGCAGGCATTATGGGTTAAATTTAAAAGATTTGTCAATTCAGGTAACAGAATAATTGTAAAATGGAGGGTACGAGACCCATTAAACAACGCTTCAGCACAAGACCCTAATGGAAACATTAACCCCCTATTCAATTCAGAAGGAACATGGGTAAATACAACCTCATTCACAGCAAAAGTACCTACTGGTGTAGCTGTGGGGGATGAAGTGGAGATTCTGACAGGAGACAATGGAGGATGTTCGTTTAATATCTCAACGCTTTCAGCGACACCTGACAACACCACAAGCATCACAGTAACTATAGATGAAGCCGCACCAACATCATCAACTGATAAATTCCTTTGTAGATTTGATAATTGGACTAGCGAAACAGCAATCAGTTCTACCACTATAGGGAATAAAAGAATACCTTTCACAGGAAGTACTCGTTCAAATCAAGGAGAATTTATGCAACTCAAAATTGAAATGAGAGGTTTTGAAGTTGAAATAGATGAGATGATACCAGTTATTAAAAGTTTAACTAATCCGAAGCAAGGATAAAATTATGTCAGTTGGAAATTATAGTCAGAGCGAACTTTTTTCCATTATTGAAGGAAACACGCATGGAAAGTTCACACAGGTAAAGGATAGACAAATCACAGTCAATCGTGCTGTTAGGTTTGTTTTAGGAGACGTAGACCTACGTTCAACAAAACGTAACTCTACACTTTCGCCTAACTTATTCAGAGATGTCTTTGACTACACAGCACCAACTGACTTAAAAGAGAACAAGATTGTAGACATACGAAGGCAAGTCAATCGTCCTTCTTCTGAAGGGTGGATTATGGTAGATGAAACAGACTTTGACAGATTAAAAGAAGTTTCAAGTTATCGTATTGCTCTCGCTGAAGATGACCTAGTGCGAATTTTAAAGATTGATGGAGTAGAGGGTTCGGTTCAAGCAGTTTTACATAATTGTGATTCAGTAACAGCTAACGGAACATGGGCAGTAGGAGCCGATGCTTCCAATCTAACTGCGGATACTGAAAATAGAATAAAAGGAACTGCATCACTAAACTTTGACATGGCAAAAGGGGCAGCGACTGGACTCATAGAACTAACAGGAGCTAACGAAGTAAACCTCACTGACCATGATGAGAAGTCTTCTATCTTTGTATGGGTTTTCATACCTGATTACTCTGACGCACAAAGCGATACTGTAACTAACTTTATATTAAGATGGGGTAATGATTCATCTGCTTATTGGCACAGAACTGTTACCACCACAAACGAAGGAACTACATTCTTTGATGGTTGGAATTTACTGCGCTTTGATTGGAATGGTGCAACAAAAGTAGGAACAGTAGACCCAGCAGCGATTGATTATATGCGTCTTACAGTGACTAAGAGCACTTCACTGGAAGCTGACACAGACTGGAGAGTAGATGATATAGTTTCACGAGTAGGTGAGATATATAATGTTGTATATTATTCAAAATTTGGATGGCAAAGTTCAGCAGGTGCATATATTGAAGAGTCTACTGCTACAACAGACCTACTTAACGCAGACACTACAGAAATAGAGTTAATAGCTCTCAAAGCCTCTGAATTAGCCTCACAGGAACTTAAAGAGTACATTGATAGAGACGATTTCAAAGCTCAATACATGGAAGCCAAAAGACAATATGTATCACAACAGCCCTCTGAAGCACTTAGAATTAAAAGGACATATTACGATAGTCCGAGATTAGGTAGGGGGAGGGGATGGAAGAGGAGGAGTAATTCATAAACAATATGGCAATAGACTTTAACTTATTAAAAAAGACACCAGGAATTGACCAAGATTTATTACAATCCGTGCAATCTTCCCCGTTTCAAGGTACTACAACTCCCGCAACTCCTACAATATTATCTTCAAACACTGGTAAAAAGACTAACCAAACTAATTTAGATTCTTTGGCTAATATTGAGAATACGATTACAGTACAAGCTGGAGAAACTTTAAGTGGAATTGCACAGAGAGAAGGTGTTAAGACGGAAGACATCACAGGTTTCCGTTCAGGAGACCCTAACCTTATCTTCCCAGGGGAGCAATTAACTATCAGAGGAACATCCCCTGCTACGGCTTCAATGATTGGTGCTATAGATAAAGACTTACAAGATGGTGCATTGTCCTCTACTGATGTTACTGCATTAAAAGACGCTGAGGCTAATTTACTTGAAGCTACTTCAAGAGCAAATGCCTTAAAAGATAAACCCGTTGAATTAGATGAAGCTATGAAGTCTATAGAAGATTTTAGAACTCAATATGAAAAAGAATTATCTGACCTTTTCAAAGAAAGAGGTGTGTTAAGAGAAGAAAGAGAAAGGCTCGCAACCCCAGGCGTTAAAGAAATTGAAATAAGAAAACAACTAGGAGATGTTCGTTCACAGGCAGAAGCATTTAAACTACAGACCCAACAAGATAAATTCAGAGAATTTGAAGGGCAAACGCTAGGATTCGCTGGGGGTAGAGCTGCTGAAATAGATGTTAAAGCATCATTCCGAAGACAAGAGTTTGCTTTGGAAGAACGTAATCTACTTACTGAATTGGGACTAGAACAAGAGTTACGAGAATTTGAATCTAAATCTGTAGACCAACAAATTTCAGACTTTGAATCAGACTTTGAATTGCGTCAAAAAGTAGAAGAAAAGATACAGGAATTTGAGGCAGATGTTCTTGATAAAGCCAACGCTATTTCTGATGAAGCTAAAGACACTCTAGGTACATTTATGGATGCTTTGGAGGGTGTGGCATTTGAAGACCTCTCAAGCGAAGCTCAAAGCCAAGTAGTAAAACTTGCTGGAACAGCAGGTCTACCTATTGATTTGGTTAAGGCAGCTTTGAAAGCAAACAAACAGAGACAGATATTTGACCAAAATATAAAAGAAAGACAACAAGCAAGATTAGAGAGAGAAGATACAGGTGCGGGAACAATAGGAGAAAGAAAAGCACAGGCAATAAGTGAATTTAGTACAGCTTTTGTCCCAGGGGCTACATTACCTAGCGGTATACCTGTTCTTGATTCTGATGGATTTATGACTCCTGAAGCGTGGAAAGCAGCAATTACTGATGCACCAGCAGAAGGATTAACTCGTGAAGAATTTATTGAAGAATTTGGTTACTTAATTACTACTCCTGATGGTAAGGTATCACCTAAATATGGCTTAACTCCAATAGAAATTAAACTAATAACAGGCGAACTATAATGTCATTCTTAGATAATGTAGTAATTCCAGGCACAGCTCCAAGACCTACTCGTGGAAAGGCTGTTGGTGGTTTTTTAAATAGTGTTACATTGCCTCAAGACCCAACTAGAGCAAGAACAGTATTTAACTTGCGACAAAGTGCTAAAGAAGCACGAAAACAAGCTGAAGAAATTAGTGGATTAGGTTTATTTAAAGAAACAGGAAAAGATATATTTACAAGAACGAAAGATGTTGGGATAGGTGCGATTGAGAATATTTTTCAAACTTTTGCACAGTTTCCTGAGAAGTTTACTGAAGATATAAGAGCTGGTGCTGAGGATATAAAAAAAGGGAAACCTATAAAAGGTGTCCTAAAAGCAGGGGCAAGGACAGCAGGAGATGTTGCAATTACTGTATTTGCTCCTATTTCAGCAGCTATCGGAGCAGCACTGGAATTAACAAGAGGACAACAACTTATAGACAAAACAGGAGAAATAATAGCAGACAAAAGTGGTATTACTAATTTAAAAGCATTTCAAAAGTTTGCAATAGAGCATCCAAATGCAGGAGAAGATTTTGAAAGGTTGCTATTTTTAGGACTTGTTGGTGCAGGTGGTAAACAAAAAATACAACCAAAACAAATAGTAAATGAAACCAAAACATTTGTAAATAAACTAATTTCTCCTGAAGTGAAAGTTGAACCTACAGTACCTAAAGTAAAAGGAGGTTTTCTTGAAAGTATTGTTCGTCCTAAAGCTCCTATAGAAGAGAGAATCACTCCTGAAGCTCCAAGAGTTCCAAAAAAGATAAGCAAAGTAGCTCGGACTGTTGAAGAAAGAGCTATTGAACAAAAATTAACTGAGGGATTTGAAGGAAAGGCAGGATTTGACCCTATTACAATAAAAGAACAAGCACGTTTAGTGTCAGATTTAATTGTAAGAGATATAGAGCAAGCCAAACGAATGGTGAGAGGTGAAGAGACTGTGCCAGAGAATTTGAGAGGAAGTTCACTCATTGTAGGATTAGAAGAATATGCTCTTAAAACTGGAGATGTGGCTTTGTTAAGAGATTTAGCCAAGTCTCCTTTAACTGCTGAAACAAGCAGGTTTGCACAAGAACTAAGAGTATTAGCTGAAAGAAGTCCTGATTCTCCAGTAAGAGTAATCCAAGATGTATCAAAAGCTCGTGAGATTGCCCTTGAAGGAAGAACTAAAAGGAAGGCAAGTCAAATCAAGAAAACTGAAGTAGAAAATATCCGTACAGAATTAACGAAGAGTGCTTCAAAAAGACCTACATGGGAGGAATTTATTAGAGAGATTAAATGTAATTCATAATGGCTTTTTGTTTACCAAGAGAATTTTCAGATAAAATGCTCAAAGCTCTTAAAGAGGGTAAGATTGTTCCTGAAAAACTAATTAAGATGTCTTCTGAACAAAGGCGTACTTTTCTTGAAGATATTGTCGGTAAAGAAAATGTAAAAGAGGTTAATGCTCAACTTGAAGCTAAACTCATTTTAAAAGACCAAAAGAAAGGACTGGTTTCTTGGGCTAAAAGATTAACAGGCATCACAGAAGCCACACGAAGAGATTTACTTTCAAAGATTGAACGAATGGAGAAAATATTAGAACCTAAAACAGAACAAGCATTTTTAGAAGACCTTGTGGCTAAAAGATTAGGAACGGATGTTACTCTTGAAGAAGCTAAAGTAATTACAGATGGAGCAAAAGAACTTCGTGCAAGAAAAGAAGCTATCCCAGAGGATTCACCCTTACGAAGTAAGGAAAGAATGGAGTATGGAGTTGCTGAAGTTTTATTTAGGGATTATATAGATGCACTAAAGGCAAAAGACCCACGAACTAAATTGGCAGTTCTTAAAGATTGGATTACAAGTCCTAAAAAAGCAGTATTTGATATTGCTGGATTTGCAAAGTCTATTGTGGCTTCCTTAGATAACTCTTTCTTTGGAAGACAGGGTATTAAAGCCTTACTCACACCATTCACAGGAGGTACGGCAATATGGGTTAAAGCATTTATTAAATCTTTTGCAGATATTGGAAAAACATTATTTGGGAAAGATGCTTTAACTCCAATTAAAGCTGACGTGTGGTCTCGCCCTAATGCCTTGAATGGTAAATATGAAGCAGGTAAGTATGACTTAGGAATTAAGTTTGAAGAAGCATTTCCTTCATCTGTTCCTGAACAGATACCTCTGTTTGGTCGGTTCTTTAAAGCGGCAGAAACTGCATTTAATGGTAGTGCATTACGAATAAGGGCTGATATGGCAGACAGAATGATACGAACAGCGGAAAGACAAGGGATTGATGTTTTAGACCCAACTGGACAAGCAGCAGGAATTGGAAAACTTGTAAATTCAATGACTGGTAGAGGAAGTATTGGAAAATTAGATGTAATAGGTGCTGAATTAAATGCAGCAGTATTCTCAATTAAATTTCTTAAATCAAATATAGATTTTCTAACAGCACATTTATTTGACCCATCAGTTGGTCGGTTTGCAAAAAGACAAGCAGCTAAAAATCTTTTACAGGTCGTATCAAGTATTGGTTTAATTTTATTTACTGCTGACCAACTA
>SDBV01011156.1_pt1 | contig 11678 bp, 6 predicted proteins | sample 2277081 | NCBI WGS metagenome assembly SDBV01 (sample SAMN10402039, study PRJNA504765) | marine sediment metagenome | isolation source: marine sediment core GS10_PC15, 223 cmbsf | place: Arctic Ocean: Southern Knipovich Ridge | collected 2010
CTACAGATAGAAATATGCATAGTGGCGATTGTAAAATTATAAAGGTTTTTGCGAGTCATAAAGAGATTCTCTTCTTAAGCATAGGGGCACTAGCACTAGGAAGTTGGCTTGTCTACAAAGATTATTCATCTCTTAGCAGGTCCATCGAACGACTCGTTAAGAACGGAAATAAACTGGAAGTTGGGGAAAGAGAGGAAGTTGTAAACTCTTTTTTAGATCAAAATTGGAACAAACTTGGATTGCCGATTCAATGCAACAATGAAAATAACAAAAAATATATCCGCTCCAAATTGATGCTTATACTAGCAGAAAGATTACCAAGTGTCTCACTACAAGGAAAAAAAGAAGAAATTATAGATCCCTCACAAGAAGAAAAAAAAGAAATTATAGAAAGAATGCTGAACAACTTTTCAGAGTATATTTCTCATTCCTATAGCCGGATTCTATCTGATCTCGAAAAAGACGATGAATTAAAAACATTGTTTGATATCAGAAACAACACTAAAATCGTAAAAATCGAAATACTTGGAGATGAATCCCATAATAAAGGAAAAAATCCTTTGTGTATCGGTATTTCCTTAGGTAATGGGAAACGACTTGTATACAAACCACGCTCTACTCTGCCAGAAAAGCTTATTTGCGGTAGTGAAGATAGCTATTTTTACCATCTAAGATTACCTACTTATCGTGTATATGACAAAACGAATGAGAATTATGGGTATTGCGAATTTCTAGTGAACAGTGAAAAAGAAAACACTTTTGACACTATCGAAAAACTCAAAAATCTCTACATCGAGTTTGGGAAAATTGAAAAAGCCGCTAGAGCTATCGGTCTTGGAGATATACACAAGGAAAACGTCATTATTTCCGAGGGCCGCCCGTATCTAATCGATACAGAAGTTGTCCTTCTACCAGAAATTGAAGAATATCAAACAGATTTGTTTGCCCTTAACGACGGAGGAGCCAGATCTTCATCCCCAGAATGTAAAAATCACATCTGGCTCGATGCCTCTCTTAATAACGATCAGAAAAACTTGGATGAGGCGACGTTTAAGAATTTATTGATTCATGATGGAATATGTGACAGAGTTGTCAATGCAATTGGATTTCGTTCATTTTTAGAATCAATAGAGCAACTTACTCACAAGGAAATCGAGAATTTTGAGATTGAAGGCGAGCAAGATGTTCATGGGAGGTTACAAGACCTCAAGAATCGAATCGTTTTGGTCTCCACCGATTCCTTATCTGCACTCATAAGAGAGAAAATTGGGACTGCAAAAAATAATTTCATAAATGATGTCGGGAAAGGATTGGAACACTGGGGCTTTGAAGTAAATGAAGATGCTTTACAACAGTCTTTAGCCAAATTTGAAGAAGATCTTCTTAATCATGATGTCCCAATTTTCTACCATGTTCCCTCTAAAGGAACTGTTTATTACGGTGAATACGTAATTGGAAATATCCAACAAAGTTAGGTGATAAAAGGAAGGTAATTCTCCCGGTCGATAAGAGTAAAAGGGGCATCGGGGTAGGTTTTGTGCCAAAGCTTTAGAGCCTGCGTCTTTTTCCCGCTCCATTTAAACTCATAAGCTGACAACCCTCCCTCTCTTTCTTCTACCCAATCGATCTCCTTCTGATCATAGGTCCTCCAGAAATAGTTATTCGAATAGATGTTCTGGTAGTGTTGTTTTTTGAGTCGCTCCATCACGAGATAATTTTCCCAAAGCGTGCCGGTGTCATTTCTTATCGAGAGGGGATTGAAATTGTTGATAAGAGTATTCCGAATCCCTAAATCGTAAAAATAGTATCTCGATGTTTTCGTAACTTCCGATCGGAGGTTGCGGCTAAAACCCCGAATATTCACCAAAACAAAGACCTGCTCGAGAAGATCGAGATACTTCTCAACAGTAGATTTGCTCATTCCTAGCTGGGTAGCAAGTTCTGAATAGGAGACCTCTTTTCCGATTTGGAATGCGATGAGTTGCAGCAATTGGACGAGCTTTTTCGATTTTTTCACCCCATCCATTGCTAAAATGTCTTTAAAAAGATAGTCCCTGATCAGCTCTTGTAAATACTCCTCCCTCTCTCTATCAGAGGGGAGTAAAACCACTTCTGGATAAGAGCCAAAGATAAGGCGACACTCCAAATTAGCCTTCGTTTGGGAAGCCGTTTCGAGTGCTCCAAGTTCCATTTGAGAAAGGGGGAAGAGATGGAGGACTTTTTTCCTCCCAGTCAAAGGCTCCCCCATTTGACGGGCAAGGTCAAATACCGAAGAGCCTGTCGAGACAATTGCCAGATCGGGAAGATGGTCGACGAGCAGCTTCAGATTGGCTCCAATATCTGGAATTTTTTGGGCTTCATCGATCACCAAGAGCTTCGTATTTCCCACAAAATTCTTGAGTTTGTCAAGGGAGCGACTGGAGAGATAGTCCTCTACGTAAATATCCTCTCCATTGACTAGAAGGTAGTCCTTCTCACCTTCCAAAAAATGGCGTAAAAGAGTTGTCTTGCCCGTTCTTCTCGGCCCATAGAGAACGACTACTTTTCCGGGCTGCAGCTTGGCTCCGGAGATTTTTTAGCTGAATTTGGGGAATGTACATACCCGAATTTTACCAAATTCCGCCGATTTACAGCTGTTCTAGAATCTTTGCGCGGGTAACAGGATCAAAATCAGGGCCATAATATTTCAGGAATATCTCTTGTCGAAGCTCTTTCTGTGATATGTTTGGATTTTCCCTTAAAATGAATTGGGTCACTAAATATCTAGATGTTTCATTCATAGAGCAGCCCATTTTCAGACGCTCTTCAGGAGTTTTCGACTGAATCATCTCTCTTATTTTTTTTGTAATTTCAGGATGTGTGTCATTCATCAGCTTCCACCTTTGCGAATATATTGGTTAGATTTAGTTCATTTACCCAATGTGCAATGGGACTGTTGAAAAAGTCAAATCCTGTTTCCCGAGGGCAAGCACTTGCTTTCTTTCAATGAAGTAAGGAAAAAATGCCTTGCTGAGAGCTTTTGGGGATTTTGCTTCCAGTTGGACGTTCCCTACGCGCTGGCAGTATAAGTGATACGATAAGCGAGAGATCGTTCAAATGGGAGCAAAAGCAGCCAAAAGTCCACCCAAACTTAAGTCTACGAATACTCAGGTAGCAAGTACTTTTTGCGGATGGGGGCAAAGCGAGCGCGGGCCTCTTGAGAGAGTTCGCGAAGCTTCCAGATAATAAACCGCTCGTCTTTTATGATTTGGTAGATCTTTTCACTTCCGCATAGTTTGTAGAAGACCTCTTGTTTGGACTTTGTAGAAGCGAGACGGGTTAAAGCCTCCTGGAAGTGTTTGGGATAGAGGTTTTTGATGACCCCCAGAATCGTAAACTGGGTTGTCATGGGGAGGTAGGCTGTTGGATCTGTGATTAAGATCCGGACACCTTGGCAGGTATTGAGTTTGAATTTTCCGAAAAAGGGCTTGAAATAGAAGGGTTGGAAGTAAACGCCGGGAAGTTTTTGTTGGTTGAGGGTCTCGGCTAAGATCTCCCCGTTCATCCAGGGAGCTCCGATTACCTTAAAGGGAAGGGTGTAGCCCACACCGATGCTGGTTAGGGAGAGGTGGCCGATCAATCCGGTTGTCGGATAGAAGAAGGGGGTATCGGGTTCTGGAATCTGGGGGCTTGTGGGGACCCAAGGGAGCCCTGTTTGGGCAAAGGTCATCCCCCGCTTCCACCCTTTAGCTGGAATGACTTTTAGCTGGCAGCCGACTTTGTGTTCTTGGTTGAAGAAGTGGGCGAGTTCCCCCAACGTCATCCCATGGCAATAGGGGATGTTGAGATACCCGATAAACGAACGCCACTTCTCCTCAATGAGGGGGCCATCTACTACTGTCCCTCCCATCGGATTGGGTCTATCTAGAACAATTACGGGGATCTGCCGTTTTGCCGCCTCCTCCATGCAATAAAAGAGGGTGGTGCAGTAGGTGTAAGAACGACTTCCGATATCCTGGATATCGCAAACTAGGAGATCAACCCCGGTTAGCATCTTCTCTGTAGGGCGTCTGTGATCCCCATGGAGACTGTAGATCGGAATGATCCCATGCGCTTGGTCGGGGATTTTCTCGCAGGCATACTCGCTCCCGTAAAAGCCGTGTTCTGGGGCAAAAACAGCCACAAGCTCATACTTCCCCCCTCTCTGTTGCTCCTTGAGAAAGGAAAACGTCGTGTGTCCTTGGTTGTTGACTGCCGATTGGTTCGAGAGAAGAGCAACTTTTTTCCCCTTCAAAAGAGAGAGATTCTCTTGGAGGAGATCTTTTCCCACTTGTACTTCACCTACAAGGGGAAACATCAGAAATAAGGCGAGAAATAAGGCTTTGCTCATGAATTAAGAAGAGTATCTTCTTTGGTTGATCTTTTCAAGATCTCCCCGATCGAGTAAAGATAAGGGTATGAGCGCAACTCAAGAGGCAAAAAAGTTTCTAGAGGGGGTAAGGGGGAAGTCTCTTACTAGAGAAGAGCGGATCGCAAAGACGTTAGAACTGACCGCCCTTCTTCTCAATGCGAGCCTCCACGAGAAAACACACAAGGAGAAAGTCGAAGAGCACGATTATGCAAAAATGATGGATGACCCGATTGGGCGAGCCTTTGTGGTTGAAATGACCGATACAGCTTTCCGGAGCTCTTCTCCTGCCAGAACTGCCGACCAACTCCACTACCTTCTCAAAAAATACGGCGTCCCCCAGTTTCTCGATGAGACCGACCGGATCAAATTTCTCCTATTTCGGTTGCTCGGCCCCTCTTTTTCTTCGATCGCTATCCCTCTTATCAGAAAACAGATTCGGAAAGAATTTGCCTCTATTCTTCTGCCAGAAGAGGGAGAGAAGAGAAGAGTCTTTTTTGAAAAATGTTGTAGAAATGGGGTACGGATCAACCTCAATCATTTAGGTGAAGCGATTTTAGGAGAAAAGGAGGCCGAACGGAGGTGGCATGTCTACCTCGAAGACCTGAAAAATCCCCAAATCGAATACATCTCTATCAAAATATCAACTATCTTCAGTCAACTCAACTTGATCAGCTGGGAAAAGACGCTTGAGAAACTGGCAGAACGCCTTAGGAAGCTATACGAAACTGCTGCAACACATCTCTATAAGAGAGAAGACGGGAGTAAGGTTCCGAAGTTTGTCAATTTAGATATGGAGGAGCACAAGGATTTTGATCTGACCATAGCTCTTTTCCAAAAGGTCTTAAGTGAGAAGCAATTTCTCTCCTTCCAGGGAGGAATTGTCTTGCAGAGCTATTTGCCAGAGTCTTTTTCGGCCCTCAAAAGTCTGACCGAATGGACCTTGGAAAGGTGTAAGAAAGGAGGCGCTCCGATCAAAATTCGTTTGGTGAAAGGAGCCAATCTCTCGATGGAGGGGGTAGAAAGCTCCCTTTTTGGGTGGGAAGAGGCCCCCTTCTCCCACAAGCAAGAGACCGATGCGAATTTCCTCCGGATGCTAGAATATGCGACTGATCCCCTTCGTGCGTCTGCTGTCTCGATCGGGGTGGGCAGCCACAACCTCTTTTTCATCGCCTACGCCCTTTTGCTTCGGAGCGAGCGGAAAGTCGAGTCTGCTATCTCCCTTGAGATGCTCCAGGGGATGGGAAGGGCGATGCAAAGGGTTTTGCGAAAACTCACAGGCGGGATGCTCCTTTATTGCCCAGAGGCAAAGGAGAAGGACTTCCCATCGGCTGTCGCCTATCTCATCAGGCGCCTTGAAGAGAACAGTGGAAAAGAACATTTCCTCCGCCATTTCTACACGATTCGGCCAGACAACAAGATCTGGAAGGTCGAATCAAGCCGCTTTACAGAAAGTTTCCGCCACATTGACACTCTTCCTGAAACTTCTCGAAGAAAGCAAAATCGTCTTGTCCTTCCACAACCAAGAGAAGACGACGAGCCGTTCCAAAACGAGCCCGACACCGACTTCTCTCAAAAACCAAACCGGGAGTGGGCCGAAGCGATCTACCAAAAGTGGGAGAACTATTCCCCTTCTCCTATCCCCTTGGTGGTAGGTGGCAAAGAGGAGGCAGGAGAGAAGGCTACTGGAATCGACCCCTCTCGACCAGAAAAACCTTTCTATCACTTTTCTTTAGCGAGCAAGTCCCAAATCGAATCGGCCTTGGCGTGTGCCAAAGAGAGCCAAAATACTTGGGGCAAGCTCCCTTATGACGAGAGGTACACGTTACTCGGGAAAGTAGCGAATCTCTTTCGTGAGAGACGCGGTGAATTGATCGGGGCTATGATAGCCGATGGAGGGAAGACCGTATGGGAAGCCGACCCAGAAGTTTCAGAAGCGATCGACTTTATCGAGTACTACCGGAAAAACTTCGAGAAACAGCAAGTGATGAGCGATCTCAGCTGGTCTCCTAAAGGGAGTGTCCTTGTCGCTCCTCCCTGGAATTTCCCTTGCTCGATCCCCGTTGGAGGGGTGAGTGCTGCCCTCACAGCAGGAAATTGTGTCCTCTTTAAGCCAGCTCCCGAAACGGTTCTTGTCGGGTGGGAGATTGTAAAGCTCTTTTGGGAGGCAGGAATCCCTAAAGAGGCCCTCCAATTTCTCAATTGCAAGGAGGATCCTGAGGGGAATTTCCTCTTGCAACACCCCGATTTAGACACGGTGATCCTGACCGGGGCGACTGAAACGGTGAAACACTTCCTCAAGCTCCGCCCAGATCTGGACCTCCATGCCGAGACGGGAGGGAAAAATGCGCTGATCATAACAGCGATGTCCGATCGGGATCTTGCAGTTCGGGATCTTGTCCATTCGGCTTTTGGTCATTCGGGGCAAAAATGTAGTGCCTGCAGCCTAGGGATCTTAGAAGCCGAAGTCTACGACTCTCCCGATTTTAGGAGGCAACTCCGGGATGCGGCAAAGAGTCTTCCCGTCGATTCGGCTTGGAACCGGTCTGCCAAAATCACACCTTTGATTCGCCCTCCCTCTGGAGCGCTCCTGCGAGGTCTCACCACCTTGGAGGAAGGGGAGTCATGGCTCTTAGAGCCAAAGGCTCACCCGCAAAACCCCCACCTCTATTCTCCAGGGATTAAACTCGGAGTCCAAAGGTCAGGCTTTACCCATCAAACAGAGCTCTTTGGTCCAGTCTTAGGTCTCATGCGAGCTGAATCCCTCGATGAGGCGATCGAGTTTGCAAACGAAACACGCTACGGGCTCACTTCAGGTCTCCACTCTCTTGACCCGAGAGAGCAGGAGAAATGGAAAAAGAGGATTTGCGCAGGTAACCTCTATATCAACCGGTCAACTACAGGAGCAATTGTACGAAGGCAGTCCTTTGGGGGAACCAAGGCTAGTTCATATGGGCCTGGGGCAAAAACTGGGGGCCCTTCCTACGTCTGCCAACTCGCAAACCCGATACTGAAAGATCTTCCCCACGAGAGAGCTCCCCTTCCCCCAGCAGTCATCCCGATCTTCTCCTCTCTCTCCCTTTCAGAAGAGGAGAAGCAGCTCCTAAAAAGAAGCGCAGAGAGCTATGCTTACTGGGCGGAGATCTTAAAAGAGCCCTCCGATCCTTCGTGCGTACTAGGAGAAGAGAATTTCTTTTACCATGTTCCCCTCGATCTTGCGATCCTCCGCTACCAAGGAGAGGAGTCTCTTCTCCCTCTCCTCCAGATCGTCATGGCTTGCTTGATTGCAAAGACTCCTCTCCAGATCTCCTCTTCTACCCTCGTTCCAGGGATCAAAAAAATGGAGAACATCGAGATCATCATCGAAGGAGAGAAGGCGTTTCTCTCTCGCATGGAGAAAAGACCCTTTTCCAAAATCCGCCTTCTCACTCCCCCAACCCACGCGCTCCTCAAGTGGGCAGTCGAGCATGGGATCTACCTCCAGGCCTCCTCTCCCTACCCCCACGGCCGTCTCGAGCTTCCCCTCTACCTCCGCGAACTCGCACTATCCCGCACAACCCACCGCTACGGCTTCTTAGGTTTTTGAGAGCATCAGGTTTTTGGGGGATTTTTGGATGCTTTTCGCTAAATCTTCTCATCCTGACGCTGAAGGTGATCCTGGTCATCCTGTTTTTGTTCCCATTTTCTGGTGCAACTTGCAGAAAACGGCGCTTTTGCCGTTTTTTGCTTGTCAATAACGGCAAAAGTGCCGTTTTTTGCTTGTTAATAACGGCACTTCTGGCAAAGAATGGGGATATGAAGCGGAATATATCGGGATTTTTGCGAGCTTGGAAAAGGAGAGGAGATCGCAAACCTCTTATTATTCGAGGAGTGAGACAAGTAGGAAAGACCTATGCACTGCAAAGGTTTGGGGAAGAGGAATTCCCGAGGTATCACTACTTCAATTTTGAGGAAGACGAGGAATTGAAGAAATTTTTTCAGAAAGATCTTCGCCCTAAGAGAATCCTTTCGGAGCTCGAATTTCACACCAAGCAGCCGATCAACCCACAAACCGATCTTCTCATCTTCGATGAGGTTCAAGAGTCACCACGTGCCCTAACGAGTTTGAAATACTTCCGAGAGAATATGCCAGAACTGGCGATCTGCTGCGCTGGATCACTTCTAGGGATTCACCTCAACTCAGGTTCCTTTCCTGTTGGGAAGGTTGAGTGGATCGATATGTATCCCCTCTCTTTTTTCGAGTTTTTAGGAGCCCTTCAGGAGAATCAAGCTCTTGAGTTTCTCGATAGCTGGAATGTGGGAGATGAAATGCCCCTCAGCCTCCACCATCAGTTGTGGGACCTTCTCAAAACATACTTCGTAGTGGGAGGACTCCCAGAAGCTGTTCAGGTATTTATCGAGAAAAAAGAGAATTTGTTGCTTGCTTTCCAAGAGGTTCGAAAAAGACAAGAACACCTGTTCAAGGGGTATTTGGCTGATATTGCAAAGCATGCTGGAAAGACAAATTCCATGCATATTGAACGGGTGTTGAAAGCAGTCCCTAGTCAATTGGCTAAAAGTCAGGATGGGTCTATAAAGCGGTTTCAATTTAAAGGGGTCGTTCCCAAGGTAGACAAATACAGCCGATTAGCAGGAGCGATCGATTGGCTAGAAGCGGCACATATGATCCTCAAAGTGCATATCACCAATAGGGGAGAACTTCCTTTTTCTGCATTTATAAAAGAGAGCTGGTTCAAGCTCTTCATTTTTGATGTAGGTATTTTAGGAGCGATGAGCAACCTTCCTTTTCAGTCTATCTTCAACTACGACTACGGAACATACAAAGGCTATTTTGCCGAAAATTACCTCGCCCAAGAGCTCCTGGTTGCTGGTTGCTCCTCTCTGTATGCTTGGGAAGAAGACCGATCAAAGGTCGAATTTCTCATCGAAAAAGAGGGGGAACTAGCCCCAATCGAGGTAAAATCTGGATGGGTGACAAAAGCGCAAAGTTTATTGAAATTCCGGAGCAAATATCACCCCCCCAAAAGTGTGATATTCAGTGCAAAGGAACCCAAAGTGGTCAATGGAACCCTCCACCTCCCTCTTTATCTCGCGGGAAAGATTTATTCCTACCTCTAGTGAAGAGGTTAGGGACTTTTTCTGGGGTGATGGGGTATAGTGCTGGTGAGATGGTGATGATGGAAATCCAAGAAGAGTTGAATCAAGAGCAGATCGAAGCGGTCAGGCATAGGGAAGGGCCACTTCTCGTATTGGCTGGAGCGGGATCTGGCAAGACGCGGGTAGTTACCTATCGGATTGCCTACTTGATCGAGTCAGGGGTTCCTCCCTCGCAGATTTTGGCAGTGACCTTTACGAATAAGGCAGCTGGAGAGATGCAGGGGAGGATCGAGAAGACCCTCTCGGGATTTGAAGGGTACCCGACGATTTGCACTTTTCACAGTTTGGGGGTGCGAATCTTACGTGAGTCGATCTCTCATCTTGGGTACTTCTCCCATTTCCTGATCTACGATGAAGATGACTCGAATAAACTGTTGCGAGGATGCATCGAGAGTTTGGGATTGAAAAAAGAGGGGAGTCAGGTAAAAGTCCTCCGCTCTTTGATCTCTCAGGCCAAAAATAACCTGCAAGATCCAAGCGAAATCGTACTGCGCGACCTACCCTATCCTCTCCAACAATCGTTTCCAGCTCTCTATACCACCTACCAAGAACGTTTGAAGGAGGCTAACGCCCTCGACTTTGACGATCTTCTCTTCCTGACTGTGAAGCTTTTCAAAGAACATCCCGAAGTCCTTGCCACCTACCAAGAGAGGTGGCCCTACCTCTTAATCGACGAATACCAAGATACAAACCATGTCCAATATCTTTTGGCCAAGATGCTCGTGGCAAAACGTGGGAATATCTTTGTCGTGGGCGATCCTGACCAGTCGATCTACTCCTGGCGAGGAGCCAATATCGAAAATATCCTCAATTTTGAACGGGACTATCCTGGAGCAAAAGTGATCCGCCTCGAGCAAAACTACCGAAGTTGCGAAAATATTTTGGAAGCTGCGAATGCTTTGATCAAAACAAACCAGTCAAGATTCGAGAAAAATCTCTGGAGCGCTCGAGGAGAGGGAGAGAAAATCACCCTTTTCGTAGGAGAAACTGACAGGCAAGAAGCGGGTTTTGTCACCCAAGAGATCGAGCGACTCCATACTTTCTCTCAAGTCCCCTACAAAGAGATGTCGATTTTCTATCGGACGAACTTCCAATCCCGGGTTTTTGAGGACTTTCTCTTAAGAAAAAGGATTCCGTACGTGATTGTGGGCGGGATTTCGTTCTACCAAAGGAGAGAAATCAAAGACTTGCTCGCTTTTTTACGGATGGTGATCTCCGATCAAGATGCTGTCTCTTTTGAAAGAACCCTCAACCTTCCAAAAAGAGGGATTGGCCTTGTCACAGTAGAAAAAATCCGTACAGCTGCAAGAGAAAGAGGGTTGTCGATCTTCGCTTTCTGCCAGCAGATTCTCAAAGAGGAAAAATCAGAGCTTCGCCTCACCAAAAAGCAGCGAGAAGGTCTATCTGAGTATGTCACGCTAATCGAAAACTTGCGTAAAGAAGCTGAAACGTCTCCCTTAGATAGGGTCATTCGAGAGGCCTACCAACAGAGTCGTTATGCAGAGGTTCTGCAAGAGGACAAAGAGACTCTAGAAGATCGAAAAGCCAACATCGAAGAACTGATCTCTAAAGGGCACGAGTGGGAAATATACCATGATACAGGTTCCCTTGCTGCTTTTTTGGAAGAGCTTACCCTAAAAAGTTCTATCGATGAAGCCTCCCTTTCAGATGACCAGGTCCACCTCATGACCATCCACAATGGTAAGGGGTTAGAGTTTCATGCCGCCTTCTTAGTCGGGATGGAAGAGGATCTCTTCCCTCATGCAAATTCAAGAAATAATTACGATTCTCTAGAAGAAGAACGACGGTTGTGCTATGTAGGGATGACAAGGGCAAAAGATCGGCTCTATCTCTCTGCTGCGGAGACCCGCTATCTTTGGGGAAGCCAGCGGATGATGCGTCCAAGCCGCTTTTTGCGTGAAATTCCGAGGAAGTACATAACAAAGCGTTACGTGTAGCCCTCGCTAATTTTTGAGGGGGGAAACATGCGACAGCGGTTGGAGCAATCGGTTGCGCAAAATCTCAAGCAGATGCAGCGTCTGATCCTCTCTCCCCAGATGCAACAAGCCCTCCATCTTTTACAACTCCCCGTTCTAGAACTCGGAACGCTTTTAGAGCAAGAGCTCTCCCAAAA
>SDBV01011157.1_pt1 | contig 11678 bp, 8 predicted proteins | sample 2277081 | NCBI WGS metagenome assembly SDBV01 (sample SAMN10402039, study PRJNA504765) | marine sediment metagenome | isolation source: marine sediment core GS10_PC15, 223 cmbsf | place: Arctic Ocean: Southern Knipovich Ridge | collected 2010
AAATTCCTTCGTTCATTGTTGTGAGCAGGTGGCTGTTACCCGCCGTTAGGCGGATGGGGGCCAAGCTGAAGTCCGCCACAGGCGGACTGAAGTCAGACTTATGTCTGATCCCTCCCGGGGAGCAAAAAGCCATTCCGATTTTCGGGATGGCTTTTCTGACTTATCGATTTCTTAAATGGGGTCTGTCCCTATTTCTTTGTCCCTATTTCTTCACTTTAGACAGAGAGTTTTTCAAACTGGGGTCAAGCAAGTTGTTCATTATACTTCAAAATAACTATTGGAGAATTTTAGCAGTCTTGCTATATTTTTGAAGCCATGAGACAGAGTAGAAATATTATTCAGATGATTGCCAAAAACAACGCTGAACTTGTTACTTTTATAAACCGATTTAGCGGCCTCTAATTGTTGCTCCTCAATCTACCAAATCGAACCAACACCAATTCGCATTAAAACCAGGTTTTCCGGATCTAGACTGTTTTTGTTGGCTCCCAAGAACCAATTTCGTATCGGTGTTGAGTATTGCCCAAAACACAAAATTCAACGGAGTAATATCATGAATATCATCGTATTAGGTGTAGGCCTAATAGGCGCCCCCATGGCCATCGATTTGGCAAGAGATTCCGAATTCGCAGTCAGCGTAGCAGATTTGAGTAGTCAAGCGTTAAGTAAGCTCGACAAACAACATACAATCAAATCTATTCAAACCGATCTATCCAAGCCAGAAAATGTAAAAGCTCTTGTGGACGGTTTCGATATTGTAGTCAATGCAGTTCCCGGATTCATGGGATTTCAAACTCTGAAGAGCATCATTGAAGCGGGGAAGGACGTGATTGATATCGCCTTCTTCTCGGAAGATCCATTTGAGCTCAATGATCTGGCCGAAGAGAAAGGTGTAACAGCGATCGTCGATTGCGGTGTGGCACCTGGGATGAGCAATGTTCTCATCGGGCATGTGGACTCTCTCCTGGATAAAACAGAAGAAATTCTTATTTATGTTGGCGGCCTACCAGAAATCCGTGAATGGCCGTACGAATACAAGGCACCCTTTTCTCCAATTGACGTTATCGAAGAATATGTTCGCCCCGCACGATATGTAGAAAACGGGCAGTTGGTTGTTCGCCCGGCATTGTCAGAACCGGAGCTTATCGATTTTCCAGGCATTGGTACTCTTGAAGTTTTCAATACAGATGGATTGCGTAGCCTTGCAAAGACGATGAATGCTCCAAACATGAAAGAGAAGACCATGCGCTACCCCGGCCACATTGATAAAATGCGCATGTTGAGGGAGACTGGATTTTTCTCACAGGAAGAAATCGATATCAATGGAGCCAAGATACGCCCGATTGATCTCAGTTCGAGACTTCTTTTCCCGAAATGGGAATACTCAAAAGGCGAAGTAGACATTACTGTTTTGCAGGTCACGGTGGAAGGCGCCAAAGCCGGACAGAGACTACGATACAGATATGATCTTATTGATCGCTACGATGTCATTACAGAAACCTCTTCAATGGCCCGCACCACGGGTTACACAGCTACCATGGCTGTCAGATTATTGGCGAACGGAATGTATTCTCGGAAGGGTCTGTCCGCTCCGGAACACATTGGCAGACATCCTGAGTGTGTGGAGTTTCTTTTGAATGGCCTTAGAGACAGAGGTATTGTCTACAAGGAGACGATCGATGAAATATCTTAAGCCGTAAGTATCGACGAAAACCCTGTGGACCAAGAGATCTCAGAATTGAATTGAGGACATTGTCCAGTTCTGTTCAAAGGATTAGTAGCTTGGTTACACTCAAACAATGATTCTAAAGTTAATTTAGGTCAACGATATCAACTGTAATGTGTTATATCATAACGACTTATAAATATAGAGAGTTCCTATGTTAAACGACATGGCGTAGCCTCGGTCGTTGGGACTGCTACATTAGCAGTGTCATAACCAACGTTTAGGAGGTACGCCATTGTCCAGGAAGAAAGTTATTGCGAGCAACCAGCCCTTGTCCATGGGTTTGGATGTCGACCCCAAGAAATCGCATATAAAACTTCTTGGGGTTTTCTTGTCAGCCCCTCAATGCTAGGGGCTGTTGTTTTTGCAGGTCTTTATATAACAAATACGTGAAACAGAGGTCTACGCGCTGTATTCTCATATAACATTCTTACCTATGGTTTTATTTGAAAAGTCTTGGGGCACCACGAAATTGCTTCTAAAACCCCCTGACTCTCGAAACTCTCTCTTTTTTTCCACCCACTAGTTAACAGGAATAACTATCAAAATTTGAACTTGAAGCTCACCTCAAATCTCATCGTCATGCTCTTCCTTTTAATTAAATCACTTTACTTATTTACTCTTATATTGGAAAACATGGAAAAACAACATAAGGGACAGACTATAAATGAGAACCCAACAAAACCTGAAATGGGGTATCATGGGTCCGGGTATTATTGCCCGAAGAATGGCTGATGCTCTCACAATACACCCCGATTGCCAACTTTGGGCGGTGGCTTCTAAAACCGCTTCCAAAGCTAAAAGCTTTGCCGTTGAAAATGGGGTCTTACATGCCTTGAGCTACCAGGAGTTAGTGGAGAACGAAGAACTAGATGTGATTTATGTGGCCACCACCCACAATTTCCATTTCGAGAACGCCAAGCTGGCATTGGAACATGGAAAGCACGTATTGGTTGAGAAGCCTTTCACTGTGAATGCAAAGCAAGCAAAAGAGCTTGTTCGGATCGCTAACAAGGAGAACCTATTCTTAATGGAAGCAATCTGGGTGAGGTTTTTACCAAGCCTGAAATTGCTTAAAACACGACTTCAGGAAGGTGTAATCGGTGAACCGAAGCTTTTCGATATATCAGTTGGTGTGTTTGTAGGCCCTGAATATGTGGAGAGGCTTACAAATCCGGAATTGGCTGGAGGCGCAACATTGGATATTGGGATTTATCCGATTTCATTTGTCAGCTATATGCTTGGAGAAATCCCTGTAGAAATCAAGTCCATTGCACATTTCAGCGAGAGCGGCGTAGATGAGACCTCCTGCTATCAGTTCCGTTTCCCTTCCGGTTGCTTTGCGAGCATCAAAGTCAGCTATAACCTGAAAATGAAAAATGATTCGAATATCTATGGATCAAAAGGATTCATTGAGTTTCCCGAATCTCTGTCAGGTGAAAACTTTACGATTTCAAGGCATGACGGAACGAACGAGATAAGTGACACGGTGGAAATTGTTGAAAAGAACCATGACAACGGATTCATATATCAGGTTGAAGAAGTAGTTCGTTGTATCCATGAAGGCAAATTGGAAAGTGACATAATTCCTTTGAGCGAGTCAATAGCTATCATGAAGGTTATGGACAAAATGCGTGCGGAATGGGGGTTTAAATACCCATTCGAATAGGCAGAAAGGAAGACAACCATTGTCATTCGCAAATGTTCTCTTGAAGACGGACAAAAATTGGATTCATTAGTAATGTTTCACCCCAGGTCAAGATTGCCCCAATATGGAGGGCATGAGGAAAACCTTGAATACGACAAATGACAATCTCGTTGCGATAGCACATAAATGGATTGATCTTTGGCAGGGCGGAGATCTAAGCGCCTTCAACGAGATCCATCATCCCGAATTCATTGACCACAGCCCTTCCGGTCGCGCACAGAATCGCGATGGATTTCGTCAGGGAATTCTAAACCTCTACCGCGCATTCCCTGACTTCACGGGGCAAATCAATGATCTCGTAATAGATCCAACGAGGGGAAAAGTATCCATCCGATGGAGCGCAGTTGGCACGCATGGTGAAGAGTTTCTCGGTGTGCCTGCAACTGGACGACGCATTCACTTTGCGGGGATCGAGATCATTGAAGTCAGAGACCATCAAGTAGTTGCCCGATGGGGTGAGTGGGACGGGCTTGACATTAAGGAGCAGCTCATGTCGGCAAAACTCGATAGGCCGGGTGACCCGGGTTCTTGAACCCGCCGCAATCGGCGGAACGACAGCGCCCCATGGCGCCCCGGGAGCCGCCTCGCGTTATTGCTTCCACGAAACGGCGACGGTTATTTCACATTCTTGAACTCCGATGAGCCTCCCGGAGGATCGATCAGCAGCATGTTCAGAATGTACAGAGCGCTGTCCTCGCCGTGGATGTTGCCCACATGCCAGTAATCGCCGGTCCCGGCCGCTCGCTGGTATTCCACCGTCTCCAGTACGTTACCGTCAACATCCTTGAACCTCATCACGGCGCCCGCCTCGGTGTGCGGGCCGATGAAGGCAAAAACCTGGTATGTTCCGGGAAAGAGCTGCACGATGTCGATTATTTCCGGTCCGGGTCCATCAACCAAATCCTCTTGCAGTTTCGCATAGGGCGGGCTGGTGAGGTTGCCCATGCTCTCATAGGAAATGGTATATGTCGATCCCTCAATCTCCGGGGTGTTCATCCTCAGGTCTATATCGGCGGTTGAGCTCGCACTCCACTCGAGTTCGATGCTGGCAACCGGGGCGCCTACGGGAATCATCGAGAAAGGTCTGAAACCCGGCATGTCGAAGTCTGTGCGAACGGTTCCGTACTGAATATAATATCCCAACCTCTCTACCGTGACACTGTAATCGGCAAGTCCCATGTTGACGTTCATGTAATAAACTCCCAAGTCCGAAGTGATCGCTACGACCACCTCGTCGTAGCGTGTCGCGGTAACCGTCGCACCGGTTACCGGGAGATAGCTGTCGATGTCGTTGACCACACCGGTGATCGCGGGATCGCCCTCCTTCGCCCAAATCCAGAGCATATCAATCGTGGCTTCGCCGTCGAAAATCGAGCCGTCGAAAATTGGCAGGATAGTCTGTGCGAGATGCTCGTCGTATGTCAGGACTTTGATCCGCTTCTCCACTTCGCCGTCGTCACTTGTCAGGACGAGGTAATCCTCTCCGCCGCTGCTCTCCCAACTCGCGTCTCCTTCATGTATCACCTCGATATCATAGTACATGACGTACCCGGTCCCGGTGCTGGTAATCATCAGCCAGAGAGGGGTAGATGAAGCGTCATTAACCTCCTCGCGGCCGACTTCCTGCGTCGCGAACAGCCACCAGACGCCACGCAGGCCTTGCGGGACTTCCTGCACCTCTCCCGGTCCGGTGGTGTCATCTTCAGTCAGTGTATTGCACCCCGCGTGCAGGCCGATCACCGGCAGTATCACGGTGAGCAGGAATAGCCGACTGAGTTTTCGCCGTTTGAGCATGTTTCTTTGCCTCAACAGAATATTGGCAGATGAAACCTATGACGAACAACAGGCGATTCCACAAACATCACGGAAGAAAAGTGCACGCAATGGGATTTTACCGTTCTTCCTTTTTGTTTACTTCAGATAAACTATTTTTCCAGTCGATAGTATTTGGTCCACACGTGACCATTGCACAAAATAGACCCCGGCCGACAGCCGTTCATCCGGCCGCCAGGCAATGTCATGGACACCTTTCCGCAGGCGGTGATCCTGCCGGTCGACAAGCCGCCCGTTCAGGTCGTAGACCGACATCCGGTAGATGCCGGAGATGCCCGGCCTGATTCTTATCTTCACTTCGCTGTTGAAGGGGTTGGGGTATGCGGACAGCAGTTGGAAATCAGAGGGTTGGTCAATGGAGGGTGGGTGTGACACAACATCCAGCCACCTGCCCCTGTATGTTAGCTTGTAAAGCTCGAGGTAATAAGCTGAATAAGGCCATGGACCCCTCAACATGCAGATTGCCACTATTGAGCTGTCTTCCACCTGTACGGCTTTCAAAGATAAAATCGTTGGTACTTCTGGAGTATCGGGGTGGTTCAGGTGTTCGGTCGTGACAAACAGGACGGTGTCCGGCGCCCAAGCGTCCTCACCCTTATCGGTGATGTAGTGCGCACGGATATGATTCGACCAGGTCGAATCCGACACTAACCAACCATGGAAAGCAAAAAAGCCGTTTCCGAATTTATCGGGAATAATGAGGTTCTTACCCGACGTATTTCGCTGCAAGCTGTCAATCAGTACGGCGGGAGAATCATAGAACCTTTCGCCCTTATGCGTCAGCCGGTAAAACCATACATAATCACGTCGGCAAAGCAGAAGCGCAAATCCCCCATCCTCTGTAACTGCTCCGTTGTTAAAAAGTAGAGCAGTATCGCCCCACTCCTCCACGCCATATTCCCCCCAGGCGAGCTCTCCCGAAGCCAGAACATGCTGGAGGATAGGTCCCCTGTAGATTTTCCTTGCCAGGATAAAGAGACCTCCATCCCTGTCCGGAAATGACTTTAATGGATATTTGAAACGATAATCCCTTGCTTTCAAGGCTACGCGGTAATCGGGCCACTCCAAAGCGCCGTCTGCGTGAATATGCTGCATCCAGAGCTCTGTAAAGCTTTCGATTCCTGTATATCCGAATACCACCCAGAATCCGCCCTCGCCATCCGGACAGAACGCCGGGAAGGTGCCGCCGTAGTCGCAGAGCACGAGGTCCTGCTCGAGCTTGCGTGTACCGTCGCTGTTCATCCCGTTGAAGTGGAGCTGGTGCCGATCCGTGAACTCGTAATGGACCCAGAAGCCGCCGAATCCGTCGCTGCAGGCCACCGGGTACATACCCTCGGGAGCCCATTGGAGGCCGGGCTGGGCGGATACGATCACCCCGGCCGGTCCGAGGAGAAGCTCGCCGTCGAGTGATATCTTCTGACCAAAGATGCTGTAACCGGTATCGGGATATTCCGGCCAGAGAACCGAGTAGTTGTTGAGCGCAAGAACGATACTGCCGTCGTCGGAGGGAAAGGCGCCGAAGATAAACCCGCATTCCGGGATCGAATCCGCCATCGCCCGGATGCCCCTCCCCGGAAAGACCGGATAGCCGTCCGCGTCGAAACGCTGGATCCAGGTGTCCGCCGAACCGCCCGTTACATAGTGTTCCCAGACCACCCAGACGCCTCCCTCACCATCGGGAAGGATAGAATGATGATCTACCGCCCCCGAATCGACCGTAACACCCTCGTAGGACCACTGCGCTTCGAGCGTACCGCTGCTGAAAAAGAGTGAAAACAGAGCAACGACCAGGATCGGTGTGGCTCGAAAACGGCGGGCGACAGCGAAAGCCGCGGGGGACCTCGGATGATTCATGCGCTCCCCTTCCAGATGTACTACATGTGACGGATCTGTTTCAGGATATCCTGATCAAACCGATTTTCCCGGCCCGGAATAAACTTCCTATACAACCATCTTGCACTTCAATTTGCTGAAAAGAAAGACGAACTCGCACTAACACTCAGGTTCGCCGTCGGATATTACTGCCTGAGAACACTCCTGAATTCACCACTGACATGAAAAACCGGACCGGTTTCCTGTCCTACAAGAACTATGTCTCCTGAAAAAAATCCCTCCGTTACTTTACAAGGTATACTAAGTCCACTTACCTGATCGGGAATGAAATTTGTGACAGAAGTAGATCCAGAGTGAGCGACGGCACAAAACATAGAATCTGGTGGAGATACAGTAGGTTTAAGAAACCAAAATGAGCGATCCATAAACCATTCAATCGTTTCTATCTCAAAATAGTGCTGAATCGATACAATATATTCATTTGAAGTATAATCATAATGAGTTCCCCAAGACTCCATAAGAGCACAGAGCGCTGGAATGACACTGAAATGCTCAACCTGATTGAATACTATGGTTACATAAGCAGGCTTGTTGACAAACTGCGTGGCTTCGCTTTCGGCCCACCCTTTCGTCTTTCGGTTCTCGATCACCACTTTCCAGCTGACCACCGACTCAGTGCTCGACAGGGTGTCAAAAACAGTATCATATGTGACAGTATCCGGATTCTCGGCGGAGGACATCCAGTCCAGCAACAATGAAGGTTCCGAGTCCTCGCCAATGTATATATAGTAGTTGTACCTTGTACCCTCGTAGCTCTGCGGCATGTACCACTTCAGCCTGAGGGTTCCATTGTGATAGATCGTATCCCCCTCAGCCGGAAAGATGTTCACCGGCGGGTATTCGGGATACGGATCAAGCACAACATCGAATGTCGTCGTGTCACCGGGAGATATTTCGACGTTGTGCGTTACCTCCTGATACCAGTCCAGTGAGAACTCGACGTCATATGACCCCGCATCCAGTTCCAGCTCGTACTTGCCGTCACGGTCGGTGGAGGTCTCGCCTCCCAGCCAGGCCTGGACGATCACGTATTTCATAGGATAGCCTGTCATTGAACTCGTAACCGTGCCGGTAAGAATCCCCGGACCATGTTCATCCGGTGCGACGCCGTCATCCCGTGAACAGCCGCATACAAGCAAAATCCAGCCGATAAAGATCAAAACCGTCAATTTGCCCGGAAAACGCATTAATATCTCTCCTCTTGACGCGCCACACCCGATACTTGACTTCTGTAATGTGACAAACAATATGGTTTCAACATTAACGGCATCTATGACAAATACGAGCTACTTATTCAACTCTCAATAAGGTAACAAGATGTATCAAAGGAAACGAACCTGAGGCTCTGTAGGAATCGCTGCCGGGCGTATACCGGCCGGGTGGTTCGGGTTCTTGAACCCGGGTTTCACCGGATTTAATCTTGTGGATAGAGTCCCTCTTACGTCATTGCGAGTTTTTGCCGCCGGCACGGCGGCGTTACTTCCCTGAACAAGCCCGCCTAAGGTGGATGAGACCCGGGATTACGCGGCTGTGCCAAGCGGCGGACGCGGAGAGGTTCCTGAAACATTCGGTGGATGAGACCCGGGATTACCCGGCTGTGCCAAGGCTACGCCGAGGCGAGAAGTCCCGGGCCGCCCAACTGGAGATGATCGAGGTTCCCGCTGCTAAATGAGCTGGATTTACGGCGCCCAAGGGGGCCGGTCGGGGAGGAGTTTCTCAAAAGCCTCGTTCAGTTCGTTTTGGTACTCCACGGTGTAGGAGCCCTCACGGAAGCGATCAGCCGCTTCCTCGAGGAATAGTTTCCACGAGGCGTCCTCGCCCCCCGGATTTACCGGGAAGAAACGAAATCCGTTGGCCTCGGCCGCGTTTCGGTCCCCGGGAGCGTCACCGATCATGATCACCTTTTCAGCGTCGTATTTCCCATCGGCGGCGAATTTAAGATGCTCCCGTTTCGACCCCATCTCCTGTCCGGCAATGACACGGACGTATTTGGCGAGATCGTGCTCGTTCCACTCCCGGACAAGCGCCTCGCCCGGTGTGGACGAACAGACGATGACATCCGCGAAACCGCTGATCTTTTCGAGACACTCACGAACGAATGGAAACGGCGGAACGTCATGCACCAGGTCGGCCACCGATTCGTTAACCGCTACGCTCCAGTCGAGCGCCTGAACCAGCTCCGGGTCACCGGTGCGCTCCACCTCCGCTTTGAGTGCGGGGTTGCCAAGTTTAGTCTCCCGCTCGATCCAGTCCCGGACCGCCTGAGCCGTGGGAATCTCGATCCCCCTCCTCAGCACATCGGACCATTCACGCAACAGATCAAAGGTCATGATCAGCGCGGGAAATCGATTAATACCACGCCATTTCGAATAGAGATTCACAAATTCCGCCGCCGTCCTGGCATACTTGGACACCGGTTGCAAGTGCCAGTGTTTTATAATATTTGGGATAAAACACTCTTTGTGCTTGATCTCCATGCTGTCAAACGCACAACCGTCCGAATCGATCGCCACCAGGTACTCGTGATGCGGTTCGAGCTGGATCAGTGTTTCTGCCGGGTTCATCGCTGTCACAACCTCCTCCGATCTCATTCGGTAAAAATTCTGCGTGCTACCGGACCATCTCCGGCACATATTTCGGAAGTTTCTTCTCGGCATACTTACGTTCGAGTCGTGCGAACCTCTGACGTCCATTCACCAGGGGTACACTCACCCAGTCCTCCCCGATCAGCGGGCGTACGTAATCGATGAATTCATCGGTAACATCGACCCCATTGTCAGCGATCCACCGTTTCGGGAAATGGCGCTCAGAATTGGCGACGAGTTCAAGCGGCACCTTGTCGTACCGGACGTTATAGATAGGTCCGGGAACCCTGAGCAGGGTGGACATGAATCCTCCCCCCGACTCCGCCGCGATGACTACTGCGTTCTGTCCGATTTTGCAGGCTTCTTCGAGATCCACGGTCGACGCGTAGACGGCCGAATCACGCTGATCTGTTCCCATCACCTGCCCCCGTGCTGCACCGCCTGCTCGCAGACCCACTGAATTGAGGTGCCCGACGATTTTCTGTTGCACAGTCATCAGACTCGCGCTGAACTGGGTGTGGCCGAAGGAGTCGACAGTCGCGCCGAGTTCACCGACGTCGAACCCCTCACTGACGACTACAATGCACCGCTTGCGTTCGATCAGCATCGAGTTGACATTGTCAGTCAGTTCATCCAAGGTCAAACCGGATTCCGGCAGATAGATCTGAAGCGGCATCTCACGAGCTGGATCGGCGAGACGGGCTGCGGCTGGTATGTAACCGATCTTACGACCCATCGCCTGCAATACGAGCACTGGATCGGCGGGACTCGAACCGCGGTTCTCCTCCTCCGCATTCTGGATGATACAGGACCAGTACCTGGCAACACTGCCGTACCCCGGTGTGTGATCGATCAGTTTGAACTCGTCATCTCCGAGGTCGTTGTCGATTGTCTTTGCGACACCTGTGGCGACCAGGTCGAGGTCGCGCTCGTGGGCGAGGGCGGCAATCTTATGCGCGGTGTCCATCGAGTCGTTGCCGCCGATGTAGAAGAAATAGCCTACGTTGTGCGCTTTAAACACCTCGATGACACGCTCGAAATCCTCCCGCTGATCCTTTTTCAGTTTGTAGCGGCAAGTTCCCACTGACCCTGCGGCTGGAGTCGTTCGCAGAAGGTTGATCTCCTCCTCCGACTGCGCGCTAAGGTCCAGCAGGTTTTCCTTGAGGATACCCTCGACCCCATGCAAACCGGCGTAGACAGTTCCGAAGTGGTCGGGGTATGAGCGGCACGCTTCAACAATTCCGCGAAGGGAATTGTTGATCACAGGCGTCGGTCCACCCGATTGAGCGACGACAACGTTTCTCATCTGTGCCATCGTTCCCTCCTTTGTTCTCAGCAAGTCCGCCATCAATTAGGTATCGATCACGAATTCATCATCTCAACCGGTATAACATCTCCCCGGCTCGCGGCACGACAAGCACGCCCTCAGTCTCCAGGCCTTCCCATTCCGATACTACAATCGACTCCGAATCGCGATACCCGAGGTTAATTTTCTGGCAGATATGTTCAGGGATGCCTGTCGCGAGGGTGACCTGGATCCGTGGCGATTCAACCCCATCTTCGAACGAGCCCATCCCCTTGACATGTGTCGAGTGGGCGAGCAGTCCCCCGGGGACATCCCGGAACCGGTCCATCTGCTTGAGGAAGTAATCACGGACATGGTAGCCGATACGCTCCAGCGTCTCACCATGGGTGACGGAGATTTCGGTGATATGGGGACCGTAGATGATCAATTCACCTCCATCCTCGACCACCGGCTCGAGCTTGTACATCCCCTTACCACCGGTCCAGAGATCGTGATACATCTCCGGGACGATGGAGAGAACCTTGCGGAAGGCGCGGTCAAGATGAATGATGTTTACCCGTTCCGAGAGGTCCGCCGCCGAAGACCACGCCTGCTCCGGCGATCCGATATAGAGTCCGTGCAAATCAC
>SDBV01011158.1_pt1 | contig 11675 bp, 18 predicted proteins | sample 2277081 | NCBI WGS metagenome assembly SDBV01 (sample SAMN10402039, study PRJNA504765) | marine sediment metagenome | isolation source: marine sediment core GS10_PC15, 223 cmbsf | place: Arctic Ocean: Southern Knipovich Ridge | collected 2010
TAATTTCTTTTACCATTTCTCTAGCTATCTCATCTATAGTTGCTGGTGTATCATCACTAGCTCCTATCTGTGCTGTAGGTTTCTTTTCAGTAGCTTTTAGTCTGGTTATTTTATCAACCTTTGCATTAAGCACTTGTAATGAGTGCTCAACTGACTTTGCTTGATCTGAGCCTTGAGTTTGACCTAATCCTGGATCTTTTCTGTCTGTTGGTTCACATAATCCGCTTGCTGCATCATATGAATGACCTTCAGGACATGTAGTAGGATCGATCTTTTGAACATCGCCTGGATCTCCTTCTGGTTTGTCTTCAGCAGTAGAATCTCCACTTGTTAGTTCTTCTTTGGCTTCTTTTTTGCCTTTTTCACCTGAGACTGGTACACATTTGCCTGCACCAGCATCAAATTTCTGTCCTTCTGGACAGTCTTTAGGCTTGTCGTTACCGCCATTATCGTCTGCTTCTTTTTTCTTTTCGCAATCGCATGGCATAAGAAAACCTTAAATTTTTGAATTAAAGAGAATTAACTAGTGCCATTCTTCGTAGCTGAGATAGGAAGTAATTGGGAAGGAGATGTAGAGAAGGCTAAACTGTTAATCAATGAGTGTTGGTATGCTGGTGCTAATGCAGTAAAGTTTCAAATGTGGAGAGCAAAGGATCTATATCAGGGAAAATATAAGGAATATGAACTGACTTTTCAAAAGGCTGTAGATATTAAACTTCATTGTGATAAACTAGGAATAGAGTTCTTTTGTAGTGTATTCTATCCTGAAGCTGTAGATTTTCTAGAGACTTTGGGAGTAAACAAGTATAAAATAGCCACTAGAACTATGCTGGGCAGAGATCCTTATAGTAAACAAACCATACGAGCAGTACAAAAAACAGATAAAAAAATAATAGTATCTAATGGTGATATACCAGAATCGTATAGATTATACTGTATTCCAGATTATCCAGCTAATCCTAATGATATTAGTTGGACAGAGATTTTAAAATATGATGGCTTCTCAGACCATTGTGTAGGTATTACTGAAGCTGTAAAGTATGCTAAACTAAAACCTGATGGCATAATAGAAAAGCATGTTAAGCTAAAAGATAGTAAAGGACCAGATGCTTTCTTTTCTATTACCACTCAGGAATTAGCTACTCTAATTACCTTATCTACATCCTGATCTGTTAGGCTTGCATGTATTGGTATAGATACTATCTTATTCCCTACTTCTGCTGTTACTTCTAATTTAGCTTGAGGATACTTATAATATAATGACATTTGGTCTATTGGTCTATAATGTATTCCAGTCTCTATTCCTGCATCAGCCATCTTCTTTCTAAACTTCACTCTATCATCTACTAATAGCCAAAATAGGTGATAACTACAATCAGATTCATAAGGCATACAATCATTATTTAATTGTGTTTTATAATAACTTGCTATTGTTCTACGTCTATCATTCATATCATCTAGTTTCTTTAGCTGTTCTATACCTATTGCAGCACTTATCTCATTCATGTAGTAGTTCCACCCTAGCTCTTTTACATCATATCCATCTTCATCTCTATCTGTGATACCACACCATCTTCTAGCCTCTAATATTTTATTATATCGTGGTGTGGATAGTGCTATAGCACCTCCACACGGCATAGCCAGATTCTTCACAGGATGAAAACTGTAACATGTTATATTATTTACACTGTTTCGCTCTATTCTATGAGCAGAATCTTCTACTACTGGAAGTGTACCATAATTTGTATAGGCTTTCATACCTCCAAAATGAACAGGAATAATACATGCTGTCTTATCTGTAATATGTGCAGTATCAGGATTTAAACATAAAGTCTCTCTATCTACATCTGCAAATATAGGTATACCACCATTATACAGTATAGCGTTAGCTGTAGAAACAAAGGATAATGCAGGTAGTATAACCTCCTTTCCTTTAATATCTAATAATGATAAAGCTAAATGTAGTGCTGCTGTACCACTATTTACTGCTATAACATAATTACCTACATATTGCTGTAGTGCTAATTCAAAATCGAAAACTTTACCATAACCCGAGCCATCAGCCCACCTACCACTTCTTAATACCTCTAGGACAGCAGTTTCTTCTTCTCTTCCAAATGTAGGTTCAAATAGTCTGATACTAGACATAGCAGTACATCCTTATCTATCCTACCTGCGTTATAACTATTTGAAATACCGTCCAAGGTTTCATGCTTCTTTTCTCCAGGCAATAGTGAGGTGTAAATTGGTTTCTTATCGGTAAGTTCAGCATACACATCTGCCAAGTCACCTATACTATATGACAGTAGATTAGTTGGAATATTAACTATTTGGTCATTTTTAAGTGACCATTTTATTAGGTCATAAGCCTGATCTAGCATGATGTGGTATCTTGTAGCATCCCTATCTCTCACTTCAAAGTTACGATTCCATGCTTCTAGGACTGATCCACGACTGCCAAACACGTTGCCATATCGTACAAACTTGAATCTAGTCTTATGTTTACCTCTATAATTATTGGCTGCTACTATAAGTCTCTCAGCACAACCCTTAGTAAATCCATATAGATTAACTGGGTTTACTGCCTTATCTGAGGATATTAGTAGCACTTGTTCTACATCATTTTTTAATGCACACTCTATTACATTCTGAGTTCCATTGATGTTGGTCTTTACAAACTCAAATGGATTATACTCACCTGTATCTACATGTTTGAGTGCTGCTGCATGTATGACTATATCTATGCCTTCCATAGCCATTTCAAGCCTTTCCTTATCCCTAACATCACCTATGAGATATCTACATTTAGGATATAGTGACTTCATCTCCTTCTGCTTATACTCATCTCTACTGTAGATTCTAATATTCTCATCCTTGAGATAACTTACTATACAGTTACCTAGACTACCAGTTCCACCAGTAATTAGGATATTAACAGTCATGTAAGGTCTTTATCTCTCTATTGAAGAAGGCTCCCTTAGAGTCAGCTCCTTGAAAGGAATCAAACAATCTTTCACTGACGTTACAGAAGTTGTAGGTTCTTCCGTTGAGAATGATCTCCATACTTTGGTTATCTTGGTCATATTTGACATTACCAACAAATGAGCTAGAATGTGTAAATGCCTTAAACCTTACTTCAGCTATTACTTGCTTCCAATGTGCATCTAAATCTTCTCTAAATGTGAACTCTCGACTTGGGTGATGTGGTATTAGTATTGGGTTCTTTCTTTTTTTTTTGGTTATCTGTGGCCTGTCTGTTGGTCCGTCTAGGTTTAGAGCTTCAATCGAAGCTATAATGTCCTGAGTATCAGGAGCCATAAACTGTGAATCCTTTCTGATCTCTATTGTCTGTTTAATTAAAGCCTTGATATCGGCAGCCAGTATGTTTGCCTCTGACTGTGCTACTATGTTGTCAGGATCCTTCTCTATTATCTTTTTGAATAGTTCTAACATATCCCATTTTTGTTTTATTTCATCTTCTAGAAAACTTCCCATATTTTTTATAAAATCGTTAATTACTCCATTTGCATCTTTTTGGTATGTTAGGTTAGATGGCATATCTCTCTATACTGGTACAAAGTAACACAATAAAGTAACATTAACGATAGAATCATCTGCTACAGCGTTGATATATCTGCCTGCTACTGTCTCTATTAGGATAGGAGCTGTAACTACTGTGCTGTTTTTAATTAGGTCAAAGGTAAGAATATCCTTAGCTGATGTTGATGTAGTGGCTGAAACTGCTTCATATATCTGCACATTTGCTCCATTAACACCTATATCTCTATCTGTATTTACTATCAATCCTGTTATAATCATTTTCTGCCCTGATCTTGGCTTTACTATGTTGACTACCACATTATCAGCTATTAAGCTAATCTTCTCGGCTGATGAAAACTGTAATCTTGTGAATAATTCGCCTTTATTTGAAACTTCTACCGTATTGTTAGAGTTACCTAGTATTCTGGTTAATATGCTCATTCTGAGTCAAAATGGAAACTAACTACTATCTCTGCTGCACAGTTTAGCTCGCATTCTATTGCTATGGCATCATCCTGTCCAAGTCTTAAAGCCTCATCAAATCTAATCTCGTCATGGTCATCTGCACCTATTCTAACAATCGTAATATCCCCATCATCTGTCAATCCTGTAACTGCACCATCACCCCTACATACTGCTGATGCTGTATTGGATGAAGCTTTGTTTAGGTTTACTGGAGTCAGTAGTGAGCCACCTGCTGCTGTTCCTGTAACAAATTTAATTCTCCACTGATGATCTACATCTGCACTAATGGTAACTTTCTCAATAACCATATCCTTGCTGGTAGAAGTGTTTTGAACATACATTGTCTCCTCATTGGCTACTGCTGTAGCATCTATTGAAATTACAGTATAGACCTGGCCTGTATCTCTTGATTCATAATATTGTCTGCTAGCAACTCTAGCTGATACGTCTAGCCTTTGATTATTAGAGACTGTGACAGAGCCATTCTTGCCTCCACCATCTTCTATTCTTACCATATATGGATCATCCTATTTCTTGAAATTAAAGAACTTATAGCTTATCCTCTCCAGTGATTAGTGCCATCTGGGCATTTAACGTTTCTAGACGTAGTTCAATATTTCTTAACGTACTGTCATTAGTTTTAATATGAGATGATAAGTCTGTATTTAGTTGTTGTATGGATACGTCTGTAGCATTAGTCTTATCTATTATTAATTTAAGTAATGTTTTGTTTCCTGATGGACCAGTCATTTAATTTTACCACAGTCAGGACAGGTTAATTCTTCCCTCATTTTGACAAACTGGTTTACTAATTGATGGATAGTTTCTTTCTGGTGATCGTGTATATCACACCTATGTAATATAATATCTACCTTACTGCACTTATCAGTAGCTACATGTTTTTCTAACTGATGGTCTACTTCACACTCTTTAATATAATTCTCAATAACCCTAACTGTAGTTTCAGGTACTCCAGGTGTTTCAGTTAGTGCCAATGCCTGTGGATCTAGTCCAAATGGCATATGAAAACAGTCACCTACTCCATTACATACATCCTTCATACTAGTGGGTTCGGCCTCAATAGATGTGTATAATGTCTTATTCCTAGCTAGTTGTGCTGCACTTTCATCAGTGATAAAGCCATCATAGTAGACGGTTTCCATCTCTTCATTATAGTGAAATGTGACAAAGCCTATCTGCTTGCTTCTGTCATGTTCCCAGTTTAGTGGTACTCTCTTACCATCAAATCGCTTAAGTTCTTCCTTAGTGTATAAATTATTATTTCTAGATATTCTTGGAATTAGTGCTACTCCAGTGATATGTGCCTTCTCATCTATAGTGGCATATGATTCTAATCGAACCATCTGAGTCTGCATGAATTATTGAGAATGTTAGTTATTAAGAGAATTAACTTAAGGCTCTAACATTGGCACAGTGGGTACATTGAAGGATATCACCTATCATGTGTAATGCAGGAGATCCACACTCAGTACACTTTATAGTCTTATAATTATCGCCCTGAAAAGTTATTATTATCTTCCGCATCTTCTATACCTTCTTCCTGCTCCAAATACTCTTCATTCTTTCTTAATACAACTATTTTATCAAATAAGTCCTGCTCTAGCTTTGGTGGAGATCCTTCCTTAAGTCCATAGAGTTTGATATACCATGATTCTATTGTCTGCAAGTCTTTTCTATAGATGTTTAAATCAAACTGGCTGGTCATGTTAGATACCCTACTGCTACTGACATTATGGATATACCTGCCAGTAGATAAATAACAATGTCCTTTTTGGTCCTACTCGAATAGATATGTTCCTGCTCTAGCTTGGTAATCCGTACACAGTGATCGCTTAAACTCTTACGAATATCGTCTATATTTACCCATATTCTAGCTGATTCGTCAACCAACTTCTAACTCACCATCGTTCACATATGACTTACAGGAAGAACAAATCAATCCCTCTGCTGTAGTGGTCAGTTGTACCTTACATGGCTCACAATATAGGGCTATTTTAAGCGGATTTCTAGACATTAGTTAGTATCTCCCCTAGCTTTTTCAAGAGAAGTTTCTTAATTTTCTCACTCTGTAGTGTTACACATGGTATACAATAGGACTTTAACTGGAACTTATTACCCCTAACCTTCTCTACTATGAAGCCATTTACCTCATAATCTACCCTAGTTTTAACCAATATTGGCAGTTTTAATTCAACTCTTGACAGTGATTCTCGAAGATGATTAGCTGTTAGTGCGAATGTTTCAGTAAATTTAAAGATAATACCTGCCTTAAGTAGAAATGTAAATTCAGTTGGAATTAATAGTTCTAACCTTCCACCAGTGTAAAGTGCTTGTGTTGCATGAGTTCCTGATAGAGTAATACCGCCAGCACTTACTACTGGTGTTGTGTTGAATATATCATCATTGAAAATATCAATGTTAAAGATGCCAGCCATTATAATAGCGAGCCTCCGCTTCTTGATGCACTTTTGTCTATACTACCATACATATCCTTTAATTCCATTGGACTAGTTGTTATAGCATCGGTGTACACTAACTGTGTATTGATAGGATAAAACATTCCAGCATCCTGCTGGGTTCCAGTTACCTGGTTTTTAGTTGGTATAGTAGGTACACTCCATGTGATTAGATCAGTAGATGTCATTACCCCACAAGAATATTTGCTTCCACTGTTAGCATGTATGAGCATCCAGAATTTTCCATCTATAAACCGTATATCATCACACACAACATTAGTTGTATCCCAGTCAGAACTTGACAAACCAATTACTGGGTTAGAACCAAACTTAGTCCAAGGTCCAGCTATATTGCTTGATGTGGCATAGCCAATCTTTCCGTTGCTTCCATCCTCACCCTCATAGAATAGATAGTATATATTCTCATGCTTTAACATTAAAGGTGATGCTGTGAAATCATCATCCCATGTCCCTCCTGCACCTATTGGGATTATATTATTATCAATCAAAGTCCATGTTATACCGTCTGGACTTGTAAAATATCCTACTACATTATTTCCTGCTGGCTTATACTCACACCATAGATGATATATCCCATTCTCTACTACAACATATGGATCTTCCAAATTTACACTAGAGCCTGACAGGTCAATGACAGGATTACCTGCATCCTTTGTCCATGAGCCTGAACTGGGATCAGTGGTATATGCCATAGCAATTACTGCATCATTCCCACTGGTATGGCCTGAGTACCATATTTTATACTCCTTACCTATGTCTGCTGGTGTATGTACTATATTCGAATGTTCATAAATTCTTGTATCATATACTGCTCCTACTGTTAGCATATTCCTATTCTGCTTTTCAAATAAATCTGCATTGGGTAAGGTAACTGTTTCCATTCCTGTAGGTCCAGTTCCATCTGGACCATCTACCTGGCTGGCAGCAGTAGTAAGATATGCCTCCTCCTTGTTTACTACATTTGACATTAAATTGTCAGCCAAGTCCATATACATCTTATAGTTTCCAGATGTGGTAATGTTTAGAGCATGTTTAGTCTTATGATATAAATCGTAAATATTTGTTTTTGTCAGTGCTGTAGATAGTGTTAGAACATCTGCTATCTCACCCTGAAAGAACTGATCAGTTGTTGTGCCATCATATGTTGCTGCTATTCTACCTAGTGCTGTAGTTAGGGTTCCTGTCACTGTTGTACTCGTATCACTAGCTACTAAGACACCGTCAAACCATAACTCATGGTTTGATGTTGTACGTCTAATGAATATTACTAGATGCCAGTTATCATCATTTACCGTATTTGCAGTAGATGATAGTGTTACCGTTCCTGCACTTGTTCCCTTACAGTACGCATCTAGTTTGTTTGTAGTGCTATCATTTACACTAAGATAAATCTGTCCACCATCTGATGGGTTGTTTCCCTCAGAATAGATAGTATTTCGTGTAGTACCTATATCACCTGTCTTACACCAAGCTAGAACAGTAAATGCACTATTGGTGTTTACTTGAGGATAGCCAGAAGTATCCAGTGATTGATTAGCAAAACTACGCGCCATTATTGCTTCTCATTATCTCCAGCCAGTTAGTACCATTATAGATGAAGCCAGCAGTATCCTGTGTATGTGTTAGTGAGAAATCACCATTCAACTGTATATTGCCAGTGGCATCCTTTATTACTATGGTTCGTGATGATGATGTAGCTGTTATAATAAGAATATCACCTATAGTACCTCCATTGATTGTATCCAAGTCATCTGAAGATCCTGCTGACTCTGTATCTATTTGGTGGTATGATGTAGTTGCAGTTACAACTCCACTGGCTATTGTAAGTACAGTTCTATCTCCCATCGATAGTGTACCCATGTTAGTTAGGTTATTAGTTTGACAATCTAGTGTCCCTCCTAACTGTGGTGATGTATCCTCTACTATATTGGCTAAACTACCTCCACCTATCTCAAAGTCTGTTCCTACATCATCAGTAAAGAATAACTTGTTTGGTGTTTGAGTATCTACCCATATCTGTCCCTTACCTGCTACATCACTATCTGCTTCTGCTTGCTCTGTGAGAAATATAACTCCACCATTATCTATATCATTACCTCCTAAATCCTGGTTTGCTGTAAATATGTTAGCACCCTTTACAGCTAGAGTATCTGTGACAGCAGGAAGTGTTAGAGTTGTAGTTCCTGCTACTGCTGTTGGATTTAACGTACTGGTTCCTGAAGTAGAGCCAGCAAGAACTAACTTTCCAGTATTGAATGTCTTAGCACCAGTGATAGTTTGTACATCAGTTAGAACCATATCTCCAGCAGAATCGGAATTAAATGCAAAGTATGTAGTTCCACCATCAAACGTATAGAATACTACTGTGGTTACTGCGTTTGATCCAGTATCAAATGCTGGACTCCCTGTTACCGTATCTACAAATGTCGGTGTATTACCACCACCTGCATCCTGTGTAAAATGAATTATAAACTTTTGAAATATACCAGTTGATGCAGGGTTTGAGAATGTTATACTCGTATCATCATCTAGTGTGGCTGAGAAGAAGTTAGCAGTTGATATATCTATTGTCTCTGATGCACCTAACGAGCCTAACGCTGATTCTGTAAATGTAGTAATGCCTAAAGCTAGAAAGTCTGTACCTACACCTATAGTATGGTCATCATTCCATTCAGTCTTGTTCACCTCTGCTCCTGCCTCATCAGCTATAGTAGCTACCTTAGCATGAGTGATTGCCATTAGTCATCCTCCTCAAAGTCCTCAATAAGTTTTAAGAGAGCTTTCTTCAAGTTTACCTTCTCAACTTCTCTTCTAGTTGTTAGTCTGTCTTCTCTAGCCTTCCTAGTATTTAGCTTTAAGCTCAACGTATAGTGCTTGAATAGGGTTGCTCTAAGGCCTATTTTTTCCCTAATTGGTTTTAGTAGTAATGACTTTAGTTTGAATGGATATTTTGTTTCTACCAGTATGGATGATGAGAGTGAGGTAGCTTTGGATTTAACATTAGATAGAAATGATGCCTTGACTCCTACACTTAGCTTTAGTTTTCTAGTAGTAGAGGCCTTAATGATAAATACAAAATCTAGTGGATGTAGCTGTTCTGTACCGCTATAATATGCCTGAGTAGCATGAGTGCCTGATAGACTTAATCCTGGCTGTGCTACCACTGTCTCAGAGTTTAGTAATACTACACTAGAGCCGTCATTAAGTAGTACAAAGCTAGAGCCGTCATTTAGAAGTACCTTATCATTAGCCATTATTTAACTGGAATTGGGTTACACTGGTCTTTACTAGTAGCTGTAAACTCTGGATTAATTAGAGTAATAAATGTGTTAAAGTATATGTCAGACTCTTCCAAGTTGAATCTAATCTTATCCTTCTGTGTCTCACCAGTAATTATACCTACTATATTCTTAGTGGTAAACTGGTTTCCATCAATGAAGAGGTTCCATGTCATGTTAGTTATGTTATAGTTTACTGTGGCCTTACCATGTAGTTTTAGAAACTTGAATGGCTGTTTCTCACCCACTATCTTAAATGAGTCTGCCAGATTGCCAGTAGCCTTCATCTCCTGTTTAGGACCAGAATAGAATCGTATTCTTCCATGTGTTACGTTTGGGTTCTGTTGGTCTGCTCCCCATGCGTATGTATCACACATTACATCCTTCAATGTTAGGTTGCTATTTTCTATATGATTCATGTTTGTCAGTTGTCTAGCATCATCCATTGACTGGACAAACCACTTCTTCATACCCGTATTATAGCCTATGTCAAACTGGCTCATACTATACCTGTCAACCTCAATAATTCTAATAACTCTTTGTGAGTCATTGTATCATCTTTTAACTTATCTTTTAATTCTTTTATTTTAATCTCTTCTGCTGTTGGTGGTGGAGGAGGATCATTATTCCAAGTAATACTTAAATTATCTTTACTGTTTGATAACATTTTCCATCCTGTAGATGTTCTTACACTACCTCGTTTCATATCATCTCTCCAAGATTGTTCATTTGGATAGGTTTGTATTTCAGTGGTCATAACTTCTTATACATCACAAACGAGCAGGCCTTTAGTGTAGTTGTAATACAGCTTGAGGTGTTTTGCGCCCATTGGAACCCGACAACACCAGAACATGCTCCTGTCTTTACAAATCCCCATACTTGAACAGCTTCTGCTATACATGCTGTGTTGACATAGGAGTCAACGTCGGTAAGAGCTGCAAGAGGCAACTCACTGTCAGAACGCATTACACCATTTGTCCTGCTTCCTGTTGCGTTTGTGGGTAGAGTCCACGCATATTTAAAATCAGGTGTTGCGTGAGATGTCCATAAGGGTTGATACATTATGATATATTTACTACAGGCATCTGCACAGAACTGCAAACAACAATCGGTTGTAAGCGTACTATCACAGGTAATTCCCTGATCACATGCCTTGCTTAATATTGTAAATCCTCCACCGCCTGCTGCCTGAAATGTTGGTGCAGCACCAACCCCATTACTTGTTAATACTTGGGCTGCTGTTCCTGTTGCTACTGCTGCTGGATCTCCACTTGCATCATAAGTAATTAGATTTCCATCTGTACCTCCTGCCATCTTACCTAGAGTTACTGCATTATCCAGTATTCCTGCTGTAGGTAATCCAGTTGCATTTGTTAATACTCCACTAGCTGGTGTGCCTAGTGCTGGAGTTACCAGTGAAGGTGATAAACTTGTATATGTCTTTAAATCATCTAGTCCTATTTTCTTATCTACATTACATCCAGCTACGTCATTAATGACTAGTTCATCAGTAGCTACTACAGGAGTCTTAGGTGCAATATCTTTGATTTTAGTATCTGCCAACTATTACTCAGGAGGTATCCGTCTTTTTCCTAAGAATGTTATAAACGTGTTCAGTGGGGTTACTCTAAGCTTGTCTGGTGCATAACTTACTTCCACTTTAGCCCAGCTATTTTCACTTAGATGGGATGGAATATTAAACACCTTGACATCACTGTCACCCGTTTCATATGAAATATCTACAATGTCATTAGACGTACTGTTGTGCAGGAAGCCCTCAATGGTCCTAATATCTCCAGCTTCAATATCACCAAGATTTTCAATAGTGAAGGGTTCCTTAAACTCCTTATCCTTATAGAGAGTTAGTTCACTCATAGTTCCTTAATAGCCTCCA
>SDBV01011159.1_pt1 | contig 11674 bp, 10 predicted proteins | sample 2277081 | NCBI WGS metagenome assembly SDBV01 (sample SAMN10402039, study PRJNA504765) | marine sediment metagenome | isolation source: marine sediment core GS10_PC15, 223 cmbsf | place: Arctic Ocean: Southern Knipovich Ridge | collected 2010
GTTCATCGTGGTATACGTCATTCTGGGTCTGGGAATTCCGCTTGCGGTTCTGACGAGGCGGCCGGGTCGAGTCGCGCAGGTGGCAGCCGCCCTACTGGTTCTGATCGGAACCCTGGCTATGCGTTACGTTATTGTGATGGGTGGCCAGGCCGTGCCGCTTAGTTAACTCGCATGATTATGGCGAAGGATGAAAGGAATAGAACAATGTCACAGATGACAAGGCGAGATTTGCTCAAGCTCGGCACCGCCAGCGCGGGGCTCGCCGCAACCGGGCTTGGCGCGGGCGCCGCCCTTGGCGGGACCGTCAAGCTTACCAAAGGCGGCAGGGATTTTTCTCCCGAGACTGGTAAAGAGCGCAAAGCCGTTCCATCGGCGTGCTGGCAGTGCGTGACGCGAGATGGAATTGTCGGATACGTGGAAGACGGGCGCCTCGTTAAGATCGAGGGCAATCCGGAACTGCCCCGCACCAACGGTAAGCTTTGCGCCCGCGGACAGGCGGGAACAAATGTCCTCTACAATCCCGACCGGCTCCTTTACCCCCTCAAGCGCATCGGGAAGCGTGGAGAGGGTAAGTGGAAGAAGATTTCCTGGGACGAGGCGCTGGATCTGCTCGTCAACGGAGGCGAGATCGTCGGCCGCAAGGTCAAGGGCCTCAAGACCCTCCGTGATGAGGGACACCCCGAGAAGTTCATGTTCCACTACGGTCGGATGAAGGGGTCCGACGGCAAGATTATCAAGAGTTGCTTCCTGGCGGCTTACGGGACGAAGACAATCGGGAACCACACCTCGATCTGCGAGTCAGCCAAGTTCACCGCCGAGGAACTCACCTGGGGAAGTCACTATGACAACTGGGACTTCGAGAATGCGAAATTCATCCTGAACTTTGGGAGCAACGTCCTGGAATGTCACACAAACCACATCCCGACGGCCCAACGATGCATCGCTGCGATAGCGCACGGAGTGCCGATGTACACCTTTGACGTACGCCTGTCGAATACGGCGGCAAAGTCCACTGAGTGGGTTCCGATCAAGTCCGGGACGGATCTCGCCGTCGTGCTCGCCATGTGCAACGTGCTCCTCCAGAACGGCATCTGCGACAAAAAGTTTATCGAGACCTATACGAACGTAACTGTTGACGAGCTTAAGAAGCACCTGTCCCAGTACACCCCCCAGTGGGCTGAGAAGATCAGCGGTGTCCCCGCCGAGAAGATTCGCACCATCGCCCTGGGATATGGCCGAACGACACCGAGCGTCTGCATAAGCTACCGCGGAGCGGTCATGCACTATAACGGCGTGCAGACCCAGCGGGCAATAATGATGCTCCAGGCGATCGCTGGAAACATCGACCGCCCCGGTGGCAATTGCCGTGCGGTAGGCGCCAGCTGGAAGTACAAGTTTCCCAAGCCCAAGACTAAGGGCAAGAAGCTCCACATTGTTGACGGTGAGAAGGGCGCGTACGCCTATCCGACGCACCACGCGTCGCACCAGGTCTTCCATATGATCGACAAGGGCCCGGAACGCCCCGACATTTACATGATGTATTGCTACAATCCCGTCTACGTGAACGGCGACGTGCAAGCCAGCATCGACCTTATGAAGAATGAGCAGAAGATGCCCTTCATCGTGTCGGTCGACGTAGCGCTCTCGGAGAGCACGGAACTCGCTGATCTCGTGCTTCCCGATACAACCTACCTGGAGCGATGGACCGCGGATGACATGGTCTGTCCATCGCAGATCAAGGAATACTACATCCGCCAGCCTATGGTAAAACCGCTGGGAGAGTCGCGCAACTTCTGTGATGTAGTCTGCGACATATCCAAGCGGCTGGGAATCGACCTCGGGTTTAACTTCGCTGAGGACTTCGTCAAGAATTGCTGCGAGAACACGCCCGGTGTGAAAGAGGCCGGCGGGTTCGAGTACATGAAAAAGCACGGTGCTTGGTACGACAAAAACGCCAAGCCCGCATACTTCGCCCACACTAAAGAGGTGGACGTCACCGGAGCGTCGCTGGACGAGGCCACGGGCGTCTACTACAAGAAAAACAGTAGCGATAAGGATTATTCCTCGCTTAGCGGGAAGAATGCAGCTTCACAGTACGTGGGACAGTTATGCGGGGACGGTAAGGCTCGCAAGGGATTCCCACCCGACAGTCACCGATGGAAAACCGGGTTGTTCGAGATTCGATCCGACGCGCTCGCCAAGAAAGGCTTTGACGCTGTACCTTCATGGATGCCCATCCCCGAGCACGAGAAGATGGGCCCGGATGATTTGGTCATGACGACCTACAAAGTCAACGTCCAGACCCACTCGCGGACGCAAAACTGCAAATGGCTCACGGAGATCTATCACGAGAATCCCGCATGGATCAACCCGAAGACAGCCGTTCCACGAGGGATCCAAGATGGTGACCTTATCAAGGTAAAATCCTCCGTGGGCGAGATCACCATCAAGGCTCGCGTTACCGAGGCCATCGTTCCAGGGGTGATTGCGATCTCCAACCACATGGGTCACTGGGCTTATGGCGGATACGCTTCCGGAAAGGCGTGCAAAGACAATTACGCTCACGTTTGTGAACTGGACTGCAAGTACAAGTGGTGGGGGAAGAACTCCGTGGACAAGGGCATGACGATATGGCGCGAAGGGCGAGGAGTGCATGCAAACTGGGTCATGCCCAACGTGGGTGATCCTATCGGTGGAGCCATGCGATACATGGACACGGTGGTCAAGGTAACCAAGGCATGACAAACGAGGACGCCAAAGGACTAGAACCTATGTCGGTGTCAGTGGAACAGAGACACCAACAGGCCTCAAGCCGAAGCAATTGCTACGGGCTACTGGCGCTGATATTTCGGGATACGCCCACCTCCGAGGTGGTCGCTCAGTTCAAGTCCGCCCCGATGGTGGATGCTCTCGGGTTTGAGGTGGGTGAAATCCTCGCTGGGGAGCTGGACGAGGTCACTGAACGCCTGGGTGAGGAGTACACCAGTACTTTTATCGGCCCTGGACCCCATGTCTCCCCTTATGCCTCGACATATCATGAAGACGAAGGTCAGCTATGGGGTGATTCCACTGTCCGCGTAAAGCGCTTCATCGAGGCCACGGGACTATCGTTTGAGGCGAATTGGGCGAGCATACCGGATCACATTGCGATCGAACTGGAGTTGATGCAGCGGCTCAGCGAGTACGAGGCGGAACTTTGGGCTCGTTGCGCAGCGGCTCCAACACTTTCGGACGATAACGTAGATGAACAGTTGAGGCAGTGCTTGGAGGTACAGGAAAGATTCCTTCTGGATCACTTGTGTGTATGGGTCTCCAAATTCTGAGAACATCTGTTAGCGAGATCGACCAGCCCCTTCTATAGGGAGATGGCCAATTTGACGAAACCGATCGTACTTTCCGATGTCGAGCGATTGAGCGATTGGCGGGAGCACGAAAAGCCCTGTACCTAGCCTCGCCTCCCAAGCCCTCGCAACAAGAACCAACATCACAGGATCACTCCGCATGGACCAAGAGAATTCGTTTGGGGGAGGATAACAATGAATGATCAATTAAAGAAAGTACTTGTCGTCGACGACGACCAGACTGCCGTGGCGTTTGTGCGTGGAGCACTTGAGCCTGAGAAATATGAGGTGACAGGCGCGGGCGACGGGCTTGCCGGGTTGTCCCGGGCCCGCCAGGATCGGCCGGACCTAATTATACTCGACGTATACATGCCACGGCAGCCGGGCTTCTACACATTGCGGGATCTGAAAGCCGATCCCAAGACCAAGAACATCCCCGTCGTCATGCTCACCGGTGTTAGCAATCGACTTGGGATCACCTTCTCCACTCAGGAACTGTACGACTTCCTGGGAATCGAGCCGGATGTCTACCTCGAGAAGCCCGTCGACCCAATGTTCTTGCGCAAAGTAGCCAATAGGCTCTTGGGCGAAGACTCCACTGAAGCCGCCGGAGAGCAGAAGAGAGGCTGACAGCATGAGCGTTCAAGACAAGCTCCTGAAGAGGGCAAAACAGCTGGGGTCGAAGGTCCCGCTATTGGGGACGCACGCCCGTCGTGCCGCCTGTCAAGAACTGGCTTCATATAAGACGGTACAGGCGGTTCCCTTTCTGGTTTCGGTTCTCGCCAGCAACGACGACGAGGTGCGACGCCTCGCCGAGAGTGCGCTTAGTTCCATGAGCGATCCCGACGCCATCGACGCGATCTTCCTGGGTTATCGTTTTACCGAGCATGAATGTTTGCGTCGAATCCTCACTACGCTCGGACGCACCGTCCCTGAGGTTACTGAACTGCGTAAATTGCAGACATCTCAGTTTGAACAAGAGCCTTCCCCCGCCGAGGAGGCGTGGCGATACCGGAACGCTCGAGATGGAACAATTCTGACGTTTATCCCGGAGGGGAACTTCTTGGCGTGCAAGGAAGGAACCCTTGTGCATTTGCCTCCCCATTACTTGGCCTTGGGATGTGTAACCAACGCCCAGTACGCCACGTTTCTGAACGAGCGCCGTCCGAATTCGGCCAAGCTCACCGGATGGATTAATCTTAGGCAATCCAGTGCGATCCTTAAAGAAGGCGACGCTTATGTGGCAGACCCGAAAAAGGCAGATCTGCCCGCCGTATGGGTAACGTGGGAGGGCGCCACAGCGTACTGCAAGTGGGCTGGATTGCGGCTACCGACGGAACCAGAATGGGAAAAGGGAGCAAGAGGAGTTGACGGACGGTTGTATCCCTGGGGAGACGAATGGGAGGCCGGAAGACCCCTGCCCGCACATGGAGAGCGACAGCCCACAGAGATCACCAGCGTCTGGGCATATCCGAGCGGACGCAGTCCGTACGGGCTGTACCAAATGATCGGAAATGTCTATGAGTGGTGCGCTGATTGGTTCGAGGAAAGCGCGTTCGAACGTTACGGGAAAGGCGACCTCAGGCCGCCATCGCGTGGAGAAAATCGAGCGCTGCGAGGTGGGCCTTGGTGTTTCGGTACGCTTGCCTACCTGAGAACCGAATACCGCAAAGGCACAGTCTGGCGGGGCGGGACGATTCTCTGTGGTTTTCGCTGTGCCAAAAGTCTCTGATTATTCAAGTCTTGGATTACTTGTCTGTTCTTTGCTGACCATACCTTCCCATCCATCTCAGAGCGAGGAGTAAACTATGCTGGATCGTAACTGCGCCCCTGCTCCTACTGTCAGGAGGCTGAGCCTCTATCTCAGACAGTTAGAGCAACTTGCCACTGAAGGTGTCGACAAGATCTCCAGCAGGAAGTTGGGGACGATGCTCCACACCTCGGACACACAGATTCGCAAGGATCTGGCGTGTTTTGGACAGTTCGGCCAGACCGGCATTGGGTACTGCGTCGATTCACTAATCGAGCGCCTGCGCCACATTCTGGGTACCGATAAGATCTGGAAAACGATTGTGATCGGTGCTGGTGATCTGGGCCGGACGCTGCTGCAATACGAGGGGTTCTTAAAGAAAGGCTTCGAGCCAGTGGCCGCGTTCGACATTTCGGCTGACAAGGTGGGTAGACGTGTGGGCCACGTACCCGTCCACCACATCAATGAGCTTCCGCAGATAGTGTGGAAGAATAACGTCAAGCTGGCCATCGTGGCGGTCCCCACCGAGGCAGCCCAGAGCGTAGCCGACATGCTGTGCCAAGTCGGCATTATGGGAATCCTCACGTTCGCTCCAATCACCCTTGAGACGCCTCCTGGGGTGGCCGTTGGTGTGGTAGATCTCCCTGCAAGTCTGGAGCAAGTTGCTTTCCGTGTGGGTAACGGGGAGGTATAAGAAGGTCCGGCAAGACTGCTTGGGCCGGCAAAGACCGTAAGGAATGCTACGCCAGGGAAGGAGTCAATATGACTATGAGCAGATTCCGCTGTATGTGTCTGGCTGTGATTGTGGTCTCGATGACGTCTTCGACTGCAATGGCCGCAGCCACGGATGACCTGCAGGCCAAGGTCGGCAGACTCGAGCAACTCGTCGATCGACAGGGGCAGCGCATCGCCGAACTCGAGGCTCAGCAGAAAGGCGAGCTTACGCCTGAGGAGAAACGCAATTTTCTGGCGTTGTACAAAGAACTCCAAGCCGACGCCGGCAACCGCGTCTCGATGGGGTGGCTTGAGAACTTCACCATCTTCGGTGACTTGCGCTTGCGGTATCACTTGGAGAAGCCTGACGACAGCACGTCGGACAAGCACAGGGGGCGATTCCGTCTCCGCGTAGGGGCGAAGAAGACGTGGTTGGAAAAGCAATTCGAAGTGGGCTTTCGTCTGGCTAGCGGGTCCAGCGACGATCCGACCTCGACCAACCAGACTTGGACCGGAAACTTCAGTGAGAAGAGAGTCTGGATCGATCTGGCTTACGCCAAGTACCAACCGAAGCCCATCAAAGGCTTCATGATCGTCGGGGGAAAGATGAAGAATCCCTTCGTCCACACCAACATGATTTGGGATAGCGACGTTAACCCCGAGGGTGTCTTCGCAGTTTACAAGTATCCGGGATTCGGTACCTTCGTGCCGTTCGCAGGGTTCGGCTTCTTCCAGCTCGTTCACAATTCGAACGATCCGGATGCCGAATTGCACGCCTATCAGGCTGGTTTTACGTGGGGCCTGATAAAGGATGTCAAGTGGACCTCAGCGCTGTCGTACTATGATTTCAATAACTTTGACGAGAACTTCTCGTCGGCAGCCAATGGTAATACCGAATCGGGCGGGCGGCTGACAGCTGAGAACTTCAGGGTTTTGAACGTGACTAACAAGGTCGGGTGGAAAGCATTCAAGCTCCCCATGAGCATCTACGTCGATTACGCGCACAATTCAGGGAACGAGTTGGGCGGGCAGAGCGATGCTTTCGCCGTCGGTTGTAAGATAGGGGAGAACAAGAAAAAGGGCGACTGGTCGGCCAAGTACAAGTACGCCTTCATTGAGGCGAACGCAACTCCAGGCCGCTTCAACGACAGCGACTTTGGTCACTCGAATCGCGAAGGGCACCAATTTGGCGCTGTGTATAGCATAACAGACTTCCTTACGGCCAGCCTGAACGTGTTCTGCACGGAACCAATTACTGGATCTGATGAGGACAACACCATGTTCCTGGTCTTGGCTGATCTAATCTGGAAGTTCTAAGGTAACCATTGTTAGTAGCTCTTGGGCTCGAACGCAGAGGAGAGAGACTATGCGATATGGCTGTGTGTTACTAATTGCCGGGCTGCTTCCTCTTGGCGTTGTTGCAGGATGTAGGGAGAACCCAGGTCCACAGAGCCCTTCTGCGGTACAAGAGGCACCGGAAAAGGTGCTCCTTTGCACACACTGCGGCCAGATAAAGGGTTCGGAAAGTTGTTGCGTTCAAGGGCAGGAACTTTGCTCCAAGTGTGGACTGGCAAAGGGCTCGCCCGGATGTTGCAAACTACCCAAAGCCCCTGAAGGCGACGTCGAACTGTGCACAAAATGCGGATTCATCAAGGACTCGCCCGACTGCTGTAAAATCGAGGGAAAGCAGACTTGTTCCAAGTGCGGCCTTGTGAAAGGATCGCCAGGCTGCTGCAAGATTAAGTGAAGTCACTAATGCACGAAGCTCTTGACGCGTTGTTTTCTGATCCTGTACGAGCGTCTGTGAGAATAAGAGAGTTGCTCGTGAGCAGTTTTCCACATGAACAGAATCTCGGCGATGTTGTGAAAGGCTGCGTTCAAAACCTGTTACTCTTCGTATGTGACAAGGAAACCTGACAAGCAATAGATAAATCCTGCAAACTGGTCTCCGACCCGGAATACCTACGGCTTGGGATTTTGCAAGTGATGCGGTGCTTGTAAAAACCTCTGAAGCTAGGGTCTCCGGGCGATAGGGTTTGGATGGAAACGTCCCGGCCTCCCGTGCTTGGAAAGGAGACGCCTCGTGTTGATCACTCCTAAGCGAGCGTTCGAGATTGTTCTGAAGAACGTTCGCCCTCTAAAGTCAGTAAACAAACCCCTCAGCGAAGCAACAGGATGTTGCCTGGGGCAAGACGTGTGCGCCGATCGGGACTCACCTCCAACGGATCGTTCCGCAATGGATGGATACGCGGTACGCACCGGGGATCTCCGACGCCCTGGGGGAGAATTGCGGTTGGTCGGTGAAGTAGCGGCAGGGAGTCCGAAACGCCCCAGGGTCTATCCTGGAACGTGTGTCCGCATTCTGACCGGGGGAAGTATCCCGCCGGGGGCCAACTCCGTCGTAAAGCTCGAAGAGACCGAAGAAACCCCTGGCCTTGTGACTTTCCTGACGACGACAACCGTTGGTTCCAACGTTCGTAAACGAGGTGAGGTAGCCCGGAAAGGCGAGGTGCTCTTACCCAAAGGGACGGTTCTGGGCCCAGCGCAGATTGGCGTTTGCGCATCGGTCGGGAAGGCGATGGTGAGGGTACACCCGAAACCGAGGGTAGCTGTACTGTGTACGGGCGAGGAACTGCGGGAGCCCGGGAGCAGAGTGGGCCCTCATCAGCTGCGCGACTCCAACGGCCCGAGCCTGTGCGCGGCGTTGAAGGAGTCAGGACACGAGAATGTGACCCACCGGATCGTTCCGGACGCCCCGGGGGTCTTGGCCGCAAAGCTTAAGATGGCCGCTCAAAGGCACGATGTGGTGATTGTTACCGGCGGTGTGTCGGTTGGGAAATACGACTTCGTTCCTGAGGCGCTCGGGCGGATCGGGGCAACAATCCGTTTTCATGGTGTGGCGATGAAGCCCGGCAAGCCTCAACTCTACGCCACACTGAAGCCGAATCGCCACATCTTTGGGCTTCCGGGCAATCCCCTGAGTGTCCTGACCGGGTTTTATGAGTTTGTTCTTCCGGCGGTTCGCCGCATGTCAGGGCTCTCTGTGGAATCCTGTCGACCTTGTTTGCACCTCCCGCTCACCCGCACCATACGTTCTAAGGGAACCCGCTCGGAATTTGTGCTGGCCCGGCTCGTTCGGGGCAAGAGTGGAGCACAAGTAACGCCCGTCAAATCGAGCGGCTCGGCGGATCTTGTTGCGGGCGCGAGGGCGGACGGAGTTATTGTTGTCCCTCAAAGTGTGAGCCACATCCCTAAAGGTCAGATGGTAGAATTTAGACCATGGAGACACATTCCATGATCTGTTATTCGAAAGAACAACCGGTCTCTCTTCGAATATCCGTCACGGACCGCTGTCAGTTGCGATGCTTGTACTGCATGCCTCCTGAGGGCGTCCCAAAGCGAGCCCGCCAGGACATCCTCAGCTTCGAAGAGATCGTGCGTTTCGTCCGTGTGGTGAAGTTGCATTTCGGATTGTCCAAGGTGCACATTACTGGTGGGGAGCCGCTGGTTCGCCCTGGCATAGTCAAACTTGTGGAGATGTTGGCCACTGAAGGCATTGAAGACTTGGCGCTAACTACGAATGGCCAATGCTTGGGGCCCATAGCGCAGGACCTGAAGCTGGCTGGTCTCACCCGAGTCAACATCAGCCTCGATTCCCTCAACGATAAGACCTACGCATTACTGACCCGCGGTGGGAACCTGAAATGCGCCTTGGAAGGGATACAGGCAGCGTTGCGAGAAGGACTCTCGCCAATCAAGCTGAACACGGTGGTCTTGAGGGGATATAACGACGCCGAAGTTACAAACATGGCCCGCTGGGCCATAGAGCATCGCTGCCACATTCGCTTCCTTGAACTTATGCCCATTGGATTCGCCAAAGGGATCTTCCGGGACTTGTTCGTTCCGGCGTCTGAGGTCCAGACGCATTTGGAGAAGCCCTTTGTCCTCAGGGCGATGGCTTATAATCTCAGCCAGAGCAGTCGAGACTTCCTCGCTTGCGACTGTCATGGCGGACGAGGTGTTATCGGTTTCATTGCGGGGCACTCCAGACCGTTTTGCCATGGATGCAGGCGATTGCGCTTAACCAGCACAGGTCAACTAATCGGCTGTTTGGCGCGAGGACAGGGCTCGGACACCAGAAGTCTTCTTCGGTGCAACGCTCAACATATGGATCAGGCATTGCGTGAGATCATTAAGTCTGGATTGGCCTCAAAGCGCATCCGCAGTGAATTCGATACCACCCGTACTATGGCATCGGTAGGAGGATAATAGTTGAGCACACCCAAACAGGTGGAAGTCTGTTCTCTCCAGTGGCTGCCTCGGATCGGATCGATCAGCGGACGGGTTATTCTGAACGAGGCAAGCGGCGCCCTTGGCGACCTCGGGACATTTGTGCCCATTGTCATTGCATTGACCCTGTTTGTCGGGATGGACGCCGCGACCATTCTGGTCTTTGCAGGATTGGCAAACATAGTAACGGGTCTTGTCTTTCGCGTTCCGATTGCGGTCCAGCCGATGAAGGCAATTGCGGCCCTCGCCATTGCAGGTGCGATGACAGCTGATCAGGTGAGCTCGGCTGGATTCCTCATAGGGGCGTGTATGTTGGCCTTGGCATGTCTTGGTTTGATCGAACGGCTGGATCGGATCATTCCACACGCGGTTATCGGTGGCATTCAGTTGATCGTTGGCGCAAAGTTGGCGATCAAGGGGCTGAATTTGGGACTTATCGATCCTGTGACCCATGTGTTGCGTCCTCTATGGGGCGCCGAAAGTCTGGCCGTCCTGGGTGTTGCTGCTGTGGTATTGCTGTGGTCTCGTGGACGGTGGCGACGGGCTGCATTGGGGCTGATCGGCCTTGGTTTTGTCATTGCAGTCGTGAAGGAACCGACGCTGCTGAGCTCGTGGGATATCACTTTGTGGCGACCGGCCGTGATCTCGCTTGATCCGTCAGCACTTGGTGCGATCCTGCGAGGATCGCTGGTGCAGATACCGCTTACGCTCCTGAACTCGGTATTTGCTGTGTCGGTGCTGGCGGGAAGGCTTTTTTCAACCGGTGCGAGACAAGTGGCCCCGACAAAGGTGGCTGTTTCCGTTGGTCTCATGAACCTGCTCACTTGTCCCTTTGGTGCTATGCCCGTCTGTCACGGCTCGGGCGGCTTGGCCGGACAGTACGCCTTCGGTGCGCGCAGCGGCTTGTCCATGGTGATGTTGGGAACTGCCAAGCTGCTGGCTGGCTTGTTGTTTGGAGCTGTGGCACTTACATGGATGCAAGCCTTCCCACTTACGGTGTTAAGTATGTTCCTGCTTTTGGCAGGGGTTACCCTTGCCCAGGCAAGCCGCTTCTGGCAAACTTGGAATAACATCATAGTTGCCGTGGTTACCATGGGGATATCCTTTGCCACAGGTTGCATACCCGTAGGTTTTGTGGCCGGGTGGTTCACCCACGTGCTTCTGACCCGAGTAATCCAAGGAGAACCGCAAATGCGGCCGTCTCTTCTATTAGGCTTGGCTTTTTGGAGAAAGGGCGATGACGCGTAATATTGATCATTCTGAGAGTACTCCGCGCGAAGGGTTGTCTCATGTTTCGCGCAAGGGTCAGGCTCGGATGGTAAACGTTACCGACAAGGCCAACACGTCCCGGTCCGCCCTCGCAGAGGCGTGGGTGGATGTGGGTGAGGATATCGCGGAGAAGTTGCGCCAGACCGGCGCGATCGCCAAGGGCAACGTCTTGGAGACCGCCAGACTAGCCGGCATCATGGCCGCCAAGAAGACCCCCGAGCTGATCCCCATGTGCCATCCCCTCTGCCTCGATGTGGTTGACATAACCGCGGAGTTGGTCGACGATCGCGTCCACCTCCTCGCCCGCGTC
>SDBV01011160.1_pt1 | contig 11674 bp, 9 predicted proteins | sample 2277081 | NCBI WGS metagenome assembly SDBV01 (sample SAMN10402039, study PRJNA504765) | marine sediment metagenome | isolation source: marine sediment core GS10_PC15, 223 cmbsf | place: Arctic Ocean: Southern Knipovich Ridge | collected 2010
TTGTTTTTGTTTACGCCTATGGCGCCGGCGGCATGGGTTTCGTGACGGGGATGAGCGATCGTGTTGGTGAGGTGCTTGCAGAACGGGCGGGAGAGCTGAAAAAAAGAGGGCGCGCAGAGGAGGCAATTGTAGCCTACAGGGAAGCGCTGGACGCGGATTTTGACGATGAGCGGATCCATTTTTGGACGCTTAGGCGCTTTGGTGAGCTATTACTTGACGAGGGCCGTGACGGCGAGGCAATCGAGATACTGAATCAATGTGTTGAGGAGGACGCTGAGGACCTTAAAACCGCGAGTCTGCTTTGCAAGGCTTATCAACGTTCTGAGAAGTACGTTGAATTGCTCGGGGCGGCGCAAAGGTGGTTTGCCTTAAGTGAGGCGCGAGATTCAGAGCCACTAGTGCGGGCTTCGGCAAAATACACTGTAGGACTTGCCAGCGAGCGGCTTGGGCGTCCTGATGAGGCACTGAATGCTTACATTGAAGGTGCCGCTATCGACCCTAAAAGCGCCAACGCGTACAACGCAGCGGTTTTGCTTGATGGATCGGGTGATTTGGCAGGGGCGATAGAAGTTCTCGAGGCGCATCTGCTGGTGGCGACAGGGGACCGCGCAAGCCGTGCAAGCAAGATGCTGCAAAGAATAAAGAAACGTCTGGACAAAGCTAAAGCAATCGGTGCTGAAAGATAGCGCTCAGCGCTTCAGTTCTATCTGGTTATTACCTCATAGCATCATGAGGCAAGGATCAACCGGCGCCGGACTGAAAACTTCTTTCCTCCTGCGGCTGTATGACGACGAAGCCGTCTCCTTGAAACATCATTTGGATAGACTCTCCGCTTCCACGTCCCAGAAAGGTCTTGAAGGAAATGTCTGTCTTGAATTCGGGGTCCAGGCCGCCCGACCATGCGACTGTGGCGTTGGGGTCTGTGCATATGGGCGTCTGGGGAGTCACTTTTAGCGTGAGAGGGTCGTGGTGCGTTGTTATTGCGACGAGGCCAGTTCCTGAGAGTTTTACATTGAAGAGGCCGCCCGCCATCATGCCCGCCACTTTGCGCATGAGTTTTATGTCCCATTCTATGCTGGGCTCGAAGGCGAGTATATCGTTGCCGTTTACGTAGATGGTTTCGCCTTGCAGATTGATGATGGAGATTTTTTTCCCTGAGTCTCCAAGATAGACCCGCCCTTTTCCTTCGGCCTTTGTCAATTGGGTGCCTTCGCCGCTGACGGCGCGTTTGAGCATTTTGCCCACACCGTGCTCGAGTATGCCCTCGCGGGTGAATTTTACCTGGCCTGTGTAGGCGAGCATCGAGCCCATCTTTGTCCACACTTGCCCATTTAGGTTTACTTCGAGCAGCCGGTCGCTCTCCAGCTCGAAAAATCCTTCGCCGTGGTCTTTCTGGCCTGTCGTCTGAACGAATTCTTCCAAAGTGTATCTTGACATGTCTCTTCCCTCCTTTTAGGTCTAATTGGCCAACTTACGAACAGTGAAGTTAAGCCTCTTATGCTTCGATTTGCAATGTCATTCATTCCTTACGGGTCTTCTTTCTGAAACAACCTGCCAAGTGGTCGTCTACCAATCCGACGGCCTGCATGAATGCGTAGCAGATTGTTGTGCCCGCGAACTTGAATCCGCGTTTCTTGAGGTCTTTGCTCATCGCATCGGATTGGTGTGTGCTTGCGGGAATGTCGGTGAGATTCTCCCATTTATTTTTGATGGGTTTGCCGCCGACAAATTGCCAGATGTATGCGTCGAAGCTTCCGAATTCCTTCTGGATCCCCAGGAAAGCGTTCGCATTTGAAATTGAGGCGGCAACTTTGAGCTTGTTTCTGACTATGCCTGGGTTTGCGAGCAGTTGGCTGGTTTTCCGTTGGGAGTAGGCAGCGATTTTTACGGGATCGAAATTGTCGTATGCTTGGCGATATGATTCACGCTTCTTGAGTATTGTCAACCAACTCAAACCCGCTTGCGCACCCTCCAGCAGCAAGAACTCGAACAGTACAGTATCGTCGTGAACAGGCACTCCCCACTCTCGGTCGTGGTATTCGATATACAAAGGGTGCCCGTTTGCCCATGAACAACGGTTCTTCATGTTATTGCCTATCCTTCATTCGTCTGAGATGCGGGTAGGTTCATTTACGAGTCTATGTTAGTTTGAGGTTTCTGTCAAGGTTTATGGTTTCTGCAATATGTGCGTTAGTGGGTGCGAGGGGGGGAGCGGGATAAAAAAATCCCCGTAGCGTATTGCTACGGGGATCATTGAATTTGTTTAAGCTTTTAGCTTAGAACTTGACGCGTGTTTCGAAGAAAAGATAATCGAAATCGTCATCATCGCCCACGCCAATCAGCTCTGTGCCGTGGCTGAGAACGAAGTTGTCGTCTTCGACGCCGTCGTCAACGAACATGTGAGCCCAACCAGCGCCGAAGGAAAGGTCTTCGGAGTAGGCGTAGCTCACATAAAGGCCGAGTTCAAGGCCGAGGTCTTCGTCTGAGGACTCGTCGAGGACGACATCGATGACGCGGTCTTCGTCGGCAATCATATAGATAGCCAGCAGCGCTACTTCGACGGATTCCGTAGGACACGCGCTGATTCCACCGCGGATAAGGTGGACGTTCGACAGCGTGCTGAATCCAAGGAATTCGCTGTACTGCGTATCGGAGAACAAACGGTTGAAGGGCAGGTCATCATCTTCGCCGCCTTCAAAGAATGCATATCCGAGGTATACGCGTGGCTGATACGAACAATCGAAGGTGTAGCCAGCTTCGAGGTTGGCTGCCCATGCGTCAACATCTGTGTCTGCTAAGACTGTGTCATAATCGCCCAACTGGAATGCGATTTCACCTTCGAGGTCGAATGCGCCAACTTGGCCGGCAGCTCTCGCGCCAATCGTGTGTACGTCTGCGTCAACACCGCGCGCGCCGTCGTCTTCGTTGATGAACAACCAGTAGAGATCAAAGACCCAGTCTTCAACGGCTGTGTAGCTGAAATATACGCCGTAGAAGTCAATGTCGTCGTCGCCGAAATCGCCGAAATTCTCGGCAAGCTTTGCGGACCAGAGGTCAAGAGACATTGTGTCTGTGGCATATGTCAGACGGATAGCGTCGAAGGACAGGCCAGGCTCTGTGTTGTAGCTGTCGTTGTTGCCGACAAGCCATTCGCTGCCAAGGATGATTTCCTGGCGACCAATGCGCAGGCGTACGGGTGTGTCGTACATGTCGTTGGCTTCGATGTATCCCTGGTAGAGCGCTATGTCAGCGGCACCAGCGAAGTCTTCGCCAGTGACCCATTCGCTACGGAAAGTTCCGTTGCCCCACTGGTCGTGGCTGTCGAGTTCGATGAACGCGCGAACGCCATCGGTGAACTCTGCATCGACATTGACTTTGGTGCGCTGTTCATAATACGAGAACTCAGCGGCATCGCCATAGTCATACATGTTTCCCGAGATAATAATCTCGCCACCCACTGTGACGTTTTCGAACTCGGCGAAAGCCGGCACGGATACAGCCATCAGTATAGCGGCAATAAGTGTAAATGTGATACGCATTGTGCGTTTCTCCTTGTTTAATTTGTTCTTTCAGGCCGCGTGTCTTGTTGTACAGCGACCGATCATATTGATTTTGTTTATGGTCACATCGAGTTTTGATGGTCCCTCAGGACAGATTCCTCACTGACTGTTTCATCGCCTCCTTTCTTGTCATATTAGGAACCACCGTCGATGGAAGAGCGCTTTAACTGTGAATTCTTAGGACCGCGTATTTGTCAAATCTGCACGAGCATAGCAGGCGGCACATCTAATTTCAACTATATTACGCGCAATTCGCCCTGCGGGGATACGGCAAATTTAGATTCTTCATCTGGAAGGCGGTCGTTCGGAAAATACGAGTTGGGTTGTAAGAATCTAAGCTATACCGGGGTATGCATGTTGCAAAGAAGAACCCCCCGCGAATTCTCGCGGGGGGTTCGATTACTACTTCCTTAGGCATAAGCCTTAGAAACTGATGCTGGTCTCGATGTAGAGGTAATCCCAGTCATCGTCGTCGCCAGTGCCCCAGCTGCCGCCGCCGTTCAACTGAACGAGAGGCGCGCCTTCCATGTCATCGTCAACAAAGAAATGGGCATAGCCAACCTCGAAGGACAGGTCTTCACTGTACTGATATGTCGCATACAGAGCGACTTCCCAACCCAGATCGTCGTCGTTGTTGTCAACAGGTTCTTGCTTGACAACAGGAGTAACGCCTTGGTCTTCTTCATCCATCTGGAACCATCTGACTTCCAGCATGGTGCTTACCGACTCTGTGGGCTGTGCGCTCACACCGCCACGAAGAACCAGAGCGTTTGAGAGGGCATTCTGTGCTTGTCTGAAAGCACCGCCGCCGCCGGCAACGTTTGTACCAGCAGAGAACTCACTGTACTCGGTGTTCGAGAACAGACGGTTGAATGCAGGGCTGTCGTTATCGCCGCCTTCAAAGAAAGCACCGCCGACGTACAGACGCGGCTGCCAAGTTGTGTCGAAGGCGTATCCAACTTCAAAATTGGCTCCCCATGCGTCATAGTCAAGGTCGCCGTCGCCGTCATCGTCAATGTCGCCGAACTGGAAAGCGGCTTCCAACTCGAAGTCGAATCCACCAGCTTGGCCGGCCAAACGGCCACCGACGGTGTGCATGTCGAGATCTTGGCCCAAGTCGTCGTTGATATACATCCAGTACAGGTCAAAGCAGTAGTCTTCGACACCCATGTAGCTGAAGTATATCCCGTAGAAATCGGTGTCGTTGTCGCCAAAGTCATCGAAGTTTTCTTCGAGCTTCGCGGTCCAAGCGTCAATCGAGAAGGTGTCCACGGCATAGGTCAGGCGAATTGCGTCAAAGGACAGGCCGGTGAAAAACGAGCCAGCGCTGTTATTGCCGACAAGCCAACCGGAGCCATAGAACATTTCCTGGCGGCCAATGCGAAGGCGCACAGGCGAGCCATACATGTCGCTGGCTTCGATGTATGCTTGATACAGAGCGACATTGGCGCCGCCCGCGAAGTCTTCGCCCGTTACCCATTCGCTCTGGAAATCCGTTCCCCATTCGCCATAACTGTCCAGCTCGATGTAAGCACGGACGTCATCGGTGAACTGGGCGTCGATATCGACGGTGGTACGCTGTTCGTAGAACGAAACATCCACGCCTTCTTCATCGAAGTCATAAAGGTTTCCGCGGATGCGAATGCTGCCACCGACGGTGACTTCTTCAAATTCCGCAAAAGCCGGCATTGTGACGATTACTGCTGTTAGCAGAATCGCAAGTGTAAGAGTCTTACGCATAATGAGTTTTCTCCTCATTCAAATACACCACTTATGGTGTTTGTTTCTCCATTACATACGGAGGCTTTATTCCTTCCGCATTGATTGGCGCGTCATCAAAGAGACACGCATTTTATCCACAGCAACACCGCTTTGAAACGATCTCGGAGTTTTGGGTTCTGGTAGTTTTCATCCCTCCTTTCGTCTCCAGATTGAGACCATCCGCGATGGTTAAAGATTCCCCGACATACCCGATTTTCAATATAGGTATCTCAAATTCTGCCAAAACATTAGCAGAACCAGGAGCGTTTGTCAAGAATAATCGCAGTTTTTGATATAAGAATAATGCTATTTATGTCAACATGAATACTCGGCCTAGAAACCATAATGTGGTGTGTAGGCAGAGGGTAGGAAGCGATTCGGGCAGATTTTTGATGTGTGGGGTTTTTGGGCTCCGGCAATTAGGGGCTGTTGCTCAAATCCAAGGCCACGTGAAGGCGTAATTGGGAACATCGGAATTCTGCCAGGCATTAGGTTGCAGTTTCGATTTTAGACTGCCTCATGTTTTGCACGTGCCGGTTTTGCGTTTTGGGTAGGACGCCGGTCAGTCTCAGGGGAGTCGCTTCGGATCCAGGGTTTTTGATTTTCTGTCCTCAAATATAATGGATTGTGCTTAGTTTTCAAGCCGAAGCTGCCAGTTCTGCCCCTGTTCGCCTTTGGGCGGCTTGTCCAACTCGTCTGTTAGACAGCTCTTGGGCCATGTTTTCTGATGATGCGTAACCACTTGTATTTCAGGAACAAAGCAATTATACTGACTGGTCGGTCTAGGAGTTTTTTTGATGACAAGACATATGATTTCAAGCAACCGTAAGAAGCAGATATTGGAAGCGGCGGTGAAGTGTTTCGGAAGTAACGGTTATCACGAAACAGCGGTGGATGACATTGCATCGGCGGCGGGACTGAGCAAGGGCTCAGTCTATTGGCACTTTAAAAACAAGCGCGACCTTTTTCTTTCCACGCTGGAGCTTTGGGGGGAACAGGTGCTCGATACAGCGCAAAGGGGTGTTGAGCAGGCTCGTAATCCTGGGGAAGAACTGCGCGCAATATTCCGCTCGATGGGCCGTTGCGCTGCAACGAATCCTGAACTTATACGGACATGGCGCCAGATGCAGGTTGCTGTAGCGCCTGATCCACGATTTGAGAACCGTGTGCAGGCAAGCGCCGAGGCCTTGTATCGACTTGTCCATAAAGTGCTGGCGGAAGGAATAGAAGTTGGCCATTTCCGCCGTGTACCTCTCAAGCCACTGACGTGGCACGTTCTGGCGGTGTTAGAGGGGAGTTTAATGCAGTCCGAGACCTTCAAAGGCCATGACCTAGAGCCGTTATCGTGGAATGTATTGGCCAATTCCATTATAACTTTTCTTGAGTCGCAGGCGGGTCATTCGAGTGCGGGTTAGCGCTCTGCTACGTGCTCGTCTTCGTGCCGTCTTCGAATTGTAATGAGGTTTTCACCAACTTCGAATCCGAATTCCGCAACCGGCCACTGTCGCACAATCAAGTTCATTGCGTTCAGCACGCTTATGTCAGACAACGTCACTGGATTTACGGGCAACGATCTCATGATGGACTCGGTAGTCACCCTGACACCGAGTTGCTTTGACAGAACAGGCAAGGCGTCTCTCAAGGTCATTGGCTCGTCAGAAACAACGACCTCGGTCTTGCTTGGAGGTGTTTCCGGCAGTGAGACGTTTACTTTTCGTTTGAGCAATTCGGCGGCCTCGGGTGTAATATTGCGGGTATTGAGAAGTACAGATTGCGGGTTTCTGTTGCGCGGGGAGTATACGAACAGGTATTCGTCCTTAGATTCGAAGTTGAAGGCCACAACCCGTGCCGATTTAAGGACGGCTTCCACGGTTTCGCTCAAGGTCACATCAGTCAGCTTTATCTCACCACATTCGGCTTCGGCTATTTCGTTATCGGCAACCAAGCTGACACCGAGGGCCTGACTCATCCATTTGAAAACAACCAAGACGGAGTACCCTGCACCGAAGCTAATGTCTTCGACATGAGTTTCCGCCAGCGGGCCGCTGGCCTTATCAAGAGATACTCTCGTGAGAGCCGCATATTGGCTTGGATATATGAAGTAATAGTTGCTGCATTGCTGTACGCTGCAAGCCGCGCTCTGGGCCATCTGCTTGATAACCTGCGGGTATGGCATACGCTTCACTTTTAGAGCCGGGCACGCCCAATCTTCCACGCCCTTCATTAGGACAATGTTTCCGCCGGCCTGGTCGCACAATGCCTTTGCCGTCTTGCCAAGCGTTGCGGTTTTCAGTGAGATGCTGAGCTCTTGCCTGTTCCTGTTTGCTTTTGGACTTGTGGTCCCTGCGCTGTCTGTCCTTGGTTGGCTTGCACACGAGAACAGGACGATTGCGGACACAAGGGCCATACATATGTGTTCGATATGTCGCTTCACAACACCTCCGCTTTGTCTGAGTCTACTTCTACGAGACATTAATACCTAATAGTGCCGTTTCGGCTTCCCAAATCAGCCTCAGAAATGCAAGAACTTGTCTACAGGATATCGGCTGCAACGGGGACACAAAAATGATCCGTCCGGCGTTCTGTTTCTTGTCAAGTCCCTGCAGCATGCCACACACAAAGTCGCGGCGCAATAAGGACACTCCAGACCATAATCGTCTTGCAGTTCGGGGGCCTCTGATATGCGTTCGTCAAAGCGCCCTTTTGGCCATGGCGGGGAGGCCAGTTTGCGGCCGCATTCCTTACATTTTCTTGATTTGGTTTGTGGTTCGTATAGGTTTACGCCGACTAAATCCATGCTTTTGCGCTCCACAGAAAAACAGTAGGCGGCTTCGCAATACGGGCACACATATTCGGCCAGTTTCTTGTGGAGCGTGGACGGGCGGCAGCGAACAACAAGCGCCATTTCTGCCGGACTGATCTTGATCAATTCATTGGGGTGGATGACCAATTCTTTGTGGCACTCTTCGCACGGCATCTGGATCGAGTTTCCAGCCTTAGGGGTTTTTGCCCTTGGCTTGTTCCGGCGAAAACTAAAGAGGATCACGCCAAGCGCAGCAACGGCCGCAAAGCATAGCGTAGCACCTAATGTGTTCTCAATAATATATTCAATCATGGTCCAATTTCGTTTCCTCGATCACTATATTCCCTCAGGCAATGCTGCAACAAACTCGCGCACGTCCTGGCTGCCGATGTCAATTTCAGAAAAAGCTTCCTCTACAACGTCCGCGATGGTTCTCGTCCGTTTTCTTGCCTGGACAATGCAATACGGGTGTTTTTGCGGCCCATGGTCATTTATGACCTCAACGGAGGTCATATGGAAATCCTTGGAGCGCAGCCAAAGATTCAATGCCTCCGCTTCGAGGTCCAAGCCCAGTTCAGCAATATCGTTAGGGGTCATTCTTAGCAACAGCGTTCCTCCGGCACGCAACAAATGGTGGCAAAACGCAAGCGTTTCCGCTACGCCTGGCGAGCATTTGCTCAATTCCTGGACTATCACCACGTCAACATCTTCTGGATAAGGTCCGGAACCCGGCCAAAAGTATAAATCGTCCCAATGGCCGGATTCTGACGATGTGCCTGGCCCAACACCTACAAAGGCGCGAGCACCTTGTGCTTTTATCCTTAATCTTGAATCGGCTGCGGCCAATCCGAGGTCAACGACAACTCCGGGGCCTGCTGGCAGATGATCCGCCAATTCTTTGCCTGTTATTTCCGGGCCGCTATACTCCGTTTCGAATCCACCGGCCTCACTACCTATTATGTCCAAAAGCGTGTCCACCCGATCAACGTACTTGTGTTTTTCAAGCACCAGCGCACGCCCGGCTTCAGCTACGGCAGTACACGCTTGCTCGTCCTCAAGATATTTTTTTGCGAGTTCAACAAGTTCGTCTTCGCCATCATAGACGAGCAAGTGTTTGCCGTTCTCGAAAAGGTCCAGTAATCCGTTGTGTTCTGGCGCACGGTTGGTCAGCAGCGTGCGTCCCATGGCGAGGGCCTCGAAGACGCGCATGTTGAGGTCCTTTACGGCGCAGTTGTTAAACGCGAGTTTGCCTTCGCAGAATGTGCGGCACATTTCGTCGCCGTAAACGCGTTCACGAATGCTGACGGAGAAGTTGTGTTTCAACACATTGAGCAACCTCACACGTTCGATGTGGACATGTGGCACTACAGCGCCCGCAAATGATATGTCGTAGCGGCTTTCGGCAGCCACCGGCCTATGCACTTGCGGGTCGCACGCCATGGGAAGCCAATGGACGTTTCTCGATCCGGTGGCGCGCAACCTTTCAACGAAACTTTTTTGTGCGGCGAACACGAAATCGAAGTTTATGGCGTCCATGTAGTCTCTTGCGCTTTGCCATGTGTCGATGCTTATGTACGCTTTTGGACAGCGGTAGGCGGCCATGATCGGACACAGTGGCCTTCCAAAATCTGAAATGGCGACAATCAGGTCGGGTTCCCAATCTGAGGGCAAAAGATGGGCCAGATTTACTCCGCTGTGCAGGTCCGCCACGATGTCGTTCTGTTTGAGCATGTCCGCGCGCCCTGGCATTCCGAGTGTGACCAGGAAACTCTCATCGAAGCGCGGGCCGACCGTAAGCACTTCTGCGCGCTGTCTGAAGGCCCTTAGATAATGGCCTGTCCAGAAAAACGGATTGGCCAAAGATAATATGCAGATGCGCATTGCTTTCCCCGCATTGACGTTTTGTGTACGGAATTTGCTAATAAGAATCGACTAAATGCGGTCGGCTTGTCAAGAGGGTGTTTAGAATCTATACTTATTGCATGATTGCTGGCATTTTATTGGTAATAACGGCGGCGGTTACCCAGACCTCGGCCCCTTACGGTGAGGGGCGCACGGTTTGGATCGTAGAAGTTCGCGGTGTTGATGAACCCATATATGGTTTTGTTGACGATTGGGATCGCAAAGTAATCAGTATAGAGCCATACAAACCCTGGAAGCCGGACAAGAAGAAGCTTTCTTATCAGAAGGACAAGATAGTAGATAAGCGCAATGTCACCGCAAGGAGGCTGAAGGAGTATGTGAAAACTGAATGCCGCAAGGCGGGTTTCGAGCAGGTAGTCACGCCAAGCGGAGAAATGTACGTTTCGATTGAAGAAGCACGTCTTGCAAAGGCATCGAGAGACTCCGCAAGCACAGTTATGGCAGCGGAAGCGGCCAAGTTCCCGGCCACACAACTTCAACCGCGAAGTGAAAACTCCGATTTGGAGGCAGAACCTGAACAGCGTGAAGCGCCGGGCATCGTTGCACAATGGTGGGGCCACGCGGTTGTGCTGCTGATTGCAGTTTCACTGGTTTTGCTCACCGCCAAAGTAAGTTTCCGCTAATCCGTCCAGTGCTTTCCGCTACAAATCGATCTAATGTCATGTGTTCCTTGATTGCTGCTATTGCTTAGTCATATCATAGACGAATACGTTTACTTTTGGGAAAGATTCTGAAAGGGGTGGTAATGCACCTTTTGCTACCTATGCCGCGAAGTTTTTTCATGTTTTTTTTCAGCCCGGTGTTTGCTTTTGTCATCCTTGTCAATGTTCCTGCTCAATCACAGGACCTTCTTGCGACTATCGAAAGCGAACGAGTGGAACCAGTGTTCTCGGCTGTCGTTTCCGTTAAGGAATTGGTCGCTCTGGAGGCTTCCGGGAAGCTTGTTTCTAAGGCGCTTCGTGAAATTCCATGGCAACCGTTGCCTGTACCTTCCGCTAGCGGTTATGACGCTGAATTCATGACTGAGTCAAAGTCGGGTTCGACGGGTCCGCCTGCTCCTGCGCTTGGGGCTGATTTCGAAGCCCTTCCTCAGGGCTCGGGCATCGAACCACCCGACACGCACGGTGCGGTCGGCCCAAACCATTTGATGGTTATCCTTAATGATCGGGTCGGGTTTCAGGAGAAGACGGGAGCGGTATTGGAAACGATGAAACTGGATACGTTTTGGTCTGCCTTGGGTGTCAGCGGCGTTTACGACCCGAAAGTGGTTTATGATCCCCATAGCGGCCGTTTCATTGCGGTGGCGTGTGTGAGTAAGCGTCTAGACGACTCGAGTATGGTACTTGGGGTTAGCGAAACGAGTGATCCGACGGGGAACTGGTATTTGTGGTTGTTCGATGGGGATTCGACGGACACGAAATGGGTGGACTTTCCCGGTATTGGATACACCAAAGACCGCATAACGTTTACATCAAACATGTTCCGTATTTCGGACAATAGTTTTGCCGGAGTCAACACGTGGGTCGTGGAAAAGCCATCGGCACTTGATGGCGGGGCGGTGGACAGCACTCTCTTTTTCACTACGGGTCTCACCGGTGTTTTTGTGCCAGCCGAGACTTTTGACAGC
>SDBV01011161.1_pt1 | contig 11673 bp, 15 predicted proteins | sample 2277081 | NCBI WGS metagenome assembly SDBV01 (sample SAMN10402039, study PRJNA504765) | marine sediment metagenome | isolation source: marine sediment core GS10_PC15, 223 cmbsf | place: Arctic Ocean: Southern Knipovich Ridge | collected 2010
TAGGTCTCCATCAAAGAGCATGACGACGAGCTGCGCACGTTCCGCGTGGTCATGGTCCAGCCGCTGGAATAGCCGGAAACACCGGCAGGGAATCCTGCGCTCGACGGAGCCCCAGCTAGCGCGGCACCAAGTCCTGGCTAACGCGGATCTAAGTGCTCGGTCAGATCGTGGTCGGGCACTTTGGTGAGATCCTTCTGCAGATCCTTCACCACGATGTTGGCGATGGGCTTGGCGAGCTTCTGCTTAAGCTCGGTGAGCACGCCGGGCGGCGCCACCAGCATCAACTGGTCGAATTGCCCACGCCCGTGCTCGGCGGCGAGCGCGGCGGCGACCGTTTTGACGAAATCTTCCTTGGCCTGCTCCTTTAGATCGCTGCGCGGCTGCACCGCGTGACGACCCGTCCCCTTGCGGTCCCGGACCCGTGTCGGGCGGTCCGTGCCGAGGTCCCTCGCGCGGGCGTGCAAATCCGTCGACTCGAGATTTGCGACGGTGCGAAACGCGCCATTCTCGTCACGCTCGACGAAACGCGCCCTGCCGCCGTCGGCGATGGCATACCAAAGCTTGGCTTTCTTCATGGTCTCACCGTTGTTCTGGGTCTCGTAGCGTCATTATATACGCGGCCAAGTCCTCAATATACGCGGCCAAGTCCTCAAGCTCGCTCTTAGTGAGGGGAATCACCGGCATCGGGTGCTTGGGGATCACGATCCTGGCCATGATCGAGCCTACAGTCTGGCCGGACTTATTGGCGATTTCACGAAAGCTCGGAATGTCGGTATTGGCGTGAGCCTGTTCGGCGCTGACGAGATGGCAGACGGCGCAAAGCCTCTGCGCCAAACTCTTGCCGTGGCCAGGATCGGGGGCGCTGGTCACGGGACCGGCGAGGCCAACGCCAGCACCGATTATCGAGAACAACGCGAGATAGACGATGCGTGCGGTCATGGAGAATTTGCTCCCATCAGCCAGGCGCGTTCAAGGAATCTCGCGCGGCGGCGGCGAGACATCAGGCGGCTTCAGCGTTCGGAAATCTTAGGCGGCCATGGCCCTTAGCTTGTCCATGTCGATCATGTGCACGCGCCGCGCCGATTCGAGCCGGATTGTGCGGCTCTCCTTCAACTCGGCGAACATGCGCGAGACCGTCTCAAGCGTCAGCCCGAGATAGTCGGCGATGTCGTGCCGAGGCATGGCGAGATCGAGCGTATCGTCTTGGCTGTCCTGGCCGGAACGTTCGGCCAGCTCCAGCAAAAACGCGGCAAGCCGTTCCAGCGCGTTCTTGCGACCAAGCAGAAGAAGGTGGTCCTGGGTCTGGCGCAGGCCTATCATCGTACGATTGAGCAACTCATGCACAAGGCCAGCGGAGTTCGTCGCGCTTAAGAGGCTATGCCATTTGAAAGCGACGACCTTGACGGGCACGACCGCCTCGGCGGAGGCATGATGGAGATCGCCGATCTCGAAACCGAACATGTCGCCCGGCAGATGGAACGCACTGATCTGACGGCGGCCATCAGGCAGAAGCTTTGAGATCCGGACGACGCCCGAGATGAGCTTGTAGACATAACCTGCCGTCTCATCCTCGGCGTAGATCTCGGCGTTGCGGCCAAAATTCATCGGCACGCTCGCCGGAAAAAGCGCCTCAGGCTCAGGTCTCTCGGTGCGCATCTCAGCGCGCGTCGCGAGAGTCCGTGTACGCGCCGCGAGCGGCGGTTGGTATTTTATCCGCGAAAGTTCGGCAACGGGCGTTGGCGTCAGCATGAATGATCCTCCCAGCAAGATCGTCTGCCTCGTCCATAAGTACGCCTTGCCGGGGGGCGTCAAAATCGTGATGGCTCCCTAAGGGAAACTACGTAGTCCAATGCGGTCCGCCTTTACGGCAGACGGGCGACGTTAGAATTGTCTTCTCCGTCAATGGCTTGACGAATTGCATCGCACAGAACGCCGCCGAGCAGCGGCTTCTCCACCACTTCGGTGACACCGGCCGCTTCGGCGCGGGCGAGCACCCGCTTGGTGCTGATGGACACCATCAAGACGACGGGCATGCCCTTGTCGGCGAGGATGCCACCATCCTCATCCTCGACCATCCGCGCGAACACATCCTGGTCGAGAACGAGACAGCCACCGCGTGGCCGCGGCGCGCTCATGGCCGGAAACAGGGAAGATTCGTCGCAAAACCGCGTCGCAAAGCCCTCAAGCTCGAGGGAGAAGCGCAAACTGTCCGCGAGGACTCCGTCGTTCACAGCAATCAGAATGGTCTCGGCCTCGGCCAAATCCGCCTCCCCAAAACGCATATCGCCAGCCAACATCTCACCCCGTCCCAGGCGAGGATATTAGGGCGGCGGTGGCGGAACGCCTTGAGTTAGGTCAAATGCGCGCAGGGGGGCCTTGCGCCCCCAGAATCATCGCGCCGCGCGGCCCGTGGTCGAAACATGGGCGAGAATCGCCATGCGAATCAGCTCCGACAGGCTTCGCGCTTGCATCTTGGCCATGAGGTTGGCGCGGTAGACCTCGACCGTCCGCGGGCTGATGCCGAGCACATTGGCGATGACCTTGTTCGCCTGCCCGGCAATCAGACCCTCAAGCACCTGCCTTTCGCGCTCGGAAAGACTGGCGATGCGCGCGGCAACCGCCACCAGATCGCCATCCGTCTCGCCCTCGCCTTGCTCAAGCGCGGCTTTGACGGCATCGAGGATGGCCCCTTCGTCGAACGGCTTCTCGATGAAATCGATGGCGCCGGCCTGCATCGCCTCGACCGCGAGCTTCACGTCCCCGTGCCCCGTGATGACGATGGCCGGGAAGCAAGGGGCGCGCTCCTTGAGATGGCTTAACAGCTCGATCCCCGTCATCTCGGGCATGCGCACGTCGGTAATCAGGCACCCGCATGGCACCTCATCAAGGCCATCGAGGAACGCGCGGGCCGACTCATAGACGCGCACGGCAAGCCCCGCCGAGCCCAGCATGAAGGCCAACGACCGGCGCACGGCTTCGTCGTCATCGACGATGTGAACCACTGGATTAGCGCCCATCAGGTTTTGCCTTCGCTCGCGGCCTTCTTCAACGTGAAGCGGAAGACGGTGCCGCCGCCTGGATTCGGCTCGGCCCAGATGCGCCCGCCATGCGCCTCGATAATGCGTTTGGAGATCGACAGTCCCACGCCCATGCCGGCGGGCTTGGTGGTCACGAAGGGCTGAAACAGGCGCTCCGCGATCACCTCGGAGATCCCACTGCCGGTATCGGCGACGCTAATCTCAACCATGTCCTTGCCCTTCCCGTCCTTGCCGGCATCCGCCGCGACGGTGGCCACCACAAGCTCCTTATGCTCACAGCCTTCCATGGCCTCGATGGCGTTGCGCATCAAATTGAGCAGGACCTGCTGGATCTGAACCTTCTCGACCATGACCGGCGCGAGCTGGTCGTCGCAACGGAACATGCACTTGACCCCCTCGTCCTTGGCGCCGACCAGACCGAGCGCGCTCGCCTCCTCCACAAGCTTGTTGACGTTCTCCGGGTGCTTCTCGGTCTCGCCATGGGTCACGAACTCGCGAAGCTGACGAATGATCTGCCCCGCCCGCAGCGTCTGCTTGGTGGTCTCGGCCATCGCCTCGCGCACCATCTTCGCATTCGGATGGTCGATCGGCTCTAGCAGACGGTTGCAGCCTTGCAGATAGTTGGTGATCGCCGACAAAGACTGGTTGAATTCATGCGCCAAGGTCGTGGCCCTCTCGCCAATGGCGGTGAGCCGCGATAGGCGCGCCAGCTCCGTCTGGAGCTCCTGCAATTGCCGCTCCGTTCGTTGCTGCTCGGTGAGATCGCGAACGAAGCCGGTGAAAAAGCGATGGTCGCCCGACCGCATCTCGCCGACTTCGAGCTTCATGGGAAAGGTCGCCCCGTCCTTGCGTAGGCCGGTGACCACCCGGTCGACGCCGATGATGCGCTTCTCGCCGGTCGCCAGATAGCGCGCGATGTAGCTGTCATGCTGCTCGCTAAACGGCGCGGGCATCAACAGCCCGACATTGCGCCCCATCACCTCGTCCTGCGCGTAGCCGAACAGCCGCTCGGCGGCGGCGCTGAAGGAGCGGATCATGCCGGTCTCGTCGATGACCACGGTGGCATCGGGAACGGTATCGAGGATCGAACGAAGATGGGCCTCGCGCGCCCGCAAATCGTCCGCATGGCGGCGGCTGCGTATCCTGGTGCGGCGGAGGAGTTCGCCGAACCACGAGATGCCGGCACCGACCACCGTGAAGACGGTCGCCTCCAGAAGAGTCGCCGCGGGCAGCGCGCCTCCGTAATTGGTCAGGAAGACGCCGAAAACAACGCTGAGCGCGGTCGCCAGGAGTCCGGGGCCGAGACCGCCGAACCCGGCCGCAACCAGGATGCCGGGGATGAAGATGAGGAAGGACGCCCGGCCCTGGAACCAAGGATGCAGACCCCAAGCGAGCAGAACCAGCAGAACCACGGCCCCAACCGCGGCGGCGTAGTGGGCCACGGAAACGGCCGGATCGAGCAGCACGTTGCGAACGCGCTCGACGCTGCTCCCTTTTAGACGCTCGGCAAGAGGACCGTGCATGACCAAGTCTAGCCTCCGGCGGCGATGAGCGGAGTTGCTCCGGTCCACCGGATTTCCCTCGCCGCCCAGCATGGCATTGTTGTTAGCCCTATAGTGTTAGCTCCATAGGCGCCGCAATGTAGTCCTAGAGTCTGCCCGACAGGAGGAAAAGATGGCCCCGAATGACGCCGAAATGCCGAACCGGAATGCCCTGAGCGAGGATCTTGAAGAGATCACCAAGCACCTCGCGAGCTTGCGTAAGGACCTCGATAACCTTGGCAGCTCGATCGGGCGCACGGGCGCCAATCAAGCGGACCATTTACAGGAACAAGCCGTCGAAGCCCTCGGCTCCGTGGAGGAAGCCGTCAAGCGCGATCCCCTGACCACGCTCGCCATCGCTCTCGGGCTCGGTTTTCTGCTCGCAATTCTATTGCGGCGCTAAGGCTTCGGGCCGCGCCAGACCTTGGCGCGAAGCCTCCGGCATTGGCGCCGGCCAGCCCTCGTTGACCCACCTCAAAGAAGATGTCGCCATTTCTCCGCATTCTGGCGCACAATGTGCCCAGATAAATTCTAGCCTGGAAGAAAAGAGGTGCTCATGCAGATCCCCTTGGACATTAGCTTCCGTAATATGGACCCATCTCCGGCGGTGGAGGCCCGCATCCGCGAAAAGGCGGCAAAGCTCGAGCGCTTTCACGAGCGCATCATCAGCTGCACCGTCGTCGTGGAAGCGCCGCACCGTCATCAGCACAAGGGCATGCTTTACAGCGTGCATATCGACATCAGCGTGCCGGGCAAGGACGTGGTGGTCGACCGCGCCAAGCCAGGCGACCATTCCCATGAAGATGTCTATGTGGCCGTGCGCGACGCCTTCAACGCGGCGGTACGGCGTCTTGAAGACCACGCACGGCGCCAGCGCGGCGACATCAAATCCCATGCCGCACCCCCGCATGGAACGGTCGCGCGGCTGTTCGACGACTATGGCTTTATTTCCATCACCGATGGCCAGGAGATCTACTTCCACCGCAACGCCGTGCTCAGCGACGCATTCGATAAGCTCGCGGTGGGAAGCAAGGTGAGTCTGGCGATCGACGAGACGGAAGGCGTCGCGGGTCCACAGGCGAGCACTGTCCGGCCGGTCGGCAAGCATCATATCGCCGAGCAATAAGCGGCTTTAGGCTTTCCAGAAGGGCTTGGCCTCGACAAAGCGCGCGTAAGCCTGCCTTGCTTCTTTGAGCTGTCTTTTCTTTTCGGCCTTGTCTGGGCCAGGAAGGTGGGTGAACGCGTTCCCTTCGCCTGCGGCGAGCAAGGCTTTCCGCGTGGCGATGTCGTGCAGCACACCGAGAGAAACCTGCAAGTCCCGAAGCGCGGCGAGTGAGGCCTCACGGTGCTTGTCGGCCTTCTTGCCGGGAAATGTCGCGGCGAAAAACTCAGTCGCATAACGCAAGCGCTTGGCGCGGATGCGCAGCCTGTGCCGCTCGCCCACCGAGAGTTCGCGCAAATTCGCACCGCTCTTCTTCACCCTTCGACGGAGCTTTGCGAGCTGCTTCTTGGCATGCGCCCTGACCGGGGCGCCGGCGGAAGACCCTGACCGCGCGTTGTTCTCCTGCGCCCATGCGCCGGTCTCGATCCAGGCGGTAAGATCGAGCAGCGCGCCGCGGAAGCGATCCGAATCGACGGCGTCTTTGGCGCGGGTATACGCCTCCTCATAACGCGTCATGAAATTGCGATGGGCCTCGGCAACCTCGGCGTTGTCGGGATAGGCCGCGCGCAGCGGCTCGAGCACATCGATGGCGAAGACGTCAAGATCGCGCGCCGGGCCAAGCTCCTGCGTGATCCACCGCAACGCGCCCTTAATCGGCTCGCGATCCTGGCCGGCCAGCATTCCGGCGAACAGCGCGATGCCCGCACGCAAACGTCGAAGGCCGATCCGCATCTGATGCAGGGCTTTGGGTGAGCCCTCACGCACGGCGGGCGTATTGGCCAAGATCTGCCGGAGACAGTTGCGGGCAATCGTACGAAACGCTTCCGCGTTTGTTTTGTCCGGCGCGACCTCGACGACGCCCGCCTTCTCCACGCCATGGTCGCCACCATCGAGAAGATCAAACCCGCGTTCCGCTTTGCTCTTCACGGCAAGGGTCAGATTCACGGTCTTCGCAAGTTCGCGGGCCAGGGAAAACAGCGCCCGTTCGTCGCCACCCTTCAACTCAAGTTCCACCTCGCAGATCGGCGACGCCAGCATGCCCGCGGTGACTTCGCCCTGATCGATGGCCAGCTCAATCTCCGTGCCGTCGTGCTCAATTTGATATGTCTTGCGCCAGAACCGCGTGTGAAAGCGTGGCCCCATCCCGGCGCGGACTTCGGGAGTGAGCAGCGGCGCCAACGCGGTGCCCTCCGCATGGGCAAGATCAGGCTCGTGGCTTGGAATGGGATGCTCCCATTCATTGCGCTCGAAGAACTCGGCCTTGTTGCCGGTCTTGATGGTCTGCACATAGCCGTCGTCGGTGGCACGAACGCGCAAGAAGACGCCGGCCCGGCGCAGGGCACCCTCGCCGGTGTCGTAATAGATGGTGATTAGCTCGCGCCGCTTGGGCGCGGCATCGGCGGCCGCGAGCAAGGGATGGTCCAGAATGCTGGGCGCATCGTCGGGATCGAACGCGAGTTTGAGCTCAATCTCCTTGGCTTCATGCTCCGGCTTGCGCGCAACCACTGTCACAACTCCCAACGCGAACAGTCTGAAAATGGCGGCACTTGCCCTCGGCACCCGCCCGCCACACGCGGATGTGGCGTCTTCCGAGGAAGGCAGCATCTTACTGTCACAATCAACCCTGCCGTCTGACGCAGAATGCCCAAGACCGACAATCTGCTCCGCATACGGCACAGAGAAAGCCAGGCGGCTGGCCGCAATCCGCACCGTTAACCGATCTCGGCGGAATGCCGCGAAGTGGCGGAGGAGCGGGACGCAAGACAAGTTGGAGAGATTTGTGCCGCCATCAATATCGGAGGGCACGCCGGAATATCGGAGGCCAAGCCATTGACGAACGCACCTAGTGGCGAACGCACCTGATGGCGAACGCAGCCGGCCTTAACCGGCGCCGCGAAACCGCCGCGCGACAGACACTGGCACCGTCAGACCCTTCGCCAACCCTTCACGGATCAGCAGTCTCCGCGCTTGAGGGCCCGGAAGAAATTGGCGTTCGGGCAGAAATCCTGCGGCGCACCTTGGCTATGCTCCGCCAGCCAATCGCGGCAGATAAGCGTGCAGGTGCATTGGCGGCAATTCGCCCGGGCTCTGACATAGGATTGACCGCCGTCAACATCGACAGCGTCGAGAAGGTCGACGCCAACGACCGGCATCATGTCGTCCATCAAGACTTTGCGGTGAAAACCAGCGAGGTCGGGCCTGGCATCAAGCCTTAAGCTCTTCATGTTCTCCACTCCCCTTATTTTTTGGCGCCAAAAAGCGCATTGTCATGGTTATCACGAGGGGTGGGAACCGACGTTGACGCACGTCAACCTGGGGCGAAGAAGGTGCGGCTCTCTCCTTCGGTCTCTCCTTGGATCTTCGCTTAAGCCTCGATCAACGCCACCGCGCGCTCATCCAGAGCCACCGTCTTGATCAAGGCGAACACCCGGTCGCCTTCAGCGATCTCCAGCTCGTCAATCGCCTTACGGGTGGTCAGCGCGAAGAGGTGGCCGTGGCCGTCAAGCGCAATGGAAATGCCCGCGAAGGCGCCGTCATCGGTCTCGATGCCGGCCACCGTTCCCGACAGCGCATTGCGGATGCTGAGATCGTGGACGGGCTCCTTCGCCAGCGTGATGTCGGTCGATTTGACGACCACGCGCACGTCGGCGCCCATCGACCCCGCGCGCCCGGCCAGCCAGACTTTTCCGGCGGGATGGGAAATCTCGGTGAGACCGTATTCGGCGTCAACGGCAGTGAGCGTGCCGGTAATCACGGAAGACCGGGCGAAGCGGCTAAGCCCGGCGCCTTTCAAGGCAGCTCCTAAAACATCCTCGACCGGACCCGAAGCGACGACGCGGCCGCCATCCAGAACCACCACGCGCGAAGCAAGGCGCGCGACCTCCTCCACGGCGTGGGACACATAAACGATGGGAATGCCAAACACGTCGCGCAAGGACTCGATCAGCGGCAGGATCTCAAGCTTGCGCTCGGTATCCAGCGACGCCAGTGGCTCGTCCATCAAAAGCAGCTCGGGCGATGCGAGGAGCGCCCGGCCGATGGCCACACGCTGCTTCTCGCCGCCCGACAGGAGCGCCGGCTTGCGCTTAAGGAGATGACCGATGCCGAGCGTCTCGACCACCGGATCGAAGGCCACGCGCTTTGCCGATTTGGCGACGAACCAGCGTCCGAACACGAGGTTCTGTTTGACCGTGAGATGAGGAAACAGGCGGGCGTCCTGAAACACCAGCCCGATGCGCCGGCGGTGCGGGCGGACGAATGTGCCGGTCTCGGTGTCCACCAAAATACGGCCGTCGAGCGCGATCTTGCCGCGGTCCGGGCGGGCAAGCCCGGCGATCAAATTGATGGTCATGGACTTGCCGGCGCCCGAGCGGCCAAACAAGGCGGTGATACCAGCCTCGTTCTCGAAGGCGACATCGAGATCGAATTCGCCGAGCTTTAGCGCCACATCGACACTGATCATTGGCCTCGCTTAGCCCCTTCCCTGCCAGCCGTCCAGGCACCAGACTCACGCCGAACGGCAGAAGGAGCCGTCCGGCATGGCGCGCCGCCGCTTACCCTGCCCGCACTGGTTCCGCGATTCCTTACCCAGAGGCTCGATTTGCTTTCCATCTTCGACATCGTCGCGGGGCTTCTGACCCTCACCGCGGTCTTTGCCTGGCTGAACCACCGATTTTTGGGGCTCCCGAACAATGCCGGCCTGCTCCTCATGGGGCTCGCCGCATCCTTGGTGCTGGTTGCCCTCGAAGTCCTCGTCCCGCAAGTCGCCGTCTTTGGCGAACTCGAAAGCTTCATCGAGAAAATCAACTTCTCGGAGACGCTGCTCGACGGGATGCTGGCCTTCTTGTTGTTCGCTAGCGCGTTGCAGATCAACCTCCTGACCTTGCGCGACCGGGCCTGGGCCGTGGGCGCCATGGCGACGCTCGGCGTGGTCATCCCACTATCACCGTGGCGGCTCTGTTCTGGGGCGCCGGGCAGCTTTTCTCCCTGCCCATCTCCTTCGCCTGGGCTTTGGTATTCGGCGCGCTGATCAGCCCGACCGACCCCATCGCCGTGCTCGCCGTACTGAAGCAAGCGCGCGTGGCCAAGACGCTGGAAATGGACATGGCGGGAGAGTCGCTCTCCAACGACGGCGTCGGCGTTGTGCTGTTCACCATCCTGCTGGCCGCCGCCATGGGCAGCACGGGCGACGGCGGCATCAACTTCGTGGATATCTCGCGGCTGTTTTTCGTCGAGGCGCTGGGCGGGGCGGGGCTCGGGTTTGTCACCGGCTATATCGCCTATCTCGGCATGCGGAGCATCGACGATTACCCCATCGAGGTTCTGATCTCGCTCGGCCTGGTCACCGGCACTTATGCGCTGGCCCAGTCGCTTGAGCTGAGCGGCCCGATCGCCGTGGTGGTCACCGGCGTGATGACCGGCAATCACGGCGCCAGCCACGCTATGAGCGACACGACGCGGCGCTATCTGTTCAGCTTCTGGAGCCTGATAGACGAAATCCTGAACTCGGTCCTGTTCCTCTTGATCGGCCTGGAAGTCCTGGTCATACGATTTGATGCCTCGCTCATTCCGCTGGGCATGGCGGCCATCCCTATCGTCTTCACCGCCAGACTCTTCTCGGTGGCCCTGCCCATGGCGTTTGTCAGCGCCAAGCAGCATTTCGTCAAAGGCACCATCCCCATCCTGACCTGGGGCAGCATTCGCGGCGGCATCTCCGTGGCCCTGGCGCTCTCCATTCCCCTGGTCGCCGAGCGCCCGCAGATCCTCGCGGCGACTTATGCGGTGGTGCTCTTCACCCTCGTGGTGGAAGGGCTTACGCTGCCGCTCGTGGTCAAGCGCTTCGCGAACCCGGCGGCAAAGGCGCCTGCCGACTAACCAACGACGCCGACTAAACAACCATTCCGGCAAGACTATTCAGCACCCGGTCGGTTCGGCTAAAAGAGAAGCTGAGACGACGGCTCAGGAACTTCAAGAGGATTACCGATGCGATCGATGATTTCTGCCTTCTTGTTCGCGCTCATTGCCATGACTTTCGTTAGCGGCCCGGCGGCCGCGGAGAAGGTCCGCTGCTCCGCGATCCGGGACTCGGCCATGTGCGTGTCGGAACCCACCTGCTGGTACGACGTCAACGGCCAGGGATGCTCCGATGGCGCGCGCCCGGCCGAGGACGTCTGCTCCGTGCATGACGGCGAGTCCACCTGCAATTCGAGCTCGTTCGGCTGCAGATGGAATCCTGCCGATAAGAAATGCGCAACCGCGCCCTAGCGAGGCGAACGAGGAGGCTCCCGTGATCGAGCTGCTCAAGGGCTTTCCCGACGACGTCGTGGCCGTTAGCTGCCGGGGCGAGGTCACGCGGAAGGACTACGACACGGTGCTGATTCCAGCCGCCGAGAAAGCGCTCAAGTCCCACGACAAGGTGCGGCTGCTTTACGAAGTCGGCCCGGAATTCGCCGGCGTCGACGCCAGTGCCGCGTGGGAGGATTTCAAGCTCGGCTTTGAACATCTGTCCCGCTGGGAGCGGGTGGCGATCATCACCGACATCGACTGGATCACCCATGCGACCCGGCTGTTCAGCTTTGTCATGCCGGGCGCCATGCGCGTCTATCCCACATCCGACGCCGCCAAAGCCCGGCTATGGATCAGCCAAGCCTAGCCAATCTCCCGCTGACGATGGCGAGGACGATCGCGGCAACGGCTTCTAGAAACCTTAGCCAGCATCGGGACTTGCTCCGTCCACATTATGCTGCGACCGTTGGCCTTGGCGTTCCAACGCTTTAAGGTCATTTGCCGTGGCCAATGGCGCAAATCGTGGGGCTTTTGACGCGTGACGAGTTCTGTTGAGGACGCCAACGCTCCGCTGACGCTCGCTTTCGACATCGGCGGAAGCTACCTGAAGGCGGAGATTCTGTCGCCTGATGGCGCGTTGTTGAAG
>SDBV01011162.1_pt1 | contig 11673 bp, 7 predicted proteins | sample 2277081 | NCBI WGS metagenome assembly SDBV01 (sample SAMN10402039, study PRJNA504765) | marine sediment metagenome | isolation source: marine sediment core GS10_PC15, 223 cmbsf | place: Arctic Ocean: Southern Knipovich Ridge | collected 2010
CGCTGACCCCGTTCGTCGCGTTTGAGCCATCAGTCGTCGCCGACCGATCCGCGCCCCCGCCCCCGGCGTTCACCGCGTGGGAGGCGCTGGCCACGGGCGTGACCGGCCTCACCTCGGGCAGCGGCCGCACCGGCTGGCCCCGGGTCTCCGCCTCCCGCGCGAGGTCGAAGTAGACAATCCCATCGACGATGGTCTGTTCGACACGAGAGTAAGAGTCGAAGGGATCGCCGTTGAGCAACACGATGTCGGCCTGCTTGCCGACCTCGAGGGAGCCGACCTTATCGGCGATGTGGAGCTGCTGCGCCGGATAGAGAGTGAGCATGCGCAGCGCGTCTTGCTTGGAGACGCCGCCGTACTTCACCGGCTTGTTGAACTCGTAGACCATGAAGGTCTGCAGAAACGGGATATCGGAGTTGAGGCTGGTGAGCACGCCGTGCTCGTGCATGATCGCCGGGCTGTAAGGGATCGCATCGAACGCCTCCAGCTTGTAAGCCCACCAGTCGGCGAACGTCGATGCGCCGGCGCCGTGCGCCGCGAGCTCATCGGCCACCTTGTAGCCTTCGAGAACGTGGGTGAACACGTCGATCTTGAAACCGAAGCGCTCCGCCACGCGCATCAACATCACGATCTCGTCAGCACGATAAGAGTGCGCATGGACGCGGATCTTCCCGTCCATGATGTCGACCAGTGCCTCCAGGCGCAGGTCGCGCCGCGGCGGCACCGGGTAGCTACGCGGGTTCTTGCGGTAGTTCTCCCAGGCCCGCTTATACTCCTGCGCCGCGGTGAACGCCTGGACGTACAGCGACTCGACGCCCGCGCGCGAACGCGGGAAACGCGGCCTGGTACGGCTCTGGTTGAAGTTCTTGCGCGTGACGTTCTCGCCCAGCGCGAACTTCACTACTTTGGGCGCCCCCTCGACCAGTAGCTGCTCCGGGTCGTCCATACCCCAACGCATCTTGATGATGGCCGCCTGACCACCGATCGGGTTGGCGCTGCCATGCAGGATGAGCGCCGTCGTCACACCACCCGAGAGGGCTCGATAAATATTGAAGCTCTCGGGATTGAGGGCATCCAGCACGCGAACCTCCGCCGAGATGGGCGTGGAGCCTTCATTGGTGCTGCGGTCCATCGCCGTGTGGGAGTGCTCGTCCACTATCCCCGGGATCGCCGTCATCCCGGCCCCATCGATGATCACGGCTCCCCGCGGCACCGAGACCTCGGACCCAATCTCCCGGATCACGCCGTTCTCCACCGCGATCGAGACGTTCTCCAGTACCTCTCCCGCCGCCGTCCATACGACGTCGAGGTTCTGGATCACCAGCGAGCCGCGCGGCACATCGATCGTGCCCGGCTGCACCTGGACGTCCCACTGGGCCAGGGCCGAGCTCGCGTGTGCGCCTAGCGCGAGGGCGGCCGCCGACAGGAGTGCGAGTAGCTTCTTCATCGCGCCATCTCCTCTCCCGGCCCGCTCACGCGCTTGGCCGTCCATGTGAAGCCGCCGAACGTTGTCTTTCCTTCGCCGGACATCTCGTCCCCTTCCACCGTGCCTGTGAACTCCAGCTCCATGCGGTTCTCATTGATGGTGAGCACCACGCTGAAGCTGATCTCCGACCCCGCGACGCTGCCGTTCTTTATGCCTGTCTCGCCGAATTCGCTCACGAGGCTGCCATCGAGATCACCCTCATCATCCTGTGTGAAGCTCACCTGCATGGTTCTCTGCCCAATCTCACTCTCGGTGATGAACTCCCACTTACCCGACACATCTACAGCGGCCGGCTCGCCGGAACCCTTCGCCTTCTTCTTGTCGGCCTTCTCCAGTCGGCCTTCGACGAACGTATAGGTCAACTTGCTTTCCTCACCAAACAGTGGGCCGGCGCTCACGATGAATGTCGCGGGTCCGCCCCTCTCGACGCGGGCGAGGCGTTCGATCCCCAGAATCGACGCCGGTGTCGAGGTCAGGGCGGCGAGCGCCGCATCCTCGCTCAGGCCGTATTCGATGGCCTTCCGCGTCTTCTCCAGAATCTTCGCTTTTCCGCCGCCGCTGGTCAGGGCAAACTGGACGCCCGCATCGGACAGGAGACCAGCGTTCGCGTAGATGGCCTCGATACGCTGCTTCTCCCTCAGCGCTCCAGCATCCAGCTCTTCCTCTTGCCCAGAAGATCCGTTCGAGTCGGTCCCTTCGCCGGGCGGTTCCTCATCCTTACTCTCCTCCTCTTCCTTCTCTTTCTCCGGCTCCCAGCGTTCGGGCTTCGGAAAATCGAGTGAGACGAGGACGGGGACGTCCGCCGCTTTCAGCTCGTCGGCGACCCGCCAGGCCTCTTCCCCGCCGACGATGATGGGGCGGAAGCCGTACTCGTCCGCCAGTCCCAACACCCTCTGGATGTCACGGGCGAAGTCGGCCCTGAAGAAGACACGCGTCTCACCGTTCATCGCCTGCTGGAGGACTTCGAGATCTGGATCCCAGCCGGGCGCCGAGACCCCGTCTCGGCCGCGGTCGTAGGCCGCCTGGTGAGCGGCCAGGTGCCGGGCGTCCTCGAAGCTCTGGCGATAGAAGGCGATCACAGCGAACAGCCGCCGCGGATAGACGCTCTGCGCGCCCTGGAACGACATCGTGGGACCGATGACAGGGCGCAGCACCAGATCGCTGGGCGCCCGGGCGTCCGATCGCAGCATGACCAGCGTTCCACGACCCGGCATCAAGCGGCCATCGGCGTGTACCGCCGCTGCCACGATGCCCGCTTTGCGCTGCTGCGCCAGGTCCGCTCCCCTATCCGTCAGATGGTCGACGACGAGCCGGTGAGGCATGAAGCTCTGGACATAGCGGGGAGGGTTCCAAGAGCCGATCTCGCTGAGATTGATCTCTTGTTCCGGGAACTTGTAGCCGACCTTCCCCGCCGCATCGATGATGCCCGGGTAGACGAAGAGCGAGTCCCCCTCCAGCAGCTTGGCATCGTCGGGGATCTGCACGTCGGCTCCGATCGCTTCGATCCTCGCGCCGCGAACGATCACGTTGACTCCCTCGCTCACCGTTCCGTCGGCCCGCACGAGCGTCACGCCCTGCAGGGCGTAGGCGGCCGGTGGAGGTGCCTCGTTGAACTGGGCGGCGGCTGACGCGGGCCACACCAGCAGCGCCGCTAGGGCCCAGCGACTACAACGCGTGATGGTCATGAGCTTCGGTCCTGTTCTGAGCGTGTGCTGTCTCTTTTCGAGGCCTCATCGGGAGGAGAGGTCGCCGGCGACGATCCGCGTGAAGCGTTCCGGGTTCAGGAACCCGCCTCCCCACTCGCCGTCGTACGCCGCCGTTGGGTTAGCGGCGACAACCTCGTCCACCGATTTACCCGCCGCCACTTCTGCCTGTATCGCCTCCCTGACGCCTACGAGCATGTCGTGGTAGGCCTGCAATTGGGCGCGAGCCCCCAACGGCCCGTGGCCGGGGATGATCTTGGTATCGTCATCTATCATCTCCAGCATGCGACCCACCGCGGCGATCATCCCATCGATCGAGCCGCCATGCTCCGTATCGATGAACGGGTACATGCCGTTGAAGAACGTGTCCCCCATGTGAACCGCGTTCGCCTTCGTGAAATAGATGATGGCGTCACCGTCCGTGTGAGCGTTCTCCACGTGAAAGACTTTCAGCTCATCACCGTTCAGGTGGAAGGTCACATCCCTGGTGAACGTGATGACGGGCAGAGCCTCTTTCGGGCGAGCAGGGATCTCGCGATCGAACGCCACCAACACCTGGTCGGTGCTCAGCCGCTTGTAAACGTTCTCGTGGGCCACGATGATCGCGCCCGCCTTTCCCAAGTTCTCGTTGCCGCCCGTATGGTCGCCGTGCCAGTGCGTGTTGATCACGAACTTCACCGGCTGATCGGTGAAGCTGCCGATCGCCTCAAGAATCTTCTCCGTCAGCGGGGCAAACTGGTCGTCGATCAAGAACACCCCATCTTCTCCTGACGAAACCCCGATGTTGCCGCCCCTGCCCATGAGCATGCGCACGGACGGAGTCAGTTCGATCACCTGGATCTGGACATCCTGTTGCTCCTGGGCGGCGCCGGCTGAAACGGGTCCGCTCACGGCGAGGGCACACGCGATGAGCGCACAGGCGACTATTTTCATCTCTCACTCCGTATCGTTGAGGTGGCGGCGGTATAGTATGGGACGACCGCGCGGCCCGCAACAGAAACCCGGCCCCGGTCCGCATCCACATGAACCGGCTTCAAGCCACCTCTGGAACGCTGCTTCGGGAAGCTGCATTATCTTTCTGACTTGACCAACTTGGAAAGGATTCCTGGAGATGGATAAGCCCAGCGCCCACAAGTCCGACGAGCAGTGGAAGAAAGCGCTCACGCCGGAGCAGTACCGGATCACGCGCCAGAAAGGGACGGAGCGCGCCTTCGGCGGCGAGTATTACGCCACAAAGGACCCTGGCGCGTATCGCTGCGTATGCTGCGGCGAGCCGCTCTTCAACTCCGACGCCAAGTACGACTCGGGGACGGGCTGGCCCAGCTTTTACCAGCCTGCGGCGCCGGATGCCATCCGCGCCGAGGCGGATGACAGCCTGGCCATGCAGCGGACCGAGGTGGTCTGCGCCGCCTGCGATGCCCATCTCGGGCACGTCTTCCCCGACGGGCCAGCTCCGACGGGCCTCAGGTACTGCATCAATTCGGCGGCGCTGAAGCTCGAGCCCAGGGATGGTGATGGGGATGATAACGGGGATGGGGAGATATGAGGCGGTGGCGCGAGGGTAACCGGATGGGATAGTTTCCTGCCCTGACAGCAGAGGAAGAAGGCATTGATGATACAGCTGCGTGAGATCATCAGGTCGGATGTGGTGGGGGTGCCGGGCGTGACGCTGAGGGGGTTGATCGAGTTCCTAGCAGAGCACGGGGTGAGCGGGGCGCGACGGACGATACCGAGTGGGCGGGCGGCGAGGATGAAGAGAATCTGTGCGCGGATTTCTTCACCGAGGGCTGGGCGCCGTCGGCCGCGGACACGCTGCAGCGCATCCGCAGCTCCGATTCGCCGGAATGCGATGCCGTCGACGGCGCCCGTGAAGGAGGCGGCGAAGCAGATGGTGAAGCATAGCATCCACCGGGTGTTGGTGATCGATGACGGGGCGCTGGCGGGCATCGTGACGACGAGCGACATAGTAAGGGCCGTCGCCCAGGGGAAGCTGTGAGGAGCTTTTCCACACCGGAGGTGCACCCAAACTGAACAGGAACCCCTCATGCCCCGCAGCCGTCCCCAGCGGCCTCGCCCTTTACGCCCTACTACGTGATACCACAGTCGCTCCTACATCCGTTTGTTGGCGCCGGCAGTGAGGGAGTGTGAGTAAGAGCGCGAGCACTATAGGGATCGCGAAAGCGCGGGCGCGGATCGAGGAGCTCCGAGCCGAGATCCGCCATCACGACAATCTGTACTATGTGCTCGATCAGCCAGAGATATCGGACGCCGAGTACGACCGCCTCTATCGCGAACTAGCCGAGCTCGAGGAGAAGTACCCCGAGCTGATCACTCCCGACTCACCCACCCAGCGCATCGCCGGCCGACCGCGGGAGGGCTTCACCGAGGTGGAGCACACCGCACCGATGTTGAGCCTTGACTCCGGCGACTCCGAGGAGGCGGCCCGCCGCTTCGATGAGCGTCTGCGCCGGGCCCTGGAAGGGGAAGCCAGCTATGTGGTCGAGCCCAAGCTGGACGGTCTCTCGATCGAGCTCGTCTACGAAGATGGGAGTCTGGTGCGCGCCGCTACCCGCGGTAACGGGCTGGTCGGCGAGGATGTCACCGCTAATGTGCGCACCATCGCCTCGGTCCCACTCAAGCTACGCGACGGCAGACGCCGCATCCCACCTGCGCTCTCGGTCCGCGGCGAGGCGATCATGTCGATCGACGAATTCGAGAAGCTCAACGCCCGCCTGACCGAAGAAGATCGCCCCGCCTTCGCCAACCCACGGAACGCCGCGGCGGGCTCGCTGCGCCAGCTGGACCCGAGCATCACGGCCGAACGCCGGCTGGTTCTCTTCGCCTACGAGGTGATGACGGCCGCGGGACTCGAGCTGAGGTCGCAAACCGAAACGCTCGGGGCGCTGAGTGACTGGGGCTTCAAGGTCGCCGACCTGATCAAGACGGGCCTCGATATCGAAGCGGCGACGGCCATTCATGACGATCTCGAGGCACGGCGCGATAGCCTGGACTACGAGATCGACGGCGTAGTCATCAAGCTAGACGATTTCAGCCAGGGCAAGCGGCTCGGTGCCACGGCACACCACCCGCGCTGGGCTTTCGCCTATAAGTTTCAGCCGCGGCGCGAGGTCTCGCGAATCCTCGACATCGTGGTCCAGGTCGGCCGCACCGGGAAGCTGACTCCCGTAGCGCTGCTGCGTCCGGTGGATATCGGCGGCGTCACGGTGGCCAGGGCATCGTTGCACAACGGCGAGGAGGTGGCTCGTAAGGATATCCGCGTCGGCGACAAGGCCCGCATCCAGCGCGCCGGCGATGTGATACCGTACGTGCTCGAACGCATCGACGAGCCAGGAGCGAAGCGAGGCAAGGAATTTCGAATGCCGCGCCGTTGCCCGTCCTGCGGAACCCCCATCATCTCTCGACCGCCGCTCGACTTCTGCCCCAACACGCTGGGCTGTCCCGCCCAACTCAAGGGGCGCATCCAGCACTTCGCCTCCCGCGACGCCCTCGACATTCGCGGGTTGGGTGAGAAGACGGTGGAGCAGCTGATCGATGCGCGGCTGATCAAGAGCGTGGCAGACATACTCAGCCTTAGAGAGAGCGATCTGCTGAAGCTGGAAGGCTTCGCCGAGGTTTCCACGCGAAACCTGGTGGAAGCGATCGATCGCGCCCGGGTCGTGGAGCTATCCCGCTTCCTCTATGCGCTGGGTATCCCCGATGTGGGCGCGCAGACGGCACGCGATCTCGCGCAGCACTTCGGGACCCTCGAAGCGCTCCTCGTGGCTTCCGAGGCCGAGCTCGAGCAGGTGCCCGGCGTCGGGCTCATCGTAGCGGCAGCCGCCCACGACTTCTTGCGCAGCCCCACAACGCGCGCGAACATCAGGAAGCTGAGGAAGCGCGGTCTGCAACTGATCGAGAGCGAGCGTCCGACCGGCACCCTGCCCTTCTCCGGCAAGACCTTCGTGTTCACCGGCGGCCTGGAGAAGATGACGCGGGCCGAGGCGGAGGAGCGGGTGCGGCAGCTGGGCGGTCGCACGGCCTCCAGCGTCAGCCGCAAGACCGACTACGTGGTCGCGGGCTCGGACCACGGCAGCAAGTACGAGCGCGCCGTCGAGCTGGGTCTGAACATCCTGTCTGAAACAGAGTTTCTCGCCATGCTTCCCGACTGAGGATCGCGACGTGGAGAACATCGACTACGCCCGCATCTTCGACGAGATCGGAGACCTGCTGGAGCTGCAGGGCGCCAATCCGTTCCGCGTCCGCGCCTACCGCAACGCCTCCCGCACCATCGCCACGCTGTCGCAGTCCATCGATTCTCTGATAATGGACGAGGATGCGAGCCCCGAGGACCTGCCGGGGATCGGCAAAGACCTGGCGGCCAAGATCGAAGAGCTTCACCAGACAGGCGAGCTGGCCTTCCTGGCCGAGTTGAGGGAAGAGGTGCCGCCATCGCTGATCCAGATCATGCGCATCCCCGGACTGGGGCCGAAGCGCGCCAAGCAGTTATGGGAAGCGCTCGATATCACCTCGGTTGACGACCTGGAGGAGGCGGCGAAAGATGGCCGATTGCTCGAGCTGCCCGGGTTCGGTGAAATATTGCAGGGCCGGGTGCTGAAGGGGATCGAGCAATTCAAAGCGCGGGTGGGCCGCTTCAAGCTCTCGGAGGCCGACCGGTACGCCCGACCACTGTTCGAGTACCTGAAGCAGGCGGAGGGAGTCGTCGATCTCCAGATCGCCGGAAGTTACCGACGCCGCTGTGAAACGATAGGCGACCTGGACATTCTCGCTACAACCGACGGCGGGTCCCCGATCATGGACCGCTTCATCAAGTCTCCCCTGGTGGAAGACATCATCGCGAAGGGGCCAACCAAGAGCTCGGTACGCCTGAAAGGCGGTCTGCAGGTCGACCTGCGCCTCGTACCCGAGGAGAGTTACGGCGCCGCTCTTTACTACTTCACTGGTTCCAAAGCGCATAACATCGCCGTGCGCGGAATCGCACGGCAACGCGGTCTCAAGGTTAACGAGTACGGCGTCTTTCGCGGGGACGACCTGGTGGCCGGCGCCAGCGAAGAAGAAGTGTTCGCGACCGTCGACCTTCCCTGGATCCCACCCGAGCTTCGCGAGGACCGGGGTGAGATTGAGGCCGCCCGCGCCGGCATGCTGCCCAAGCTGGTCACGCTCCGAGAGATCCGCGGCGACCTGCAGATGCACTCGAATTACAGCGATGGCTCAAACACACTGGAAGAGCTCGTGAGCGCCTGCCGGGAGCGCGGCTATAAGTACATGGCGATCACCGACCACACGCCGGCGCTAGCGATGAACGGAGTGCAACCATCCGAGTTCAAGAAGCAATACAAGAAGATCGATGCGCTGCAGAAACGACACAGCGACATCCGCATCCTCAAGTCGGCGGAAGTCGACATACTCGAAGATGGGCGGCTCGACCTCGACGACGAAACACTCGCCATGATGGACGTGGTCGTGATCGCGGTTCATACCCGCTTCAACATGACCCGCGCCCAGATGACCCGGCGTATCACCCGGGCCATGCGCCACCCGAGAGCGAACATCCTCGCCCATCCCACTGGCCGCCTGATCAACAGGCGCGAGCCCTATCCGGTGGATGTGGAGGAGATCGTCGAGGTCGCCAGCGGGGAGAACATCCTCCTCGAGCTCAACGCTCAGCCGCACCGCCTCGACCTGCGCGATATCTACGTGCAACTGGCGAAACAGGCCGGCGTGAAGATCGTCATCAGCACCGACGCTCATACGCTGGCCGAGCTCGACCATATGCGCTACGGAATCGATCAAGCCCGGCGCGGCTGGCTGGAGAAGGGCGACGTGGCCAACACGCGAACGCTGGCGCGCCTCCTGCGGCTGCTGGAGAAATGAGCCGCTCCATCTCGCCTCATTTTGTGGCCCCGCTGCCACGCGCTGGGTCCTGCGCCATGAAGGGAGGACTGGAAGCGAGACTCTGAAGCGGCCGTGATCTGGCCCATTACGTGCAAAACACCATCTCGACTCAGCGCGGAGAAGATGAATGGCCCCTCAAACGAAGACTCGCCTGGAATACACCTACATCCGGTGGTTCGATAGCGTCAGCAGTGACGACATCGCCTTGGTCGGCGGGAAGAACGCGTCGCTGGGCGAGATGATCCGAGCGTTGGGCAGCCACGGAGTGAAAATACCACCAGGCTATGCCGTCACCACTCGGGCCTACGAAGACTTCCTGCAGCAGAAGGGGCTCGAACCCGAGATCCGCTCGATACTCGAGGGGATCGACACTCATCATACTGGTGACCTAGCGGCAAGGGGCCGCCGCATCCGCGACCTGATGCTCGAGCAGCCGTTCCCGGAAGCGGTGGTGGAAGAGATACTCCGGGGCTACGAGGAGCTGGCCGGACAGTTCGGCACGGACCCCGACGTGGCGGTACGCTCCAGTGCCACGACAGAAGACCTCCCCGAGGCGAGTTTCGCCGGCCAGCAGGAAACTTTTCTGAACGTGCGTGGACCGAAGCGGCTCGTCGAATCCGTTCACCTCTGTTACGCTTCGCTCTTCACCAACCGCGCGATATCGTACCGGGTCGATCATGGCTTCGACTCCATGGACGTCGCCATCTCGGTGGGCGTGCAGAAGATGGTGCGCGCGGAGAACGGTGCGGCAGGAGTGATCTTCACCATCGATACGGAGAGCGGGTTCAGGGATGCGATCCTGATCACCGGCTCCTACGGCCTGGGCGACCCCATCGTCAAGGGCGAGATCAGCCCCGACGAGTGGTACGTGTTCAAGCCGACTCTGGCAAAAGGACACCCCGCCATTTTGCGACGCCGAATCGGCGACAAGCACGAGAAGCTCGTCTACACCCGGGGCCGTTCGATGACGAAGAAGGTGTCGGTGCCGAAGCGGAAACGCCGCCAGCTATGCTTGGGTGACGAAGAGGTGCTGAAGTTGGCGCGCTGGGCAGTAGAGATCGAGAAGCACTACAGCACGCGTGCCGGGAAGTTCATGGCGATGGACATCGAGTGGGCGAAGGACGGAGACAGCGGCGAGCTGTACATCTTGCAGGCACGTCCGGAGACGGTACACGCGCAGCGCGCGGCGAGCATCCTGGAGACCTACGAGCTGATCGAGAGCGGCGACGTGGTCGTCGAAGGGATCGCGGTGGGCGAGAAGATAGGTGCCGGCCCGGTCCGAGTCCTGAAGAACCCTCAGGAGATCGATCGGTTCCGGGCAGGCGACGTGCTGGTAACGGAGACGACGGATCCCGACTGGGAGCCGATCATGAAGAATGCGTGCGCTATAGTCACCGAACGTGGCGGCCGGACGTCGCACGCCGCCATCGTGAGCCGGGAGTTGGGCGTGCCATGCATCGTGGGAGCGGTGGGCGCCGAGGCGCGCCTGGCACTCGAAGAAGAGGTCACCGTGTCGTGCTGCGAAGGAGACGTCGGGCGCGTCTATCGTGGCATTCTCGATTTCAAGAAAAGCGATATCTCTCTGGAGAATATCCCGCGCACCCGGACGCAGATGATGATGAACGTAGGCAATCCGGAGGTGGCCTTTAGACTGGCCGCCCTCCCCCACGCAGGGATCGGTCTGGCTCGTGAGGAATTCATCATCGCATCGCAGATCGGCGTGCACCCGCTGGCGCTGCTGGAGTTCGACAAGCTGGAGGCCGGGAAAGTCAAGCGGGATATCGCAAAGAAAACGCGAGCCTTCGATGATAAGGTCAAGTACTACGTGCAGACGCTCTCCGAAGGGATCTCGATGATCGGCGCCGCATTTTACCCGAACGATGTCATCGTCCGGTTCTCCGACTTCAAGTCCAACGAGTATAAAGACCTTCTAGGCGGTGAACAGTTCGAACCGAAAGAAGAGAACCCGATGCTCGGCTGGCGTGGTGCGAGCCGTTACTACGGCGAGCGCTACGGCGAGGCGTTCAAGATGGAATGCCAGGCCATCAAGATCGCCAGGGACCAGATCGGCCTCACCAATATCAAAGTCATGGTACCATTCTGCCGCACCGTCCAGGAGGGGAAACGAGTGCTCGAGATGATGGACCGCGCCGGCCTGCCCCAGGGACACAACGGCCTCGAAGTCTACATGATGGTGGAAATCCCCTCCAACGTGATCCTGATCGAAGAGTTCGCCGAGATCTTCGATGGCTTCTCCATCGGCTCCAACGACCTCACCCAGCTGGTGCTCGGTCTCGATCGCGACTCGGAGCTCGTCGCCTACCTGTTCGACGAACGCAACGAGGCGGTGCGCCGCATGATCAAGCTGGCCATCACCGGCGCCAAGAAGTGCGGGCGCAAGATCGGAATCTGTGGCCAGGCACCCAGCGACCACCCGGACTTCGCCCGCTTCCTGGTGGAGTGCGGGATCGACAGCATGTCGCTAAACCCCGACAGCCTGGTGAGGACACTGGAGATCGTGGCTGATGCGGAAAACGCGATCGATGGGGCGCTGGGTTCCGCCGCATCCTGATC
>SDBV01011163.1_pt1 | contig 11673 bp, 11 predicted proteins | sample 2277081 | NCBI WGS metagenome assembly SDBV01 (sample SAMN10402039, study PRJNA504765) | marine sediment metagenome | isolation source: marine sediment core GS10_PC15, 223 cmbsf | place: Arctic Ocean: Southern Knipovich Ridge | collected 2010
ATTGAGGTTGAACTTGTGATATAAAGTTTTCAGACCTCCCTGTGATCCAAAAACATTGTTGACAATAACTCAACGATGCGAGGTCTTAGCGGGGATACGCTGCAGGGAGGTCACTAATAATAAAAAGATTTGAATATTCACTGTTTTCAGGCTATTGAAGGAGCCTTATCTTTAAAACCATTGACTATAGGCCATCTCTGCATTTTCTTGCAGATTCAAAGCAACATTTAAGAATAAGTATCAATCGGATCAAAATGAAGCGGGTAGGAATAAGGTACGGTAATTATGCCAACCCCGCCGGGATCAATGATACTATCAAGCGCTGCTGGCAACCTTCCTCGCATATCCTCTTGCAGATGCTCCATTAAGTTACATACAAGTACCAATGAGGGGCGCAATTGTCGCAATTTCCACTGTATATCGGGATCAAAAATGTCCCCAGAAATATCCACGCCCTCCTGATCTTTCAGATCTGAGTGTATGACCTTAACATTTGATTTTTCCAAAGGCGCAAAAATTTCATCATGAATATGGGGTTGATCTATTTTTCTAAAATGCCCTGAACTACTGCCCAGATTGAGTACTGGTCCTTTGCCATTTGCAGTCAGTTTTCTAACCAGTTCCCCTACATACTTGGCTTCTTCTATACGCATACCTTAGACCGAAATTAATGTATTGAAATAATTGACAATATTTTACGATATTCGTCTTTCATAAAAACCTGCGCGACAGGTGAATAAAACTAAACGTTTTATTCTCGATCAATCCAAGAATGAATTTTATTCCTTCCATTAAGGTTTAGCACTCCACTCAAGCCTCGATTACCAGCCCCCTGCGGCATTTGAGATTTTTGTCTATGTCCTTGACATTAACTTTTCTTTAATGAGGGCCAGAATCTCATAGAAAAAAGTGTCCGCCTTTCTTAAATTCGAGGTGGCTGGAAGCAATGAAATCCCATCTCCGTAATGCTTCACAAAATGCCCTGTCGGTGCCGCTATCGGGCTCATCCCCATTTTTTCAAACAAAGCCATTGATCGCAACATATGTCTCGCGGATGTCACTAATAAAAAACGTTTTTCCCCGACGATAGCTTGGATAAACCTGGCCTGATCAAATGTAGACATTGATTCGGTCTCAAGGATGAGACTCTCTTGCGACACCCCCAAGGCTACAACGAGCTCTTTCATCGATTCAGCTTCTCCTCTGCCACCCGACAGAATCAGGCCTGTCTCCGGAATTATCCGATGAAGCCTGACTCCTTCAACCATTCTAACCAGCCCTTCATAGTGAAATCGACTTGTGATCGGAAGCTCCTGATCCGGCGAATACCCGGCTGCCAAAACAACAACAAACTTCACATCCGAAAAATCATCATTGCCACTATCACCCACAGCATAAGGGGCATAATGTCTCTCAATATTTTCTAATAAAAAATCCGGTAAAAAAGGCAAACTTCCCAACAACAAATATAAACACCCACAGGTCACAAGCAATTTTCCAGCTTTTGAGTTTGTCTTCCTCCACAAAAAAAACAAGCCGACCAACAATAGTATCAGACTAAAGCCTGTTGGTGAGACGATAAAAAGGGCAAAATTTTTCAAATAGACATAGCTCATTACCGGGGCTTCCTCGGTTTGGTCATGATTCTTGTATTTAGATTTTGCTGCACCAAGACTGGAAAGCGATAAGCCTCCACAACAATCTTGCCAGTTATGGTGCCCATTGACATGCTGCTGTAAAATCCGTCGGACATCTTCTACGACAAAGAACCCGCCATCCAGCAATCTGTCCTCACTGAGCAGGTCCTCTGCCCAACCCCTTAATGGACCCCGGAGCCACTCTGCGACGGCAGATTAAACCTCATCTTAGGACGGTCAACCATGCGCTCCGGAATATAACGATGCAGAATCCGATGCAATGACCATTTGCCATTTGCCCTCATCGTTGCATAATTTGCGCTGACTGACAACTTCCAAACAAACTCGACACTCATGTGATCAAGTCTTGGCTATCAGATTTTCAGGCTTGGCTGGTCAAACTGTCCCGAAAAGTATATATAATCAAGCAAAAAAAAATCAGCCATCTCTATACATCATGGGGTACAGAAGTTCACAAAAAATAACCTTGTCAAGCAGATGGATGGTTATTTTATAACTATTCATTACCAAAATGAACTACTCTGGCCCCAAAAAGCCCCCCAGCACATCACTTAGAGGCGAACACCATATTTAGCAATTGACGAAAAAGGCCATACAAGAAACGACTCAAAGGCAAATTATGCTTCCTCAGCATGCCCCACCTTTCAAGCAGAATAGGAAAAAAATTACTACGTTCCATTGAATCCGAGTGAATACGTTTATAAAAAAGGCGATCACTGATATGTAAAAAGCTTAATTTATTACCTCTTCTCAACCAGAACTCAGTATCGTAAATAATCTGGAATTTTTTATCGAGCAGGGCGATTCCCTCTTTGAGATTTTCCGAACTAAACAAACAAGACCTTATTGAAACTGGACACACAAAGGGACTTGGACGCCACTGAGACAAGCAGGAATTAACAGGTGTATATTTTTTATTCTCGTCAAATTTGTACCCATTGCAATTCAATATGTCATAATTCAAATCTGCAAATGCCATTAACTTCGAAGCCCAATCCGGGGTACACAAATCATCAGCATCACAGAAACCAAAATAGAATGGCATTTCATGCGCTTTCGTAATTTCAGAAAGCGCAAAAAGCCGCGCATCTACAAGAGGCATGTGAGAAGGGGTTAAATAACTAATTATGTTGGCATGCTTTGACTTGAATTCGCTGATAATCTCTGTTGTTTTATCTGTGGAATGGTTGTCAAAACAGTGGATATGAACTTGGGGATAGTCTTGCAGTACAAGCGACTCGAGCGTCTCGGCTAAATATTTTTCGCCGTTGAAGACATTGACAATAAGGTGAACTGTAAGCATCTAAAACCTCTCCCTTACCAAGTCTTCCAGGGGGCATTCCCTTCTTCCCATAGTCTACTTAATAGCCTGTAGTCACGAGAGGTATCCATGCATTGCCAAAAACCGTCGTGTTCATAAGCCATGAGCTGTTGATCTCGCTGCATACAACGCATGGGCTCTTCTTCAAGCATTAAATTCTTATCATCATCTATGTAATCAAAAATACCGGAGCTGCAGACAAAAAATCCACCGGATATCCGCCCCCCAGTGGCCTGTGGTTTCTCATTAAATTCCTTCACAGCTCCCCCCGGGCCGCATTCCATTTCCCCAAAACGCCCCGGAGGGCGGACTCCGGTGACAGTCATGATCTTGCCATGTTCACGGTGAAATTGCACCAAACGTTCCAGGTCAATATCGCTTAAACCATCCCCATATGTGAGCATAAAGACATCATCGGAGCCGATATATTTCTTTATACGATTGACCCTTGTGCCGGTCAGGGAATCAAGCCCTGTTTCAGCCAAGGTCACTTTCCAGTCGGATTCATCGTTGCTATTATGGAAGTCGATGATCTTGGAGTTTCCCAGGGTAACCGTGAAATCGTTAATACTGGCCTCATAATTAAGAAAAAAATTCTTAATGACGTGCCCTTTATAGCCCAGGCAAAGAATAAACTCTTTGAATCCATGTGTTGCGTAGTTTTTCATAATATGCCAAAGAATCGGGAAATCACCGATGCTTACCATTGGCTTGGGGATATTATTCGCTACATCGCGGATTCGGGTACCTTGACCACCACAAAGAATTACTACTTTCATTCAAGCCTTCTCCTTTAGAAAAAATTCTAGCAAAAACCAAAATGCTTTTCAGCCTCAAAGAGGCTTTCATCAAGAATTGAAACAGCTACATCAATAGCGTCTTGGTCTACTATCAGAGGGGGAGCCAAGCGGAGGAACTGAATGACCGGAACTCCTGGAATAAGTTTTCGCTTCAAACATTCCTCATAAATTTTACCACTTGCTTCTGATAGGGGAGCTTTGGTCTCTGTATCTTGAACAAATTCAATTCCAAGAAGACATCCTTTCCCTCTGACGTCACCAATAATGGGATGCGCGGACTTCAGCTGATTCAGTTTTTTCATTAAATAGACCTCAATTTCTTCGGCTCGGGCCATCAAGTTTTCCTCTTCCATGACTTCTAATGTGGCCAAGCCTGCTGCACAGGCCATGGGGTTCCCGCCAAAGGTTGTAGATGGAGCTATTTTGTCCATTACCCAGGCATGATCTTCCTTAACCAGTAAAGCACTCATCGGAAAGCCGTTACCTATTCCTTTCCCTAAAACGGTCATATCAGGTCGGACATTCCAGTGATCGGCACATAGCCATTTTCCGGTCCTGCCGCTGCCTGTTAAGATTTCATCGGTCACCAATAAGATGTTTTTTTTCTTGCAATAATCGGATAATTTCGGGAAAAAATCATCGGGAGGTATTATCGTTCCCCCCCATCCCTGTATAGGCTCCAAAATAAAGGCCGCTACATGGCCGGTTGTTGATTCCTTGATGAAGAGGTCATAAAAATCGATATATGCATCCGTGTCTATCGTCCCATCGCTCTTCTTCCATATTGGACGATACGGATCCGGTCTCGGAACGAGATAAAAGCCCGGTAGTCTAGTCGGCCCGGTTACCTGTGAGATCCGGCCAAGAGCTGAAGATCCCATGGTTTTCCCATGGTGGTCTGAGAAGCAGGAAATGATTTCGTGATTTCCGGTAATTGTCCTTGCCGCCCGTATTGCAAATTCAATCGCTGTTGTACCGTTATCATAAAGATGAACAGTGTTAAAGCCCCCCCCTATTGAGTTTGATAGCCTTTCAAAATAATGTGCCTTGACCGGCGTCATGTAATCATGGCAGTTCATCAACATCTTGGCCTGACGAGCCACTGCTTCGGATACTTTGGGATGCGCATGCCCAAGATTAGTAACGTAAATACCTGATCCAAAATCCAGAAAGCGGTTGCCGTCAACATCCTTCAAAATACACCCGCATCCTGAATCAAACACCAACGGGTCAATCTTAACCCGACCATGACAACTGGTGTACTTGTATCCTTTTTCAATGATTACAGCAGATCTGTCTCTCCTTAAGGGTTCTCCCCTTTCTTTATAATATTGATTCAGAGATTCCTTCTGCCAGTTTACGTCGTAATCTATCTCTCTAAAGTCGTACATAGGTATGTCCCCGGTTTTGGTATTAAGAGCTGCCCAGGAGAAAGCAAGGCTCACAGACAAAACTTACCAATCATATTTGATATCAGTGGGTAAACAACGATCGACTTCTGTCGGGCGGTACGGAATACTGACAAGGTTCATGAGCAGGCTTTGCGGCTTAGCCAGGCCCTTAAACCCAAACCAAATACCCGCCGTTAATATTGCGCCCTGTTCTAGGTTTCTCGCTAAAGCTTAGAACCTTATCTGTTTCAGCCAGACATAGTAATAACCGGTCGCTGGTTAACGATTCTGTTCATAGCCAGAAATGGTAAAAGTATTTGACTGTTTCAATCGAATAGCCACATTTCTTATATAGGTTACACGCAAATATATTCTTTCCTTGGGTCACAACTTGCCCATACATATAACCTCTATTGATGAAATAGCGGTGCGAAGCTCGCAGTAATGCTTCAGCATAACCTCTTCCCCTATAACTTCTATCTACTACCATCAATCCAATATTGCCTCTTCCATTTTTTACTCCAAGTGTAATCATGCCAACGATATTCATATATTCACGAATGACCAAGACTTCATCAGCAATCTCTTTCCTGAGAGACCGATTAAACCAAATAGTATAAAGATCTATGAACTTATCTTTTGTTATATTGGGGTCAACAACAAAGCGAGAGTATTCCCCACTTTGAACAGCCAAATCCTCAATATCTACAGACATAGTTGAATTATAGGGTTCTACTACAGCAGTTTCATTAAAATCGTCAATCATTATTTCGTCTAGATCAATAACAAAAGTCGTCTTTTTATCTACGAAATAGCCGCCAATATCTTTAGCTTCAATATCAGTCAAACAATGTGAATCTGATGGCCAATATGCCAACTTCACACCATCATGTCTCATATCAAAAAGAATCGCTTCAAGTCGTTCGATTTCCAGGTTAGACAAAGTGAACTGAGCAACTCTGAACCCAAAAAAATCGGTATCCCACTCAAGTATTCGATAACACTTCATGAAAAACTAATTTGAGCATCCCGAGAAAGGAAATACAGGAAAGAAGAGGGGTAATTGTTTGGGGGATTTTTTTGAATAACACTTGTGAATTGTTGAAACTTCACTCCAGTATTAGCGTATAAACTAACAACAATCCCAAAAATAGTTAAACACATTTGTGAGTCGTTAAAAGCTCTTCAAAAAGGACACGGTATCGCTTCGCCTGAAAGCTGGGAGTACAAATTTTTCTTGACTCCAGTATACCTCTATCATTTTCGTTTTCTTTGTTGTTATTATACAGACATTTTACTAAACCTGATCTAAAATCATCGACATTACAACTTTCTGCAACATATCCCGCCCACTCGTTTTTTATTAAGTCTGGAGCAACACCTGAGTCAAAAGCAACTACAGGCGTACCACAAACAAACGCATCATTGATAACCATTGGACCTACATCATCAATCGATGGACAAGCCACGACGTCTGAAGCCTGATATACAAGCGACAGAAGTCTATCATCAGTTACTTCTCCGAGGTGAATCCATTCGAAAGGCAAATTTGAAGCATCAAACTGCCCTTTTACTCGCGCCATCGTAACTAACATTATTGAATCACTTATCTCATGCGATATTTTTTTCAGAGCTTCCAACAAATATTCTCCACCTTTTCGGCGATTATCCAACGCGAACGTGCCGAATAAAATAATTTTCTTGCCCATTGGGAGTTGTAGAACTTCGCGTGCGGTCTTTTGGCTCACCCTGTGAGATATCGTATTATTCACGCTCAAAAATATTTGTTCTATTCGATTTCCACGAAACAGCGAGCTTTGTTTCGCTTGATCATATATCTTTGAAGTGGGAGCAATTAAAGAAATAGGAACATTCCTGAAATCCTTATGCTTTCGATTCCAAATATGTCTTGAGATGTCATTATTTCTTCTTCTTCTTAATTGAGGGCAACTGCCGCAGTTATTAATAAATTTATCGCATTCATTATTAAAATGGCACCCACCTGTTAGGGTTGAAATATCCATAAGTGTCCATACAATTGGGGCGTTGCAAACCTTGTAAACGTCTTTTATCAAAGTCGAGGACAAAAAACCTTGAATTGAATGAAGGCAAATAATGTCAACGTCCTGCAAGTATTTCTGGATTTTGCTTATTGAAACAAAAGGAACATTGAAATTAAACAGGACCAAAGGTCTCCATCTAAATCTTTTCAGTTTCCAGTAGACATTTCTGGCAAAAATAAACATAAATCGAACGACTCTAGAGAGAAAGTCTTTATTCAATCTAATCACACACTTAAGGGCATTAACATCAGAAATTTCAATAACAGTATCGTCGTCAAAACTGTATTTATTAAATACAAGCATCAAGGATTCCATCCCTTCATTCTGAAGGGCCTTGTGTAGTCGATATGCCGCCTTTCCCGAACCATCGCCTAAATTGTTTGTAAAATGAACTACTTTCATAGTGGATTTTCTTTACAGGTTGCGGCCGCTTCCCAGAGTGTCGCCAAAGAGCTATTTATCAGCGCAACTGTTGTAAATACCTCGGTTTGGCATCGATTCAAAATCTAGAGAGAAGTCAACTACTTTCTTGCAATAAGTAAATAATTTAGACATAAATCATTGTTATGAATATATCTATCAAATGACATGCCCAACACATTAAAATAGGGCACAAGAAAATACTGCGCGATCTTACAAATTATTTTTTCCAGCAGAGTCAATTTCCCTTGCTTATTTTTATACATGCCCGAAAGAACGGACACGATTTTCAGTTGCTGCACGGTAGCCCAAGCTCCTTGCAATGGGTATAGCTCAAGTATTTCAAATCCAGCATCTTCAAATAATTTTTCCAAACCAAATTTTGTAAAGCGATAATAATCATATGGTTTGGCGTGGCATTCATAGGACTGGGGAACAGACAAAATTATGTGCCCTCCATTTTTGAGTAACCTGTAACATTCTTGAATATATTTTCTAGTATCATAAATATGTTCTAGTACTTGCGTTGTCAGCAATGTATCAAAAGATTCACCTTCTAAATTAGTCTCACAAACATCTGCATACAGGTCAGCACGTGTCATATCCGCATAGTTCGCTGATGCTGTTGTTTTCAGGTCCACGCCGAAGTAATCGTCCACATGCGGGCGGAACAGCTTTTCATAAGGCTTCACTCCACAGCCTAGATCTATAAGCTTTCCTTTGGCGTATCTTGGCGCAATTTGTCTCAGTGCTTTGTAAAGATGCCGGTTAGTAATGTATGTGGGGGATGTCAGGGGCACATTTATGAAGGTTTGATCAATGTATTTTTCGATATCTGTTTTCAGGGGGTTCATTCTATTAATTCGTTGCTCACTCATTATGATGTCTCCAGTAATGTTGGGAAACTACACATCCGTCCACATCCCAGATCAAGAACAGAGATTTGATCATTATGTGTAAATTCCTGATGAATGCGATCAACATATCTCTGGCGACATATCAGTCTCTTTGCTCAGCCTGGTTCTAAAACCGCCTGCAAGAATTACAACTTTCATCTATAAACTGCTCCAGTCAAATTCTATTTCTTCAACTGACTTCCCGTCTGCTTCATTTGGGTCATGGGGAATACTGGCAATATTAAGTAGCATAGCCCTCTCTTTACTTATCCCTTGGAAGCCTAGCCAAACCATGGGCGGAACTGTCAGTCGGCAATAATTTTCAAGGGAGAGCACTATTTTCTCATAGATGCCATAAGTAGACGATTCATTACGTTCATCAAACATCACAAATCGAATTTTACCTACCGGAACTATAAGATTCAGTGTCATCTTCTTGTGACGCTTCCATGCCTTGATAGCACCTTGCTCAACCGTAGAGAAATAGGCCTCACCGAATCCTGCAAATCCAAAATCTTTACATTTCATCGCATGCAAGACATCCCCGCCAGTCACATCAATAATCTTGACCGGTGTTACAATAACGCCATCAATCATGGGACACCCACTTCAAGCCACGCATTCGAGCCAAATTTGTGTACTCCTCGATCTGCGCCACTGTAAATTCATACATAGATGGGCCATTTCCCAGATAATATGTCTTATACCACTCCACAGTCATACGAACTGTGTCCTCAAACAACAAGGCAGGCTGCCAATTGAGATCAAACAGTGCCTTGTCACAATTAAGTTTTAAAAGACCGGCCTCATGAAGATGCTCGCGATCTTGAGAAATATCATTCCATCGGACATTTTCCCAGGACTTTGCCATCTCGCTGATCAGCTCTTTAACAGAATAGTTCTGATGGGAAGGCGGACCAAAATTATAGGCCTCCCCGTGAAGATTCGACCTTTTTGCCAAATCCATGCCAAGGACAAGATAGCCGCTCAGGGGCTCAAGCACATGCTGCCAGGGACGGGTTGCCTCAGGTCTGCGAATATCAACAATTTCACCGACCGACCAAGCTCTGACACAATCGGGAACTATACGATCTGTTGCCCAGTCACCGCCACCGATAACATTCCCGGCCCGTGTAATACCAAGGCGGACATGAGAATCGGGAGTATTAAAAAATGACTCAACATAAGTTCTTATTACCAGCTCCGCCATGCCCTTTGAAGCACTGTAAGGATCTTTTCCGCCCAGCCGGTCTGTTTCTCTATATCCCCAAACCCACTCCACGTTGTCATAAGCCTTGTCGCTGGTAATCATCACAGCGACAACCGGCTTACTCAGATAACGGAGAGCATCCAGTAGATTGGCTGTCCCAAGGGCATTGGTTGCAATGGTTTCCAAGGGGGCTTCATAGGAGGGGCGCACCAGAGACTGTGCAGCAAGGTGAAACACAAAGTCGGGTTGGCATTTTACAACAATCTCTTTCAGAGAGACAGAATCACGGATATCCACACGATGATCATCAACACAACGGGCAACCCCAGAGGCCTCAAAATTCGAGGGAGTTGTCGGAATATCGGCAGACACCCCGACAACCTTAGCACCTAATGTTTGCAACCAAAGTGAAAGCCAACTGCCCTTGAACCCAGTATGGCCGGTAACAAGTATTGTTTTATTTTTATAGATTTGATCGAATGAATTAAAGGAAGTAGACATAATAACTATTTTCTAAAGATCTCGATGTATTCCATCACGGTTTAAAACTAAGCACATTTTGAATTACGTAGGCCTGATCAGATTCAGTCATCGACGTATAAAACGGCAACCGCACCAGTTGAGCGTGCAATGCTTCAGTTACCGGCAAGTCGCCCTCTTTCCCTCCAAAACGACTTCCGAACTTAGATAAATGTAAAGGCAGGTAATGAAATACTGCTCCGACACCAGCTTCCCGCAGATGGCCAAGAAATGCATCACGCTTTTCGGGTGTTGGCATGAGTAGATAATAGAGGTGCCAAGCTTGATCGCACAATGTTGGGATAATCGGCTGGCGGACTTCGTGCAGGGCCGCCCATTCCCGAAGTTCAGCATGATAGGTTTGCCATATCTTTTTACGGGTCATTTGGATCTGGTCTCTTTCTTCTAATTGAGACAACAACAAAGTAGCCAGGATATCAGATGGCAGCCAGCTAGAGCCAATATCCATCCAGCTATATTTATCCACCTCGCCCCGAAAAAAAAGTGAGCGGTTGGTACCCTTTTCCCTTAATATCTCAGCCCGATCCGTTAATGATAGATCATTAATCAACAATGCACCACCCTCACCGCATGAGATATTCTTGGTTTCGTGGAAACTCTGTGTTGCTAAAACACCGAAACTCCCCAATGGCTTCCCCTGATATTTGCCGAACAGACCATGGGCATTATCCTCAACTACCGGTAAACCATAACGCTGCGCAATTCCCAAGATTGTATCCATCTCACATGAAATGCCTGCATAGTGCACAACAACAATAACCTTGGTTCGTTCCGTAATGGCTGCTTCAATAAGCTTTTCATCAATATTTAGAGTATCCGGCCGGATATCAACAAACACCGGCTTACAACCTCGCAAAACAAAGGCATTCACTGTTGAGACAAATGTGAAACTCGGTAGGATAACCTCGTCTTCTGGCTGAACATCTAATAATATTGCTGCCATCTCCAACGCATGCGTGCACGAAGTTGTTAGCAGAACTTTATTGCTCCCTGTCAGGCCCTCAAGAATTTCCTGACAGCGTTTTGAATATGGACCATCACCTGAATGATGTGAGCTTCTCAAAACATCCTGAATATAACTCATCCCTTGGGGGGAAATTGAAGGTCGATTAAACGGGACATTCATTTTAGACATATCTATCTCTCTATCAGGGGAGTTGACACAAATAATCAGAAAAAATCTGCCAGGCAGGCAAATTCGGTGTCCCTGGGAGTTTAATATATTCGCTGGAATGTACCGAGTAAGCTTTCTCGTCAAGCAACAACAATGTTTTGAGATCAAAATGGATACCGGTTATCTCATCCATGTTGATGAGGGGCGCACCTAACAGCGAAGATCTGGTGACAATCAGTTGATGCATCCGACTATTACTA
>SDBV01011164.1_pt1 | contig 11673 bp, 12 predicted proteins | sample 2277081 | NCBI WGS metagenome assembly SDBV01 (sample SAMN10402039, study PRJNA504765) | marine sediment metagenome | isolation source: marine sediment core GS10_PC15, 223 cmbsf | place: Arctic Ocean: Southern Knipovich Ridge | collected 2010
TTCATAAGTGGAGGTTCCCCGAGATCTACCAAATATGCATCGCGTGCGATTTCTCTGTAACTAAGGCCAACTCTCGCTCAGATGGATTGGCGGCTGCATTCGGGCCAGTGCTCGTTCACCGAGTCATTCGCTACGTCTACTTCGTAGAAGCCTGCAAGCTCCTGCTATCGGAGTTCGCGGCAACCGGAGTCCTTAAGGAGTTGTGGCCGTCGAGACACGCAGCCCTGAAGGACTATCAATACGAACCGTCCGACGTCCGGGCACTACAGCTTGTGGGTGTGCAAGAAGAGCAGTTCATTGCAGCTCTCAGGCGAAAACAATCAATTCTTGATATGGCGTAGCGTAGGGAACCCCTATGGACGGTGTATACAACTTCTTGAAGACAATCAAGGATCAAGAGATCGTGAACCGACTCACCGCAGTATCAAGGCGGATTTTGCCACACCTGGATTGCAGTAGGATCTTCCACAGGTTCTTCACTTCCCACGGCATTCTGCACTCGGTGAACATTCTTAGGAGGATACTGGAACTCGAGGATCTGTTTCAGTTTGGGCTGACCACCGACGAAATGGCTCTTCTGTATATTTCAAGCTTTCTGCACGATGTTGGAATGCTGCCAACTTACGATGACCTCGAGTTCATAACAAACAATAAACAGCAACCAGACCGTTTAAAGCGTCGGATGTGGCAGGTTCGCATGCAACATGCGTGGAAGAAACGAATCAAAGAACAACTTGGCGACATAGAACCGGATCTGACCTTTCTTTCTGTCTACTCCAGACGACACGTCGAGAGTATTCTTCTAAACATTTGTTCTTCCCACTCGAGCAAGTCAGACACTGAGCTGGCCAAACTCAAGCTATCTGAGCGTTTGAGTATCGGCAAGGATGTACGCACCATGCTTCTGGCAGCGATACTCCGGATTGCGGACGAGCTTGATGCTGGCCAAGACCGCTCGCTCCCCGAGAAGTACTATGAGTACAACATTCTACCTAATGACCAGGAAAGTGATCATGTGAAACACCTGATAATCAGCAAACTAGCTCTGGAGCGCTGTGAGGACGTTCTAGCCCTAAAGGTCACGTGCGGTCCTAGCAACATTACTAACATTCAGGTAGTCAAGAATGTCAACGATTTCCTGGGCAAGCTTCGGTCCGAATTTGAGGACTTCGTCGGGACTACGCGAAAGTACGGCCATGATGTCGTTTTACGCATGGACATCGAGAACATCAACGAAACCGAAATCTCTGACATTGTCGCAAGACTTGACCAGATTAAAGCAACGGCCAAATATAGGGGCCCCACTTTCTCGGTCCTTCAGTGTCAAGATGCTATCGCTCTCGATCAGGTGTACGCGCTCAAAGACGCCTGCCGATCTGCCGATATGCGGTTTCTGATACTTGGTTCCCCCGACTCAGCAAACCTCGAATACTACCGAGAACGAGGGGTCACAATCTGCTCTGACCTTCGTTCCTGCTATGATCTTTCGCCCGATGCCTTGAAGGGCGACATCCTGCTTCCGATAGATATACACCTCGCGGATTTGAGCAAACTTGCCAAGTTATACTACCCAGATATTTACATCATAGACCTCACGAATCTGCGACGCATCGGTCTCAACAAAAGGACTAAAAAATCACCCAAAGACAAGATCGTGTTGATTTTTCTTGATTTCTGTACCGCGAGGAAGACGTTAGAGGCAAGGCTAACGCCCTACGTCTTGATACTCGACAATGTGTCTGACCGCCTTGAAGTCTATCCGGGGCAGTATCAGGACTTGATCGACTCTTTAAACGCGAGTATTGAGGCCGTCCTTCGCATTGATTACTGATCGGCCCACGTTAGACCGGACGTTCCACCGGCTTGAGTTCTGCCTCGATTTCTTCAGCCGCTGCTTTCAAGGCCGATGAGAGGCTGCATAGTCCAACTTGCCATTCATCAAGCCAAGCCAAATCCGAGAGCTTGGAAATAGGTGCTAAGCCTATAGAGCCTACGCATAAACTCATCCAGGAGAGCCTGATATGCCATATATTGTAGTGTAAGGAGTGCATACCACAACACATGTGGTGGTGCTATCGTCCAAAAAGTGAGTTTTTACGCAGGCTCTATTCGTAATCATTTTGTAAAATAATCCTGAAATACGGCTCGCAACAGCTAAATAGCTTGTTTTCAAGCGATTTTTATAAGAATTTGAGGTGGGTTTACAAAATTGAAGCTTTCGAGCCTACGCATAAACTCATCCAGGAGAGCCTGATATGCCATATATTGTAGTGCAAGGAGTACATACCCACAACATCTGGTAGTGCTATCGTCCAAAAAGTGAGTTTATGCGTCGGCTCTATAATCAGAACTTTATAATTCCAGGAATTCATCCATGAGGATTTAATTGTGAATTGAAATTATCTGAGCACCGACGCCCTTGCAACGGTCTAAAAAATAATCAAAAAAAAGAGGGTATGGAAAAGGATGTTATACCTTTTCCTTCAGAGGTTAATAGACGTATCTAATTTTCTGTCTTTTTTCCCTGTAATTCTTTTTCTCTGTCGCCCAAAAAACTTCTGGTCTCGGCCAGCAGTTTATTATTGAAAATGAACGGTCCTCATACCGTTTAGATTTATTTCCATTCTTATCCATGAGGCTGGCTCATCACTAGCCTCAACTTTCGTTTAAGCACTTTCAACGGACATAAAATCTTTAATCTTCATTTTCAGCTCGTTTATCATATTATCATTCATGTTCTCGGCAGCTACTTTGAACATCTCTTCTCTATGCTCTAATCCCCGGTCTATAGGCTTTCTAATATACTTCAGATCATTTTCTTCAGTGTCCAGAAATATGCTGTACTGAAACTCTCCATCAAAATAAACCCCGATCTCAAACTGTCTTTGTATCCTTCTGCCCCTGTTTAACGAGAGAGGTATTATGTACTCTTTTTTATTCTTAAATTTAATCTTGATCTGCCTTTCATGGACGTATGCACTCTCGATGGTCTGTATGTAAATTTCTCTCTTTTTTGAAGGATTGGCGTGGATAAATTTTAATAGCCTGTTCTCATTAAACTCTTCGAATGCCGATTCCAAATCCAACTTCTGGAAAATGATAATCTCTCTTTCTTTATTAATACTTTCAATCAATTGTTCTCTCTTGTCCTTTTGAATTTTGCTTTTTTTCAAAAGTGAAATATCATCGGCATCCTCTTCGAGTAGAAGATCGGTAATCCTATTCAGCTTTCTCTCCACTCCCTTTAGTTCCTTTTCCAGTCTGCCTATATCACCTTGGACATCCTCTGTTTTTTTATTAAACTCCTCTTCCTTTTCTTTGAAATAATGAGATAGCTCTATTGGATTAGCAAACAGCAGATAATAGCTTGTCCTGAAAATGGATTCCAATATTGAGGATCTAAAGGTAAAAATGTCTTGTCCACATCCTTTTGCATGGATTCTGTTGGCATAGTTATCGTATACATATGTATCACCTTTTTTGTCCCAGTTGTGAACGTAGCTTGTAGCCTTGCCCGTCTTCTCCAGACAGTAATAACATTTCAAAATTCCTGCCAGCTCATACTGAGAATAGCGATATTCAAATTGCTTTGCGTGTACCCGTCTAACGCCCCTATATGACTTGTTGACCTGATCCCATAATTCTGGAGATATAATCGGTTTATAATAATTACTTTTTACCAATGCCGATTCGTCATAGTGCCTGATCTTTTCCTGACCTTTTTTTGACCCTGCACCTTCGATCAAGTAATAGCCTTTATAGATTGGCTTCAGAATCCAGCATCGAATGATCTGTGCAGAAAAAGGATTTGTCCTAAACTCCCGCTCATTACACAGCTTCGCTATGTGCGTAAGCGAATCTCCTTTAGCGTACTCGGCGAAAATGAATCTCAGTACTTCCGCCTCCTTCTCCACGATTTCGATTATAGGTGTTTGATTCTTCTTGCTGTTTCTAATCACTTTGTAGCCCATGAGCTTGCCCGAGAAGACCCAATTTCCTTTCTCCTTTTTTTGCTTTATCCCTATCAGGCTATCCTTGTTTTGTTTCTTTCTATTCAACGTTCCTACCGCAGATTCAATGGCCAACAAAAATTCATCGTTTGGATTCTCAGGATCAAGCAGCAGACCTCGCACTTGAAGTCCTACACCTCTTTTTGTTAGCTCTTCGTAAAGCGTTAAATTTTCTATCGTGTTTCTACCAAGCCGATATGCATCAAAAACTCCCAGAACATCTCCCTCTTTTGGGATATGCCGAAGCTTATTGAATTCTTCTCGACTCACAACATTTTTGCCGCTTTCCTTTTCATAGTAAAATTCAAAAGACATTTTCAGAAACTTAGCACAGGATTTCAAATAATTCTCTTGTTTAGAAATACTGTTATCTGACTGATCCTGCGTTGAAACTCTGCCATATCCGAAGTATGTCATTTTCCCTACCCCTCAGTTGCCACTCACCCCAAAATTTCATAAATTTCGCTCAGGATGGCTACCTTAATATAATGCTTTATCAGCATATAAGCAAATTATGTGGTAACCCGGTAGACATGGGGCCGATTGTAGAGTTTGCCAGGCAGAAGGGTATTACCGTTATCGAAGATTGCGCTCACGCCCCGGGAGCGATGTATCAAAGTCGTTATGTCGGTACAATTGGCGATATCGGGTGCTTCAGCTTTCACACTCGAAAAAACATCACTACTATAGGGGAAGGTGGCATGGTCGTAGCAAACCGTGATGAGTATGCGCCTTTAATCGGATCTATCCGCACCTTTGGTCATCATGAATATGAAACTCCAATACGCAACCCACTGACAGGTGAAGATATGACTTCCGATTATGTGGACGTGCACGGTGCAATACCGATCAATTACCCTCTAAGTGATGTGCAGTGTGCCGTCGGGCTCGTTCAACTGAAAAAGCTTAAATCTATCAACGCAAGACGAAAAGAGATCCACGAATACTACAACACAGAGCTTGGTAAAATGGGTGGTGTCATCGTACCGGAAATCATGCCCGGGTGCGAGAGTTCGTATCATCGATACACCGCGTTATTCGAAGACAAAGACTGGGAAACACGCTGGGATAATCTGAAAAAAGTGATGGGGCAAGAAAATATAGCTACACAGCACATGTATCTGCCAAACTATTTGAATCGTGTCTATCGCAGCCATGGTTATGGAGTTGGAACATGCCCAAATGTCGAATCCGCTTATAGACGATCCTTTATGCTTCCGATTTATCCGGAATTGACAGACCGGCATGTGGAGAAAATAATTCGAACTGTGCAGAAAGCGGTATGAGCAAATTAGCATGTCTTGGCGGTAAACCGGTGACGGATAATTTCCCGGGTAGAGCAGGTTTGTGCACCCGGGCTGATTTGGAGCGCAAGTATCTGCTTCAAGCGTACGACAGTGGGATTTGGGACGATTGGCCGGGGGCCAAGTCCATGGCAGCACTGTTTGAGCGGGAGTGGGCAGCTTTCAACAAATCCAAATTCTGCGCTTTGCTCACGAATGGCACGCACACTTTGCAGGTGGCGCTCGAGGCCCTGGACATCGGCGCAGGGGACGAAGTCATTGTACCCGGCCTTACGTGGCAAGCTACGGCCAGTGCCGTGTGTGATGTAAATGCGGTACCCGTGCTTGTCGACATAGATGAAACCACACTGTGTATCGACACAAAGAAGATTGAAGAAGCCATCACCCCGCGGACACGAGCCATTATGCCGGTGCATCTATATCATCGAATGGCCGATATGGGCCGGGTCAAGCGAATCGCGAAGAAGCACAAGCTTCATATCATTGAAGACTGCGCACATACCCATGGTTCCCAGTGGGACGGAGACGGTGCGGGGACACTGGGTGATTTTGGCTCTTTCAGTTTTCAGAGATCAAAGCTAATGACAGGCGGAGAGGGTGGCGCCCTCCTGATGCATGATGAGCATTACTACTGGAAAGTTGTCAGCCAGCGAAGCTGCGGCCGTGAGTACAAGGAGGGTGTCAAAGCCCACAGCGGAAACTTTCGCATGACCAGCTTTCAGGCGGCCGTTCTGCGGGGACAGCTGGCGGCCTTGCGCAAAAACGCTCCCCTGATTGACCGCAACGGCCTGGCGCTCGACAAGGCGGTCGCCGATGCTCCAGGAGTACATGCGTTGCGGCGAAACAAACAGATTACCCGGCAGTGCGGATACGCCTTCGTATTCCTCTATGATGGCCAGGCATTCGATGGAGTTGACTGCGGGGCCTTCCGCAGCGCACTTTCTGCGGAATTGGGGTTCTGCTTCGGTACTACGTACACGCCACTGTCTCACAGCGAAGTGTATTATCCCCACACCAAGAAGCGGCATAAACTCAACAAGAGCTATCTCAAAGCAATCACGCCCTCTCGTTGGAATCTTCCCGTTGCCGATGGTATCTGGCGGGACAGGGCTGTCGTTGCTTCCTGGCTCATCTACGGTTGCCGGCCTAAGCGCGCAAAGTTGTTGGAGGATGCAATCGCCAAAATCTATGAGAACAGGAAAGAGTTAATTACGAGCAGGAATGCTCACAGGTCTGCCTCCTCGCAAAAGTGATTTGAAGCCATCATTGCTGTGGTGTTGAATGCAGGAGAAGGCATTGAAGACGACCAAGGCAAGCATAGCTTTTATATTCGCCCTGCCATTTGAAGTGCCTCAGACTCTTCGAAACCGCACCCGGTGGCCGCTGATTCGCGGCAAGACGATACGCGTCACGGTCGCAGGAATGGGAAAGAAAAAAGCGCGCTCAGCAGCGTGCGAGTTGATAGAAGCATTTCCAGCATCACGGCCCGATTGCCTTTTCGTCCTCGGATTCTGCGGCGGAGCTCGAGATGATATTCCCATAGGCCGGCTCATCATTCCCGACGTTTTAGCATACGAGCAAAGACTGATAGGAATTCGGAACGACTACATCAATAAAATCAAGGCATGCCTGGGTGATTCAGAATACCGAACAGGCACACTACAGACCTTTGATTGTCCGGTTCTTTCGAGGAGCGGAATCAACGAGCATGTTGTCGCCGTCGATATGGAATCATTCGCCATTGCTGAGGTGTGCCGACAGCAAGCGATACAGGTCGTGGTAGCGAAAGCCGTGACGGATATCGTTCCCCGCAGAGCTAGTCTGCGCAATTTGCTGATGCTGCTGCCGGCCATAAGAAGCAATATAGTTGCTGCAAGGAATCAGCTCGATCATTTCGTCAGAAGCGCGCTGGTCTGTTGTGGATAGTCCGCGCGTTTCCTTATCCAGTGGGCGGGGCGGGGCATCACTGACCGAGATGTATCTATCTATCCAGCCCATTGCAGGATGCATGTAGCGGAAAGAAAATAGCGGATCACCCTGGTCAGAGTCAAATCTCAAATACCCGTTAATAGACGGCCTACCACTTCTCATACCGGACAATCTGGTCAAGTTCCATTCTATTCTTGTCGGCTGGAGATGCATCGACCGGATAGCCGATGGGAAGAAGCTCCACGACTCGCACACCCTTTGGGATACTCAGGATTTCCTTTACCGCGCCTTCGTCGAAACCCCCGATCCAGCATGTGCCAAGTCCCTCTTCGACAGCAGCCAGCGTCATGTGATCGATCGCTATGGCCACATCAATTGGAAAAGACTCCAATCCGCAGGGCATTATGTGGTCTGTATCCTCAGCACAGCAGACCAGAATAACGGGCGCTTGTCCGATAAAGGTGTGCCGTGTTGCTTTTTCAGCGAGCTCCTTTCTTCGCTCCGCATCAGTTACTACAATAATACGCCATTCCTGCCGGTTAGCCGCTGAGGGAGCAAGGCGAGCCGCTTCTAAAAGCTTCAACAACTTCTGTTCCTCGACAGGTTTGTCCAGGTACGCTCTTACGCTCTTTCTTGTCCGGATAGCCTCAAATACGTTCATGCAATTTTCTCCATTTCGTTCACATTACCACGTCGGGCTTGGTCGCAGCAATACTCAATAGTGCATGATCGATCCTCCTGTCGGGTTTAGTCTGCTGAGTCAAAGTCAGGCCCAAAGCCAACCCGCCATTTTTTGCTCTTCCAGCCATTCGAGGGATTTGACTATATTGTCAATAATCCTCCCGATCTTCTTGTTGTCACAGGTGATCTCTCTTTGCCTGACGGCAGCCAATCGTATGATTGGGTCAAAGCCAATCTGCCCAAAAACATTGACTACATCATAGTGCCCGGCAATCATGACGTCTATCATCTGCATGTAACACCTTCTCCAGCTTTTGCGCTAAATCTTCACTCGGAGGAGATGCTGTTTGAAAAAACGAAAACCCCTTTTAGAGTGATCAATATCGTTCAAAATAATGTAGCAACCCATGTAAAATACCTCGATGAATAATCGCAGGAAAGAAAAACATGACGCGCGGGAGGGCTGAGCGCGGAGGCATAACAACGCCGCTGCGGTTGGCCGCCTGCTAATCTACAATTCCCGGGGTAGCCTCCATAATGGCCTCCGCCGCGGCCCATATGCGTGGAAGGAGTTCTTTGACCTGTTGGCCACGATCCTGCAGGTCTTTGAACGAAGTGACACCGAGGTCGGCGAGTAGCTCTCGATAGCAGGGAGCAAATTTTTCCTGGCTCTCCACCTGCCCATCACTGTGCAGTACCATCTGGCACCTCGAATACGTGACCGCCATCCAGAACACGGCCTCCCGGTGGCTGCCGCCCTCGATCATTTGCCGGCTCCCGTCAATCGCGATCGGGCGTGCAGTGTCACTGATGTCTGCAGCGAAAAAGAACGGGGTCTTGACCACCGATTTCGCAGCGTCGAATACAGCGCTGAGCGCGGCGAGATGATACTCGGCCCGCTGCCGACTCATCCGGTCACATCCTAATTGCCTTAGCAACGTCTCGTAAAGGTCCAGTTGGTTGTGGCGCTGCAGCAACTCTCGCGTATCTGCATACCTGCGCCGCACGGTTGGATTCTTGAGCCCGGCCACAAGCAGCACGTGCGTCGTGATGCCGGTCGCGAACAACCAGAGCATGACCTGCTCGTGGAAGGGCAGCGACTCGCTCAAGCCTCCGAGAGTGCTCAGGACCTTGTCCCTGGCGTGTGCGCAGCGCCTCAAGACCCACTTGCGTTTCGCATAATCCTTGGACACGGCTTCCTGGAGCCTGGTCAAATCGCCCGATGGATCGAGAATCACACTTGGTTTCCTGAAACTGCCGGCCACGTGGTAATGGCCCAGGACCGACTCGGCTGACTGAAGTTGATCGCTCTGCAGGTAAGAAATTTCTAGCATGACGTTCCTGTAGATCAGCTTCCCGGGCTTGTTTGGTGCGGGGCCGGCGAGCACAATCATCACATCTACGTCAGATGTTGCAGACAAGCTGTCTTCATCATCGAGCCAGTTGGTCGAACCGTGAATGAAGGCACCGTGGAACCCCGTCAAATTACCGGCGTTCTCTATGACCCAGTCTCGAGCAACATCCTTGGCATGCCTGACTGTCATAATCCTCCGGTTGAAAACCGTGCACCCTGATTAGAGTCTGCCCTCGAATTGGGGATCACTCTCAGTCGGTATCCGGAATTCAATTCATCTGTAACACACAGCGGGGCTGCAGACAAGCCTGCGACCCGTCATGAAGACGGCAATCGACCTGAGTGAGATAACGTGGCATCGCGCCCGAGCAGACCGCGAAGGATAGCACTTGCGACTTCGATGATGTAGGATGACAAGAGAGCGGCCACACTGCAGCGGCCGCTCAACTTTGCTCTATTTCGCGATAGAACCGTATGCTAAGCCGTTGGCGGTATCGATCAAGTGAACAGTCGGAAAATAAGAACGAACAAGCTCAAATACATTTCATCACGCAACAATGCCTACCAGCACCTCCAAGTGATAAAGAGCAACCGCTCTAAACGGACGAAATATGGGGAAGTTGCGGTCGAAGGGGTTTTACCGATCAACTTGTGTGTGAAAAACAACCTGCTCCTAAAGCAGATATTCTTTGCAGACTGCGACAATCTGTCGCAGTGGGCGACAGAATTAATCGAAACACAACCGCAGGCCGAGTTGTTTAGCGTAGCACCCGACTTGATGGGCGAATTATCTGACAAAGACGTCAGATCAGAAATAATTATTGTGGCTGAGCAGCCTGTGTACGATATCAACCGAATAAAGCTAGATCGAATCGTGATATTGGATCGACCTTCAAACCCGGGCAATTTCGGTGCTATTGTTCGCACCTGTGACGCGTTCAATATCGATGCGGTGTTTATCTCAGGGCATGGGATCGATCCATACGATTCAAAAAGCATTACGGCCAGCCGGGGTACTATTTTCAGCCTGCCGATTGTTAAATTGAGCTCAAACAGCGATCTCGAACCCGCCCTTGGCAACCAAAAGCGGCATTCAGATTACACTGTCTATGGATCGAGCGCCCAAACGGGAGAAGATCTGAAAAACGTCCAGAAGACGGACCGATTTGCACTGATAATAGGAAATGAAACAACGGGAATGTCACAGCATTTGAAAGAAATGGCCGATGTCATGATAACGATACCTATTTTCGGAGATGCAACATCTCTTAACGTTTCTTGCGCCACGTCGATATTAATCTACGAATTATCGAATGCATAAGTCGCGATATTCCCTCGAGGGTTGAGCAAACTCGGACGCTGTCACGGCGATGATCGATGAGGGGAAAAAACTCAGGAGGCCATGGCATGAGCAAATTCAGCCCGTTTACGTTTCTCCACATCAATGACCACCACATTGGCACGCCACGTTCTTACCGCTTCCGTCCGGCAATAAACCGCCGCTGGGCGGCCATCAAGCGCCAGATGGCAGAAATCGACGCCGACCTGCTGCTGGTCGGTGGCGATCTAGCTCGGGACGGGGATACCCACGAATTCGAATACCAATTAGCCCGCGAAGACCTCTTAATGCTGCCGTTCCCCTTCTTCGTGATTCCAGGAAACATGGATGTAGGCAACAAGCACACGGGCCGCGATGGTCCAAACGACCAGCGGGACGATGTGGCGCTCAACATGACCTCGGGTCGCTTGCAGTTGTTCGCCTCTCACTTCGGCCCCATCAACTGGTCATTTCTCCACAAGGGGGTGCGTTTCACCGGGTTCTACGCGGCGGTGGCAGGATCGGGATTACGCGACGAAGAGCGTTTCTGGCGCTTCATGGAACGGCTGCCGGAATTGCCTCCGGCGCGATATCACGTGGCCATGATGCACTACTGGCTCTACATGGATTCGCTGGATGAGCCCAATTGGGATATCACCCGGCACGATCAGTACGCGCTTTGGTACTTTGGCATCGATGAGCCGCATCGCAGCCGGGTCTTCGAGCTCCTGAAAACTTCAAACGTAACCGTGCTGTTCTGTGGGCACGTGCATACTGGACGCCCCGTCGAAGTTGTTGATGGGATTCGGGTTTACAGAACGTCCGCGGCGGGAAATAGCGCTCAGCTCGAGGATAGATGGGATCGGGTGGAAACACGTTATGGCTTCCAGCTCTGCCGCGTCACAGAAGAGGGCCTTGATGTATGCTTTGTCCCAGGTGACGATCAATGTAAAGAATTCGATAGTTATGGTCCCGGCGGACATCCCCGGGTTGCTGACCGGGATTATTCCGTGGCACGGGAGAAACCACCCCTGACCGTAGATGCCTGGTTGATGCCGAAATGACGGAGGCCGAACC
>SDBV01011165.1_pt1 | contig 11672 bp, 6 predicted proteins | sample 2277081 | NCBI WGS metagenome assembly SDBV01 (sample SAMN10402039, study PRJNA504765) | marine sediment metagenome | isolation source: marine sediment core GS10_PC15, 223 cmbsf | place: Arctic Ocean: Southern Knipovich Ridge | collected 2010
GGTTCCGATCAGTTTGCCGTCGGGCCCGATCAGCACGGCGACGTTATAGACCAGGTGGCCATCGCGCTCCAGCAGCCCGGCCACGATGTACAGGTCGTGCTTGTTGGCCAGCTTGCCGAAGAATTCGGTCGAGGGACCCGGCACCGGTTCGGCTGCGTCGGCATAGGGCTTGCCCAGGCCCATCCAGGTCAGTGTTTCGCCCAGCACGACGAGATCGGCCTTTGCGGCCGCGGCCGCTTCGACCAGCGGGACGAACTGCCGGCGATTGTCGGCCGGCGTCTTGCCGCCCTTGGGCACATAGTGAACCGTGGCCAAACGTACCTTGCGGCCGGCCGGGGCAGGGCAGGGGACCAGCGAAACGTCGCTCCACTCGACGCGGCCGTGCGGCGCCCATTGCAGGTGCAACTCGACGATCGCTCGGGTCGCCCGCGAGGGGGCATGGTAGATGCCCGACACTTCGGTCCAGCCGTCGGCGGCCGTCGCGCGATCGGCCGGATACTCTGGCAGGGCGATCGGCAATGCGGCCCCGCGCAGTTTTGCGTTCGACGGTCGGTCGCGGCTCACCCGCCGCCGCTGGTCGTCTTGCCACAAGATCCGTACCGGCACGCTACGCCGCGCCAGCGGCACGCTTGCGACGCGCCGCGCGGCGGTAACGCGATAGTAGCCTCCCCCTTCGATCGCAAATGACTTGCTCCAGTAACCGTGCAGACCGTCGCGGCGGTCGCACTCGATGATCAATCGAGGTCCGCCGTCGCGCCCGCCGCTGGCCGCGTAATCGAACGCCGGTCGAATTTCCTCGCGCGGCCAGTTCGCCTCCCAGCCGTCCGGCGCGACGGCGCCGCTCGACGGCCGCTCGGCCGCCAGCGTGGCCGAGGCAATACCAATGCCCCCAAGCAGTCCACAAACGACAGCAAATCGAAGCGCGGGCCCAACCATGTCCTTCAAGCTATGCTCTCGCGACCCATGAGGCAAGCAGGGGCCATCGGCCCGCCGGAATGCAGCATACCCGCGACCGACGCGACCCCCTCACTTCGCCAACTGCCGACCCGATCACCCAGCAACGAGTCTGATGGGAATGCTTCGAGGAAAAGGGATTGACTCTCATGCGGAATGCATTACAATCTCATGGAGCGTGCATGAGAATGGCATTGCTGCCGATGGCACGCATCGTTCAATGGAGGGAGATTCGTGGGCAGGCCCAACGAGGAAATCACCGAAGCCGAGCTGTCCGTAATGGAGGTGCTGTGGCGCAGTAATGGTGGCGCGACGGTCAGGGAAATCGTCCTGGAGCTGTACGGCCGGCACGAGCATTCGCTGCACGGCGGCGCGAAAAGTTTTCTCGATCGGCTGATGGAGAAAAAGTACGTCAAGGTCGACAAGCGGGAGTTCGCCCATCGGTTCTTTGCCACCGTCTCGCGTCAGGAGTTCGTCGGTCGGCAGCTCAAGCAGATTGCGGAAAGTCATTTTGGCGGCGCGCTGGCTCCCATGCTGTCGACCCTGGTGCAGCAGGCGAAGCTGAGCCGCAAGGATCGAGCCGCCATCGAAACGATCATCGAAAACATCCAAGAGTGAGGGCCAGTCATGTCCAGCGCGATCTTGTGGATTGGCTGGAATCTCTTGATGGGGTTCCTTCTGACCGTTGTCGTCTGGCTGGGAAGTCGGACGCAATGGCTGCGCCAGCGGCCGGCCGTTTGCCATGTTCTGTGGTTGCTCGTGCTGGTGAAGATGGTAACCCCGCCGCTCGTTCCGCTTCCCGTGCTGCCCGCGGTTGTTGCCCAATCGCGCGGCGAATCGCCCTCAGCCGCGCAACGACCGGCCGGCGGTGGCATCGATGCGTTCGCGTCCGATGCGGTTTCGCTCTCACCGCCAGACGAAACGCCAAATGCGACAGCCCACCACACGGCAGCGAATGCCGCAGACGCTCCACTGGTCGTTGAACCGGCGGCTTTAGTCTGGCTTCCCGGATGGCGAACGCTTTCACTCTCGCTGCTAGGCGGTAGTCTGTTCGTGTCAACGATCCTTGTGCTGGTGGCGGTTCGCCAGTTCGTTCGCGTTGGCCGGCTGTTGCGAGGAAACGTCGGCCAGCCGGGCCGGGCAGCCGATGCGCTGCAAGCGGTCGCGCGGATATTCGGCCGTCAATCCCAGCCCAGCCTCGTGATCGCCGACGAATCGATCGCGCCGATGCTGTGGACGGAGCCGGGCCGCACCACAATCGTGCTGCCCCAGCAAGTCGTCGATTCGCTCGACGACAATCAACTGCAGAGCGTCCTCGCTCATGAGTTGGCGCATTTCATCAGGCGCGACCATTGGACCAACCTGTTCGCCTTCGGCGTTACGACCCTCTTCTGGTGGAATCCCTGTGCATGGTTGGCTCGCCGAGCAATGCGCGACGCCGCGGAAGTCTGCTGCGATGCCCTGGTGCTCAGCCGACTTGGCCATTCGCGCAGGGCATACGCCCGGACTCTGGTTGAGATCGTCGATTTCGTGACATTGAACAGACCGCTCTCGCCGACGTTAGCCGTTCCGTTCGGGGAAGGCCGTTCGCTTCGAAGGAGAATCGCGATGGTGGCCAACAAGAACGTCGCATCGAGCATATCGCACTCGGGCTGGATGTTGGTGGCCGTGGCGATGCTGGTGATTCTGCTGGCGCCGACACAGGCGCAAGACGACACCGAACAACCACCTCCGACACAGAATGCGACACCGGCAGCGCAGTCGCCTTCGACGGAGAAGCCGCCTCAACCCGGCAGGGACCTTAAGTTCCCGCAGGATTTGGCGGCGGATGAAATCGCCGGCGTGGTCGTCGACTCCGAGGGCCAGCCGCTGGCTGACGTGTTGGTCGACGTGTGGACCTGGTACACCGGCAACGAAACGAAGACCGACGAGCACGGTCGTTTTCGCGTCAGAACCGAGGAGGATCGGACGAAGGCGCAGATCCGGTTCAGCAAAGAGGGCTACTCGCCACACTACATCGTCCAACAGCCACCCGGTGTGAACGACCTTCGGGTGACCCTCGGTAGCACGACGTACATCGAGGGCATACTACGCGGACCCAGCGGCGAGCCAATCTCAGACGCTACCATCCGGGGCGAGCAAGGACGAACGCGGGGTGACGGCGTTTCGATCGGCGGCGTAGCGACGACGACCGTGACCGACGCGGACGGTCGCTATCGTCTGTACGTTTTTCCGGATACCTACGAGATCAAAGTTGCCGTGCCGGGCGTCGGCGTGAGCCGGACACTCGGCGTGGAAGTGGCCGCCGACCAGGCCAAGTCGCTCGATATCCAGCTCGAACCCGGCGTGCGCTTCGAGGCGCTCGTCGTCGATGCAGGGACCGGAAAGCCGGTAAAAGACGTCGTGCTCTGGCAGTGGCGAGACAAGAGCGTGCTCGGCGTGTCTGGCGAATCGGGCCGGATCGGCATTGAGGCGATGCTGCCGGGTGACCACAAGTTCAACGTCGGCCACGGCGAGTCAAAATTGGTCAGGGGCATCAAGTTCTATTCCCACGGTGAGCTCGGCCGTTGGTGGTCGAGCGATTGCATCGACCAATGGGGCCGGAAACAAGTTTTCGAGGACGGCTGGCAGCGAAACTTCGACGCTTTGTCGTTCGGCTTGTCGGTGGGAATGGACCCGGTGACCATCCAGGTCGAACGGGGCGTCGTCTTTTCGGGTCACGTCTACGACCCCGACGGCAATCCGGTTGCCGGCGCCACCGTGGCACCCGCCAAGACCGGCAGCGGGAATTCGCTCACCGGCGATACCCGATACAGCGTCGAAACCGAGTCGGACGGCAGCTACCGCGTCGTGATGCCGGCCGGCAACGGCTTTGACTACAACCTGATCGCCCACGACGGCACGTATTCCCAGTGGCGCAACTGGGCCAACGCGGTGTCAGAGCCGTTGAAGACGAAGCCCAACGGGCGGGTTGAAGATTTTGACTTCACCCTCAACCGGCCCGCCACTGTCCGCGGCCGGGTGATCGCCGACGACGGACGCGCCGTCGGCAAACGCGACGTTCGCGCGCATGCCGCGGATCTGAGGGGGAATCGTTACTACGACCCAACGGTCCGAGTCGATGAAGATGGTTCCTTCGAGTTGAAGTTCATCCGCCCGGGCAAGCACTACATCCAAGTCGATCCGTTCTGGACACCTTCGGCAGACGCGCCCAACCCCAGAATGCAAATACTCGATCTCAAAGAGGGAGAAGTGCGCGAGGGAATCGAGCTCCGCGTGGCACCGTCGGCCGAACCGGCGATGCCGGCATCGGCGATGCGATCGTTTCGCGTAAAAGTTCTCGATCCATCGGGTCGGCCGGTCACGAATCAACCGGTCGCCGTTTCCAGTATGGCAAGCTGGGCGAATCTGACGTACTTGGCTGGCGATCGAGTGGGTCTGGCCGACCGATTCGAACACGCGTCGCCGGATAGCCGGTTTTTTGCGAAGGACGCCAAGAGCGTGTTCGAGATATCCGGCAAACAGATATTCAACGATCGGTTCTTCACGGCGACTGCCATCGCCATCGATCCTGTCAATGCGACCGGAGCCATTGGGACGCTCGACGCCGGCATGACGACTCCCGAGATAACGCTCCGCATGGAGCCTCTTTGCGAAGTCAGCGTGGCAATCTCGACCGAGGGCCTGCCCGACCTTAACCAGAAGCCGCGGATCAGCGTAAATACCGGTCAGACACCGCTGCTGTCGATGACGTTGACCGACGAACGAGTGGTCCTGCAGTTGCCCGCGGGAACCTACACGCTGGTCGCAGGCAGTGTATCGGCACAGTCGCACTTCGTTGATATTGTCATCCGGGACGATCAAACCCGATTGGAGTTGGATCCAATTCGGCTCGAGCCATCGCATTTGGCAAAGCTGGTCGGAAAGCGGGCGCCGGAGTTGCGCGACATCGTAGCATGGCACAACGGCACGCCGCTCAAGCTGTCTGAATTGCGTGGCAAGGTCGTGATCCTGGATTTCTGGGGTTACTGGTGCGGTCCCTGCCTCGCGGCGATGCCGGACTTGATGAAAATCCACGACGCCTACCCCGAAGACGAGGTGGTCATTATCGCCGTGCACGACGGCACGGTGCGAAGCGTAGATCAATTGCTCGCACACACGGAACCAGCCCGTAAGCAGCACTGGAATGGTCGGCACTTGCCCTTCCGCGTTGCAATCTCCGGCGGTGGTCCAACTCAGATTGAAGGAACGCAGATACCCGCCAATAGTCGAGCAATCGCCGACTATGGAATCACCACCTTTCCCACGACGTTGTTGATCGACAAGGACGGCAAGCTCGTCACGCGGCTCAACCATAGCGATCCGGACAGCTCGATCGAGCAGATCAATCGTCTGCTCGAGAAATAGCTGCCGGCTTGGAGGCAGCGTGCCCGCTACCGCTGGCCCAAGAAGTAGGCAACCGCTGCCACGGCGGCCAACACGGCCAGGCCGAACAGTCGACATAGCGGCAACGCGTAGGCGCCGCTGCTGGCGGACTGCTCGATGCCCGCGCCGCTCTTGGCGGTTTCGACCCATTGATGCTCGCGCATCGCCAGGGCCGCAATGCGGCGGGGATGCAGGACTGCCACGATGCCAACGGCGCCGCACACCCCGAGGGCAAACCAGAACAGCGGTTCCCAATGCGAATTGAAGGCGGCCAACAGTGGTTGCATCTTCGATGACCCTCTCTCTCGACCCATTGTACGCGTCGACCGGCGCACGCGTCCTGCGAAAAGCTACCTCACGACCTCAACCAGTCAAGGACCTACGCTCCACAGGCGAGATTTGCGAGCGCTGGGTGGTCCATTGCCGGTACTATCCCACGTCGCCCAGATCGAGCGACTTGCCGTAACGCACCTGCGCCATTCGCCGCAACAGCGCGTGCTCCGGCCGCGCGAGCCCGGGGTCGGCTTCGACAAGTGCCCGCGCATCGCGGCGGGCTTCTTCGAGGGTGTCGCTGTCTCGCGAGAGATTCGCGATTCGTAGCGGCGGCATGCCGTGCTGCCTGGTGCCAAGCAGTTCGCCTGGCCCGCGCATCTCGAAGTCGAGCTCGGCCAGCCGGAAGCCGTCGTTCGATTCGACGAATGCCGCGAGCCGCCGTGCGGCTTCGGTGGTCGTGGCGTTGGCAAACGCGCAGCAATAACCCGGATACGAGCCGCGGCTAATCCGCCCGCGCAGTTGGTGTAGTTGAGCCAGTCCGAACCGCTCGGCGCCCTCGATCGCCATCAACGTGGCATTGGGCACGTCGATGCCGACTTCCACGACGCTGGTGGCCGCCAGCACTTGCGTCTCGCCGCGGCGAAAGGCATCCATGGCCGCCCCTTTATCGGCCGGCGTCATGCGCCCGTGTACCAACCCGATGCGAAACGCCTCCAGCTCGCCGTTGGCCAGCGCCTCGTAGGCCTCGCTCAAGCTGGTGGCCTGCAGGTCCTCGGATCCCTCGACCAGCGGCACGATGACGTATCCTTGGCGGCCTTCGCCGAGCTTCTTGCGAAAGAAGTCCCACCACTTTTCTCGATCCTCGGCAGGCGGAGCGTAGGTGTGTACGTTCTGCCGTCCCGGCGGGGCGTCTCGCAGCGTCGTGACGTCGAGATCGCCAAACAGGGTCATGGCCACGGTGCGCGGGATGGGCGTGGCGGTCATCACCAGATAGTGCGGATTCACGCCCGAATACCGCAGCGCCGCCCGTTGCCGCACGCCGAACTTGTGCTGCTCGTCGATCACGACCAGTCCCAATCGTTCGAAGGGGAGCTCCGACGAGACGACGGCTTGCGTGCCGACGAGAATCTGGATCTCGCCCGACTCGATTTCGGCCAACAGCGCGCGGCGGGCCTTGGCCGATTGTCCGCCGGTCAACAGCCCCAGCCGCGTGTGACTCGCCGCCAACAGGCCGCTGAGTGTCTCGACGTGCTGTCGGGCGAGCACTTCGGTGGGCGCCATCAGCACGACCTGCGTCTTATGCGCCACGGCCAACAGCATGGCGACCACCGCGACGATCGTCTTGCCGCTGCCCACGTCCCCCTGCAGCAGCCGGTTCATCGGGTGCGGGCTGTTCATGTCGGCGGCGATCTCGGCGATGGCTTCGTTCTGGCCGGGCGTGAGCTCGAAGGGCAACAGCCGTCGAATGCGGGCGTCGATCTTCGCCGTCAACTCCAATGGAATAGCGCGCAGCAAATCGTGAACCGCCGCGCGCTTCACCGCGAGGGCCAACTGCAGCACCAACAGCTCTTGATAGATGAACCGTCGCCGTGCCGCGTCCAGCTCCACGCGGTTGCCTGGAAAGTGCAATCGCGGCAAGGCCGTGTGAATCGGCAGCAGGTCGTGCTCGGCCAGGTATTCAGTTGGAAACACCTCTTCCAACTCGCCGCCGCAGGCGTCGAGCGCCCGCTGCACCAGGTGGCGCACGTGGTGCTGAGCCAATCCTTCGGTCAACGGATAGACGGGCAACAACTGGCCGGCCGGGTCTCGATCGCCCTCGATGACGCGCACCTGGGGGTGGGTCATTTCCCAGCGCGTCTCGCGCCGTTTGGCCCGCCCCCAGAGGAGCACTCGCTGTCCCTGGCGGTACTTGTCGCGCAGATACGGCTGGTTGAACCACACCGCTCGCAGGTAGTCGTCTCCCTGCCGCACGAGCATGCCGAACACCGAGCGTCCCATGCCGCGATCGGCCAGGTCCACTTCCTCGACCGTGCCCAGCACGCTCACCGGCGGCCCTTCTTCCAACTGATCGATCGAGCGTACGTCGGACAGATCCTGGTAATCGCGGGGAAAGAAAAAGAGCAAGTCCCGTACCGTCTGCACACCGAGCCGCGAGAGCAACTGTGCCCGCGCCGCCCCGCAGCCTTTGAGAAACTGCACCGGCGTGGTTAGGTCGATCGCGGGCGACTTCTTGGAAACGTCTGACATGCCCTCATTGTAGGAGCAGCGAGGCGGGAGGCGAAGAAAGTAGTCCGTGAGTGGCGCCGAGGGTGGCACTGGCGTGTCGCCGATGCATCCCGGCAGCCCGGCACTGGCAAGATGCCAGTGGCACCCGAGGTGACATTCCCTCGCCACGAGCAACGAAGGACCCACCGCCCCTCCAGCCTTCAGCCTGTTCCCTCCAGCCTGTTCCTACCGCCTCAGATACTTCTGATACGCGGCCACGGCCAGTTCGTCGCAGCGGTCGTTTTCCGGATGGCCGCTGTGGCCTACGACGCGGAGGTAGGTCAGCTCGTGCCGGGCGATCAGCTCGTCGAGCCGCCGCCAGAGGTCCTCGTTCTTGACCTCTTTCCACTGCTTGCCTTCGCGTCGGCGCCAACCGTTGGCTTTCCACTTGGCCAGCCATTCGCTCAAGCCCTTGCCGACGTAGACGCTGTCGGTCATCAACTTGATGTGGGAGGGTTTGGTGAGGGCTTCGAGCCCGCGCACCACGGCGGTCAACTCCATGCGGTTGTTGGTCGTCTCCCGCTCGCCGCCGGCGCGCTGGAGCTCCTTACCGGTGCGAGGATGCCGCAGAATGAAAGCCCAACCACCCGGCCCGGGATTGCCGCTGCAACCCCCGTCGGTGAAGAGCTCGACTTCGGGAAGCGTGCCGGTGTCTTGGGTCGCCTTGGCCATCATGGCGGCCCATCGTAACGTAGTGAGGCCGTAGGCGGTAGGCCCGGGGCAGGCTGGAGGCTGGAGACTGGAGACTGGAGACTGGAGGCCGGAGGAAAGAAGAAGCACGACGCCGCAACGTGGAGATGTTGCCGGTGCGCAAACTACGTCGTCGCGGCCGGGCTCCCGACGGCGTGGGGCGCGTCGCCGCGACGAAACTTGGGGCCATCCTCGACGACGGCCGGCAGCATGGCGTCGGGCCGGGGCAGGCCGCTACGGGTCCACGGCAGCCGGATCGTGAACGTGCTGCCCTTGCCCAGTTCGCTTTCGAGCGACACTTCGCCGCCGAGCAGTTTGCACAGCTCCTTGACGATCGACAGCCCCAACCCCGTGCCCGAGTACTCGCGGGTCATCGCGTCGTCGCCGGTGAGCACGGTCTTACCTTGGCGGAACTTGTCGAAGATCATGACCTGATCTTCCTCGGCAATGCCGACTCCGGTATCGGCCACTTCGAGCACGAGCATGTTGCCGCCGCGTACCGCGCCCAGGGTGATGCGGCCGCCCTCGGGCGTGAACTTGATGGCGTTGGAGAGCAGGTTGTTGAGGATCTGCTGCACCTTGGCCTGGTCCTGGAACATCTCGGGCAACTCGGGCTGGATGTTGCACTCCAGATCGATGTTCTTCCGTTCGGTCAGCGGCCGGGCCATGTCGCACTGGGCCGTAATCACCGCCTCGATGCGGAAGTCCGAAAGCCGCACTTCCATCTTGCCGCTCTCGATCTTGGCCAGATCGAGAATGTCGTTGATGATCTCGAGCAGCACCCTGCCGGACGTCTGGATGTTCTTGACGTACCGCTTCTGCTTGTCGTCGAGTGAATCGATCGATTCCAGCACGTCGCTAAAGCCGATGATCGCGTTGAGCGGCGTGCGCAACTCGTGGCTCATGGTGGCCATGAAGTCGCTCTTCAAGCGGTTCATCTCGTAGAGCCGCATGTTGGCCTGGGCCAGTTCGTCGACCTTGACGTTCAGGTTGTCGTTGACGTGCGTGAGCTCTTCCTGGTGCGTGGCCAATTGCCGCAGCATGCGATTGAAGGCCGTGGCCAACTGCTCGAACTCGTCGCCCGTGTGCAACTCGGCCCGCAGGGCGATGTCGCCGTGACTGATCCGATCGCTCACGTCCCGCAAGTGCGCAAGCGGCTTGACGATCACGTAGCGCACGATCGCGTAGCTGACCAGCATGGCCAGAAACACGGTGATGATCGCGGTGCCCAGCAGAACGGCGTTGTTCCTGCTCAGGGCGTTTTGCGTCTCGTCATCGGGCAGCCCGACCTTGGCGATCGAGACCAAATCGCCGATTTCCATTTCCGTGCCGATCCCGGTGAAGTTGAGGTTCTGGCTCTCATGGCACAACACGCACTGAATATTGGTGAGGCGAAGCGGCGTGTAGTACTGATACTCGGGCTTGCCGTCGATCGTGACGTGGCGCTCTTCGTACTCCGGCTCGGCCGTGCCCGCCACATCCTCGGCTGACATTGCCTTGTGGAGCGGAAACTTGGCGACCACCTGGTGCTCGAACTCGTCCTGCGGTCCGTTGGGGCCGGTCGGACGGATGAATTTCCAGTGATATTGCCGGCTGGCTAGACCCTGCCGCATATCCTCGACGACATCGGCGTAGTCGTAGCCCGAACTGTCGTCCTCCTTCTTCTGCCAGTACTTCCAGTGGTGCATCACGATGATCGTTTCGACCAGCCCGCGGGCACTCTCACGGCTCGCCTGGTACACCAGCTCTTCGGTGCTGCGGCCATACCACCAGAAGCTGCCGGTGATCAACGTCAACAGGCAGGCGCCGAACAGGAAGCGGCACTTCCGCTCCAGGCTGGATTCGCCGAGAACACGTTTCAGCGAGCGATAGGACATTCTGGCTCAAGCGCTGGGGGGACGTGATTTCCCACTGTCTATAGTTTACGAGCAATCGGCAGCAAACTCCAAGAGGAAAAGCGGCCGGATTCGCCCTCCCGCAGGCCGGGCGGTTCACAGCATGTCGAGCGGATCGACGTCGGCGATCCATTGCACGCCCTCGGGCGATTTGAGCGCCCCGGCCGCCTTGCGCACCGCGCCGCGCAGCAGACTCCCATTCTCGCCGTGCAACTGAATCTGAAAACGATAGTTGCCGCGCAACTTGGGGATCGGGGCCGGAGCCGGGCCCAAGACCCGGTGTACCGCGTCGCCCCGCGCGAGCTCATCCCGCACCGTGGCCGCCAGCGTGTGGGCGAACAGGCCGGTCGTCGTCTCCGACGGTCCGCGCACCACGAGACGGATCATCGCGGCGAAGGGCGGATAGTGCAACGGTTCGCGGGCCGGCAGTTCCCCTTCGGCAAACATCGCATAGTCGTGCCGTACCGCCGCGGCGATCGCCGGATGACTAGGATCGAACGTCTGCACCAGCACGCGTCCGCCTCGCTCGCCCCGGCCCGTACGGCCCGCGACTTGCGTGACCAGGTGAAACGTCCGCTCGGCCGCGCGGAAATCGGGAAAGTGCAAGGCCGTGTCCGCGTTGATCACGCCGACCAACGTCACGGCCGGAAAATCCAGCCCCTTGGCAATCATCTGCGTGCCGACCAGGATCCGCACTTCGCCTTCGCGAAACCGCCGCAGCGCTTCGGCGTGGCTGCCGTGTTTCCGCATCGTGTCGCTGTCCATCCGCAGACAGGCATACCGCGGAAACCGGGTCTTCACTTCGGCCTCGAGCCGTTGCGTGCCCAAGCCGCCGTAACGAATCCCTCGGTATTGGCACTCGGGACACTCGTGCGGCGCGCGAATCTCGTACTCGCAGTAGTGGCACATGGCCGCGTGTTTGGCCAGGTGATGCGTCAGCGCGATCTCGCACTGGGGACATCGTACGACGTGGCCGCAGGCGTTGCACTGAATATGCGTGGAGTAACCTCGGCGATTGAGTAGCAGAATCACCTGACCATCGTCTCGAAGCGCCGCGTCCATGGCCACGTGCAACTGCCGGCTGATCGCGCCGCGGTTGCGCCGGTCGCGCATTTCGATCCGCAAGTCGATGGTCGCCACGGCCGGCAGCGGCCGACCGAAGACTCGTTT
>SDBV01011166.1_pt1 | contig 11672 bp, 6 predicted proteins | sample 2277081 | NCBI WGS metagenome assembly SDBV01 (sample SAMN10402039, study PRJNA504765) | marine sediment metagenome | isolation source: marine sediment core GS10_PC15, 223 cmbsf | place: Arctic Ocean: Southern Knipovich Ridge | collected 2010
GTGGTACATGAGGTAGCATGTAGATCAGAGTTGAATGAAGCTAAGTGGTTGGCACTGCGCTAATTACTTGCTATCAAAGAAGTTAAGGGAAACGGCCTTTCAGCGCTCATAACCCAAAGGTCGTAGGTTCGAATCCTACCCCCGCTAGGGCTACACTATCACTACGAAAGGAAAGCAGCATGAGGCCGAAAATAAAGGCGGATCAGTTTTCGGGAGAGACAATATATCGTAGCGAAAAATAATGCAAGTACATTATATTGTAACGACCGAGATTTGCAGTGCCGGGCACGGAAAGCATAATATGAGGCCTGAACGGTTACGAATCCTTGAAGACATTTCCTCCCAAATAAATGATTTAAAATAAATGGAGAGAAAGCGATGATATCAAGACGTGACTTCTTGCGTTTTACTGCGACTTCAGGTGTTGCGGTATGTGTGGGCAGCGCGTTTGCAGCAGATAGCGGGCCCAAGAAGCCGAACGTGCTGTTTATTGCAGTTGACGATTTGAACGACTGGGTCGGCTATCTGGGAGGGCATCCGCAGGGCCACACCCCAAACATCGATACCTTGGCTAGTGAAGGCGCCGCCTTTACCCATGCTTATTGTCCGGCCCCGGTGTGCGGCCCGTCGCGCACAGCATTGATGTACGGCATCTCCCCACACAAGAGCGGGTCATACGGCCACCATGACATTTACACGCCGGGGAATCTCATTCCCAAAGAACAACTGCCGTTGAATCTGGCGTTCCAAAACAGCGGCTACTACACGGCTGGCTGCGGCAAGATCTTTCACTATCCCGAAAAACGCGGTTGGGACGAATACAGAAAACAGATCAAGGGAGTTGCTCCGAAAACAAAAGAGAAACTTGGAGAGGGGATTCAGCTCGGCTTCGGAATTCTTGAAACGGACAGCGACAGCGATACGGGAGACGGCAAACTCACGGACTGGGCAATTGAACAGTTGCAGCGCCAACACGATAAGCCCTTTTTCATCGCGCTTGGATTGCACAAGCCGCATCTGCCATGGGATGCGCCGAGAAAGTACTTCGAGCGATTCGATCTTGAAACGGTCAAACTGCCGCATGTACCAGAAGACGATCTGGCTGATGTACCGGAGGCTGGAGAACTCTTTGCAAGAACGATGGTGGGCTTCAGTCGCCAAAATGATCACAAGGCCATCACTGCTGTTGATGGAGCCTGGGAAAAACTGGTCAGGGCGTACCTTGCCACAAGCTCATTTGCTGATGCCAACGTCGGACGCCTATTAGATGCTCTCGACAAGAGTGCATACTCGAAGAACACCATCATCGTGCTCTGGGGTGATCACGGATGGCACCTGGGTGAGAAAGAACACTGGCGCAAAATGTCGCTCTGGGAGCGGGGGACAAAGACGCCTTTCATCATCAAGATGCCGGGTGCGAAGGCCAACGGCAAGAGAATTGAAGCACCTGTGAGCTTGCAGGATATCTTTCCGACCTTGGTCGACCTGTGTGGGATCCAGATTGACCAGCAACTCGACGGCAACAGTTTGAAGCCGTTGTTGATGGATCCCTCGGCAGAATGGGATAAGCCCGTCGTGATATCGCACGGACCAGGGAACTTTGCTGTGCGCAAGGGGACATGGCGGCTGATTCACTATGCCGACGGCAGTGAAGAACTCTACGACATAGAGGCGGACCCGGGCGAGTTTGCGAACCTGGCGCGTAATCCCGAGCATCAGAGCAAGCGCCAGGAGTTGCGCAAGCATGTGCCGAAATCATGGCGTTATGTCATGGGCCGACGTTTCAAAAATTTCTCTGACTCATTCGCTGAGCCGACGCCATAAAACTATACGATACACTTTCAAACACTGGATCTTCTTCTTATGATAAAATTTTTGTTCCTATTCATACTGGCAGGCGTTACCTCTGCCCAAGCTCAGACAAATCGCTACAATGTACTCTTCATCGCGGTAGATGATTTGCGGCCAGAACTAGGCTGCTACGGCGCGGATTATGCGCAGACGCCCAACATGGACAAGTTGGCCAGCACAGGAATGCTCTTCAACAGGCACTATGTACAGGTCGCGACCTGTCACAGTTCCCGCCTATCGATGCTAACTGGCCGCAGCCCTGGCGAAGCCAGACAAAAGCCACAAGATGGCGCGCGATTCATGCCGGAACTCTTTCGCCGCAGTGATTACCACACGACTTGCATCGGCAAAATATCGCACACTCCAGATGGCCGCAAATTCCAATATAATGGAAAAGGCGATGGCCACATGGAACTGCCCAACGCATGGGATGCGCTGCCAACTCCCTTTGGTCCATGGAAGCGCGGCTGGGGCATATTCTTTGCCTATGCCGACGGCAAACACCGTGAAGATGGACAGGGGAACAAAGATCTAATGCAGTTCACAGTAGAAAAAGACAGCGATTTACCCGACGGGATGATGGCGGAAACTGCAATCGATACCTTACACCAATATAAAAAATCAGGTGAACGCTTCTTCCTTGGACTCGGATTCTTCAAACCACACCTCCCTTTCGTCGCGCCCAAGCAAGATTGGGATGCTTTTGCGGATACTGATATCCCACTGCCCCCTCAAGACAAAATCAATTCGGAATTTTGGCACAAGAGCAGTGAGTTTTACAAGTACAAAGCCCCCTTTGAAAAGACTCGCCCTTTATCGCCTGAGGCCATCCTGCAATCACGGCGAGCCTATCTGGCCTGCGTCCGTTACACCGACCGCCAAGTCGGCAAAGTGCTGGACGCACTTAAAGAACTGGAACTCGATCAAGAAACTGTTGTGGTGCTATGGGGAGACCATGGCTGGCACCTCGGCGAACAAGAGATCTGGGGCAAGCACTCACCCTTTGAAAGAGCCAATCGCAGCGTATTGATCATACGCGTACCCGGCATGCAGACAGCCGGAGTTAAGACCGATGCCATTGTAGAATCGCTTGACCTCTACCCGACCTTAATCGATCTCTGCCAACCGTCATTCAGGAAGACAGAAAACAAACTCCACGGAGACAGCCTCGTGCCCTTGCTCGAAACCGGCTCCTGGAACAAGCGCGACGTCGCAATCAGCTATTGGCATGAGGCCATTTCCGTCCGCGACCAGACGCATCGTTTGATTTACAATAAAAAAACAAAAACGTCTGCGCTCTACGATTTATCAGTAAACCCCGATAACAATACTGATATAGCTGCGCAGTTTCCTGAAATCCTAAAACGGCTGGAAAGCGCGATTCCGGAATAGACTGACGGGAAATTGGATTTCCAGCGTCAGGACAGACGAGCAAGTGCTCTATGCCGAAATATAACCTCTGGTCGCCTTCGGCCAGGAAATCTTGGATTAACAAGGAGAAAAGATGCGAAACATAACATCACTAAACTGCTTCACCATCCTGCTTCTCACCATGCTCGCGGGAACTGCAATTGCTGACCCAAAGAAGGCGATGCCCAGAGAAGATGTCGTCGAGGTTCCTGCTATTGGCGAGGGGCTCTGCGTTCACAACCTGTTCCAGACCAACATGGTCATTCAACGGGATAAACTAATCATCATCTGGGGTTGGGCTACGCCGAAAGAGAAGGTAACGGTCTCGTTTTCCGGCAAAGAACAGACCGCAACCACGACAAAAGACCGTTCCTGGAAGGTAACTTTTCCGGCGATGAGCGCGAACGCGACGCCGGCGCAATTGACGGTCAAAGGCAAAGAAAAAGAGATCACCCTCGACAACATCCTCATCGGCGATGTCTGGATTCTGGGTGGACAGAGCAACATGGAATTTCCGCTCGATAAGGTCGAGAATGGGCAACTTGAAGTCGTTTCAGCCAATTTCCCCGAGATCAGAATCCTGACGGTTCCCGCGCAGAACGGGCCCGAGGAGAAAGAGGGATTCGCCCGGCTTCATGAATGGAGCGACTGGTCGAGTCGGCATTTTCGCAAAGGCGACTGGGATGTTTGTTCGCCCGAGATTGTGAAAGAGCTTTCGGCAATCGGGTACGTGTTTGCCCGGCGCATCCACATGACCTCACGCATTCCCATCGGCGTGATTGACGCTTCTCGCGGTGGGACATCGGTCGAGACTTGGACCCCCGTCTCCGTTCTCAAACAGATCGGCACTGAAGAAGTGAATACATTACTTGCCGAATGGGACGAAAAGATCGCCTCGTGGGATGCGAAGCAAGACCTCGAAAACCGGATCAGGAAGCACGAGGCCAAGGTCCAAACCATGAAGGAGCGCGGCGAAAAGATCCCGCCCAACCGCACGGTTCCGACCGACCTGCGTCCCGGGCCTGCCATGGACAAGAACCGGCCGGGCACTTGCTTCAATAGCATGATCGCCCCCATCGCGGGACTGTCGGTCAAGGGGGCCATCTTCCATCAGGGCTTCAACAATGCGCTCGGCGGCGGATCCGATGGCGCAGCCATGTATCACCAGATTTTCGGTAAGATGATCGCCTCGTGGCGCGCCAGTTTCAACGATCCGGAAATGCCCTTCGGCATCATCTCCCTTTGCACGGCCGGATCGCCCCAGAGCCGCGACGACTATCTGGAAAAGATGGTTGATAACGGGGTCTACATTCGCGAGGCGCAGTACAAGACGTTCCTTGATCTCTACAAGTTCGGCAACAACAACATCGGTTTCGCCAGCAGTTTCGACAAGCGCCGCTCCTGGTATCACCCGCGGCTGAAGATCCCAGTCGGCGAACGGATCGCGCGCTGGGCGCTTGCGACCCAGTATGGCCTGGACAAAGAGATCAAGTGGCGCCCCCCCATGTACACGGAGATGAAGGTCGAGAACGGCAAGATATCCCTCCACATGGATACCAATGTCGGGCCTGTGGACGACGGTCCGATCGTCGGCTTCGCCATCGCCGGTGAAGATCGGCGGTTCCAGCCGGCCGATGCGAACTGGTTCGAGAAAGGGCGGGACAAGAACAACCGTCCGCAAACGGATCGCAGCGTCGTTGTTCTGAGCAGTCCCCATGTCCCCAACCCCATCCATTTCCGTTACGCCTGGGGGCGTAACCCGATGGGCAACCTGCAATCGACCGATCACAATGATCTGCCGTTTGCGACACAGCGAAGTGACGACTGGAGGTTAGAAGAGGTCCCGGATAAATACTACGCGAATCCGAAATCCAGCGCCCGTGATCGCAAACGAGAATTGCGCTCACAGGCTCAGAAGGAACTTCGTCTCTCCGACATGGAACGACGTCTGAAAGAGGCCTGGACTTTTATCGAAGAGAATAAGGACAAAACCGAGAGTGAACGCAAGAATCTGGAAGAGCACAAGGCAAAGCAGAAAGAGAAATATGGGGGTGAATAGATAACCGTCGCCCCCGATGTCAGCTATGGTGGTTGACGGGATGAGTGTCGCTTTACGACCAACTTGAGATTCGAGGATGACCAAATGAGAATGAAAATTATCGTGTTCGCTATCGGATTATTCGCCTTCGGTTTCTGCGCTCAAGCGGAGGGACAGAAGGAGACGCGCCGCATTTACGAGAACGAGCTTGTTCGCACTCCGCCAATGGGGTGGAACAGCTGGAATCACTTCGCAAAGGAAATCGATGAAGACCTGATTAAGAAAATCGCCGACGCCATGGTCGAGTCGGGAATGAAAGACGCCGGCTATGAATTCCTTGTGCTCGACGACGCCTGGATGGCGCCGGAGCGCGACGAGAACGGGCGTCTGATGGGAGACACCGACCGTTTTCCAAGCGGTATGAAGGCTCTGGGCGAATACATCCACGGAAAAGGACTAAAGTTCGGTATCTACGAGGACCGCGGGCACTCCACTTGCCAGAAACTGCCGGGGAGCCTGGACCATGAAACTGTCGATATGGCGACCTTTGCCGAATGGGGCGTCGACTATCTGAAACTGGACAGTTGTTTCGCGGAAAACAACGGCAGGCTGACCACCGACGATTACAGAATATACAAAGAGGCGATCATCGCGGCCGGCCGGCCCATTGTGCTGAGCATGTCGGAATTCGGCAACGGCGGCTGGGCCTGGGACGGCAAAGACATCGGACATCTCTGGCGCACCTCGGGCGACATTCGACCGACGATGGGTTCTGTCTACAATTGCGCCGAGACATCGGCCGGCGACAGTCGCAGTCATCCCGCCTTCAACGGCCTGTGGCAATTCGCCGGTCCTGGTCACTGGAACGATCCCGATATGCTGCAAGTCGGCAATCTGCCCGAACCCATTCAGGACAGAGCCCATTTCAGTCTCTGGTGCATCCTCGCGGCGCCGCTGATGGCGGGCAATGATCTGCGAAACATGTCGGATGCCACACGCGACATTCTGACCGCTCCCGAAGTGATCGCCATCAACCAGGATCCGCGCGCTATTCAAGGTTACAAGGTTCATGTCGATGGCGATCTTGAGATATACAACAAGCCCCTGCATGACGGAGCGACGGCCGTATTGCTGCTCAACAAAGGAACAGAGGCCGCAGATATCTCCGTCACTTGGGACAGTATCGGACTCTCCGGTAAACAGCCAGTCAGAGACCTCTGGGCGAGAAAAGACCTGGGATCGTTCAAAGGCGCATTCACCGCCTCCGACCTGCCACAACACGGAACGATGCTCATCAAGGTGGGCCGTCCCGGTTCAAAGCTCGTTCCCGTCGCCGCGCCCTTAGCGCCAGAGAAATACATGCCTCCCTTGAACGGCGACGCCTACCTGAGCGACTTGTGCTATATCTGGAAGAAGGGTGGGAATCCTCCCAAGAGCGACAGGAATTCTCAGGGAGACAAGATCGTAATCGATGGGACTGAGTACGCCAAAGGGCTAGGCTGCAGAGCGAACATCGCGGTCATGTACAAAGTGAATCGCCGCGCGGACCGATTTCAGGCTATCGTCGGGTTCGACGACGCCCACACCGGCGAGGGCGGAGGGCGCTTCCGTGTGCTAAACGAGGATTGGTTCGGCAGAGATGTTCTTTTCGACAGCGGCAAGATGGCGCCAGGCGACCCGCCTCAAACCGTTGATATCGACATTCGTCACGTCGACTGCCTGTACCTAAGCTTCGAAAGCGATAAAGGGAGAAGAGAGCGTAGCGACGCCTTGGGAAATTGGGCCAACGCATGCGTCACTTCACCCCCGCGTTAGCCAGAATGCGCTGAAAATAGAATTGGGTCATCCGCCTTTTGAAATTTGACATGCCTCTGCAAAGCGCGGGAATAAAGAGACAAGAAAGGATAATTAGAGACTATGTCGAAACCGATCAATCCCTCGGAGCACAAGAATTCCATTATGAACAATACTGTGAGAGTTGGGATCTGTGGCGCTCTACTCCTTATCAGCGCCGCATGGACTCCCATGAGCACAGCCTGCGCCCAGACGCCCCAAAAGCCCAATGTCATTATCATACTTGCTGATGACCTTGGTTGCGGTGACATGAGCCTTTACGATGGGTGGATCGAGACGCCTCGAATTGATAAGATGGCCCGTGAAGGCGTCAGGTTTACGGACTTTCATTCCAACAGCTCGGTGTGCAGTCCTACGCGTGCGGCATTGCTCACAGGCCGCTACCAGCAGCGTGTGGGGATCATCGATGTGATTGCCAGGCATCTGGACACGCCCGGACTTGAGGCCGCCGAACTGACGATTCCCCGACTCATGAAGCAGAACGGCTACAGGACCGCGCTCTTCGGAAAATGGCACCTGGGCGGGGAACCGAGACATAATCCGATCCACCATGGATTTGACGAGTTTGTCGGGTTTCTTGCCGGCGCATGCGATTACCACAGCCATCGCAATTGGATGGACGGAATGGAAGTAAAAGAGCAAACCGGTTATTCCACCACTGTCATTACCGACTTGTCCGCTGATTTCATAAAACGCAATAAGCAAAATCCGTTCTTTCTATATGTATCTCACCAAGCCGTGCACAATCCTTACCAGGTACCATCTGGCGGAACTAAGACTAAAATAAGCGACCGGGATAAGAATCGTCCCAGATACAAGGTCATGCTGCAGGAACTGGACAAGGGGGTAGGCAAGATTCTCGATACGCTCAAAGATCTTGATCTCGATGAGAACACCTTCGTGTTCTTCTTCTCGGACAACGGCGCGGTGCGCATGAATCCGAATGAACGGCCTTATCGCGGCGGCAAATTCAGCAATTACGAGGGCGGTCACCGCGTCCCGGCGGTTGCCCGGTGGCCCGGTCATATCAAAGCCGGATGGGTTTCGGATGAGTTGACGGTTGGCATGGATCTTTTGCCGACGCTTATGGATATTGTGGGAGTCGGCATTCCCAAAGAACGCAAGTTAGATGGGATGAGCATGAAAGATCACCTGCTCGAACAAGCCGACATCCCCGATCGCAAAGTGTTCTTTGGCTACGAACCCAAACTCGGAACGGCGATGCGCGATAAGCATTGGAAGATGCAGACAAAAGGCGATGTCGTGGAATTGTATGACCTAAGCAATGATATAAAGGAGACAAAAAACATCGCCGCTCAACATCCCGAGCGCTGCAAGGAGATGAAGGCGGCTATCGAAGAGTGGAAACTGGAAGTATCTCCTAAATAGAGATATGGGTTAATGGCTATATTGTCCGCCGATTCCTAGCGCCTTTGACAGAATAAATGCCCGATAACCACGTGAGGAGAATGTCCTAATGATGACAAGCAAGAGAATTAGAACCGGTTTGACTATGGCGATCCTGCTGATAACAGGACTCGCCTATAGTGTCGCAGCGGAGGAGAGTAAAGCGCCCACGCACCATAAGGGAAACGTCGGCGGCTACACGAGAGCGGGCGTCGGGGGAGGTCAAACGGAGTATAATGCGGGGTTCTCATTCTACTCGGCAGTATGGCCTTTGTTGCAAGAGTATCATGGCCACTCCTTTCAATCGGGCCTGTTCGGCACTTGGATGGGTGTGCAAAACGATAAAAAAGCGCCTGGCAGATTCTACACGAAAATCGAAGGCGGGCTTGGCTGGTGGCGCGACACGGAATTCCCCACGGAAACTCCGAAATTCATTATGGGCGGGGTAGCCCTGAACTTCAGCGCATGGGCCAACGGACCGGGCGCGGGCAAAGGGCGGAACTGGGAGGAGCCGAAAGGCAAGTATGGCATCGCGCAACTGAGTCCTTGGCTGCTCTGGCCTCCCGACGGACTGAACCTGAAACAGGGCGCCTGCGGTGAGCTGTTCGGCTACGGATACCTGCCGCTTCCGCTCACGAAAGAGAAATCGACCACCGTTGGCAAGAATGTTCCTACTGGAAATCAGTGTTGGACCTTGTTCTTGAATACCGGTAATTTCAAAGGCCCCGTCGCGTTCTTTACCCCATATTTTTGGTCCCGCGCTTCCGTTGACGATCCCCGTCTGAGTGGGATGTTTTTGGATACTCGCCCATCCGGACACAATCGACCTTTGTCGATGGAGACGCAGCATATCTCCTGCGTCAAGGCCACGGACTCGAAAGGTCAGAGTTTCCTCCGAACGGCGCGAACGTTGTTTCCCGTGGAGCCGGATGGCAATTCCTTGCTTGTTCACCGTGTCACATCCTACAGCAAGAAGGCGCTCTGGGATGGCGTGAATGCATGGATGAAAGGCGGCGACCCGGTGGACGGCACTTTCGATCCGAAGGGTACGTTCTTGCATCAGTTCAGCGAAAGAGGCGGACCTGGCTGGAAAGTAGGGATGCGGCAACTTCCTGAAGATAAGATCGTCGCGATAGACACGAAGCCTTTCGTGAGCCCTTACGTAACAGATCCGGAAACATTCGGATTCCAGTGGAACAATGAGTGGGTGAAAAAGACGAAAAGAAAGACCGGCTCTCTGGTGACGCTGCCGGAGTATTACAAAATGGAGAGAAGTGAAAAGGACGGTACGGGCACGTGGGTTCCAGTGGCGGCCAAAGATGTTTCGGCTGAGACCGGCCTTGCCGAGATCAACTTCAGCCGACCGAAGGAAAGGCCCCCTCTGGTATATGTCACTCCGGAAGACCCGGAGAGTTGCTGGAAGAAGCCCGGTCCTGCGGCCGGACCTTTCAAAGCGGACCTGGGAGACGGCAGCACGGTGACGTACTACTGGTATAGATTCGCCGACCAGCCCGCATTACTCAACGCGGATATGACCGATAAGGAGCGCGAGAACTTGCAGAAGCGCGCGGAGAAGATCCACCGGCGCTGGACAATGGACCGCGAATACCTGGCGCCGCCAACGGTCGGAAAACTAGCGGATATCGATCAGGCCCTGATCGTCACCCCGCCGAAGGGCCTGGAGGTGGGGTATGTGCCTATCGCTACGCGGCAGGGAGTAAATAAATAGTCTCGAATATCGACCGAATGAAATGACCTGCGTAGTGAACCACACCCCTCTGGCGAAATTTGAAAGGTTTTGTTTTTCACAAACCACCAATATGTACACAAGAAGAAAAAGGAAGCAGGGAATGAATAATAAAAGAACGTTCAACAGGCGTGATTTTCTGGGTTTGGCCGGCGCCAGTATTGTTTTTGGAGGGCTCAGTGGGTGTGGGCCTAGTCTACTCCATAAGGAAGCCACTCGCTCAAGGATTGGTAAAAAGCCGAATTTCATAGTTATTTTCTGCGACGATATGGGGTACAGCGATATCGGTTGCTTTGGCGCTGAGAAGCATCGTACTCCCAACATCGACCGGATGGCGCGGGAGGGGATGCGTTTCACAAGTTTCTATGTGACCAGTGGGGTGTGCTCGCCTTCCCGAGCGAGCCTGATGACCGGGTGCTACCCGATGCGGGTTGGGATGCATGAAAATTCCAAGGGATTTTTTGTTCTTTTTCCACAGGACAAAAAAGGCCTTAATCCCAGCGAAATAACCATAGCCGAGCTGCTCAAGCAACAGGGTTACGCCACGGCCTGTATCGGCAAATGGCATCTGGGCGACCAGCCGGAGTTTCTACCGAGGCGACAGGGTTTTGATTATTATTATGGCCTCCCATACAGTAACGACATGAAGAAGAACCCTCCACTGCCCTTGATGCGTAACGAGACAGTTATCGAAGCGCCAGCCGTGCAGGAGACTCTGACTCAACGTTACACCGACGAAACGGTCAAATTTATCCATGCAAACAAAGACAAGCCATTTTTCATCTACCTGCCCCATACGATGCCGCACGTTCCCTGGCATGTAAGTTCTGACTTCAAGGGAAAATCTGCCAACGGCCCTTATGGCGATGTAATCGAAGAGATCGACTACTCAACCGGGAGAATCCTCCAAGCACTAAAAGAATCCGGCGTCGATGACAACACTCTGGTGGTATTCACTTCCGATAATGGCGGTATCAGGCGACAGAGTAATGCGCCGCTCTCAGGCAGCAAGGCAACCATCATGGAAGGCGGAATGCGGATGCCCTGTGTGATGCGTTGGCCCGAGAGAATACCGGCTGGAACCAATTGTGACGAAGTATGCACGACGATGGACCTGTTGCCGACTTTCGCCCGACTGGCCGGAACCACCGAACCGACCGATCGAATAATTGACGGTAAAGACATTCTGAACCTCATGGAGAACCAAGAGGGGGCAGAATCTCCCCATCAGGCTTTTTACTATTATTTCATGTCGCAGCTTCGAGCCGTGCGCTCGGGACCTTGGAAACTGCATTTGGGACTTGATCCGATGCTGGAAAAATGGCACGGAAATCCCACCGGCAAATGCGACGCCGCGCTGTACGA
>SDBV01011167.1_pt1 | contig 11672 bp, 13 predicted proteins | sample 2277081 | NCBI WGS metagenome assembly SDBV01 (sample SAMN10402039, study PRJNA504765) | marine sediment metagenome | isolation source: marine sediment core GS10_PC15, 223 cmbsf | place: Arctic Ocean: Southern Knipovich Ridge | collected 2010
GACGAGAACGGGGGTTTCCTAAATTTATGAAAGGGGCGTTTTTATAAATAAGATAGAATAGAATAATTTTCAGCAAATTTGACTTACTTTGGAAGTCTGAATGTCTCCTTCACTTTTTCATATACTTCTGTATATTTTGGATAAGTTAAAGTTGTAGCTGTATATCCTATTACATATATGGTTCCTGCTTTAGGATCTTGAACATATGCATTATTTTGTTTTATATTCAATTCGTCATAAGAATAGGAAGTAATAATTTCTCTTGCATTTTCACCATCAATTGTTGTTGAAGTATCTGAAATCAGATTGTAATTTTCAGCTGTGCTGAGCTGGCTAAAGCCACTTGTTGCAGCTTCATCAATATTTTTATATTTGCCGCCCAATTCCGCAGAAACCACAATCTGAATATTTATATTTGGTGTGTGTCCTTTCTCATCTTTGGATCCTCTTATATATACTACGTTTCCTTTTACCTCTATGGTCCCTTCCTCTGGATGCATAAATGAAAACTTGAAAGTTGGATCTCTATAGGTTATCCAGTTATAGGATGGTTTTGGTTCTGGTTTTGCCTGCACTTTGAAACTTACAGATTTAGCAAGCTTATCGCCAAGATAAAGGTCAGCCCTGTAATCACCTAAAGGCCAGCCAGCTTTTGTTGTTGGTTTGGTTAATTTAAAATGACCTTGGCCTCCAATATCATTGATTATGATTGAAGATTCTGTTATTACTTGATTTTTAGTTTCATAAATCCAAACAGCTTTTAGATTAGTACCTTTTGGAGCGTGCTCCCATGTAAAGCAGATATTTATCTCTGGTGATTCTGGAGTAAAGTTGTATGTTATACCAATTGGATTATTATCTTTATCAACAGCTTCGCATGGCTTAGCATCTGTTATTGTAGCTGATGTAAAACTAACCTTAAAAACTGTTTTCTTTTTAATCTCACATCCACTAGTCAAAACAATTGCTATTATCAGCAATCCTATTAAAAATTTTGTTTTCATTCTTATTGCCTTCTAATGATGTTAAACTTTTTAACACTTTCTATTCCCCTTACACTTTATATAAAAACGCCCTTAATTACAAGATACTGGAAGGACCAGTTATAGAAGAAGAAATCCTAAAGCTTAATCTTTCCATTGTGCCAGTCTTCTAAGAAAGAAACAGCAGCTCTTCGTTCATCAATTTTCCCTTTCTTGAGAAGCATATGCCTTTTCTTCCCAATCTCTGAAAGAATGCTGTAAGAATCTAGAGACATATCTACTCCATAATGTTTCTCAAATTCCACTGGATTATTTTTCTTAAACATGTTAATCAATTTATCAGCAACAATATCAGGATTTTCCAGTTTAGACGGACTGATTCCGGACACTAAACCCAATCGAACTTCATCTCTATCCTCAAAAGGAACAATGCCTGGGGTGTCCATAAGCATTATGCCTCTTTTACCGGCTATAAGCTGCTTTCCTTTTGTAAATCCTGATTCAGTGCTGGTTTTGGCTCTGCCTCCTGAAGATAATCTATTGATTAAAGTGCTTTTTCCGGTATTTGGATAGCCTATAACAGCAACTTTTCCTTTGTTTTTTATCAATCTTATAAGTTCCCTAAGATTCTCAGAATATTTAGAAGACACTAAAACATATTTGGAGTTTTTGAATTCAGTTTCTATCTTATCCAATGTCTTATCAGAGACAAGATCAGCTTTGTTGATGACCAGGATGAGCTTTTTCTTGGCCAATTTCTCCAATCTAGTAATCCTCGTTATATTAGGGAATCTGGCATCTAGAACTTCAAGCACAATATCCGCATTCTTAACAATCTTATTGACAACTATCCAAAATCCCTGTTTCATAGAGTGATAAAAGTTAGTTTGTTTAAAAAGGTTAAGGGAATTTACCAAAACTCATTTAAACAACCACTCCATTCAAAATCCCATGCACATACCTAAAAGATACGGGCAAAGTAGGATAGACCTATGTCCTTTCTGCAAAAAGGAGGCAACAACAAAGAATAAGCAGCAGATTCCGGTATGTTATGCGCATAAAGCAAGCATACTAAAGGAACTTACCTGTTTCTGTGGAGATCATTTAGAACTGAAAGACGGCAAGTTCGGAGTATATTTTAATTGTGTTAACTGCGGAAATATTAACATCAAGAAAGCCCTGGAAATGAACTTAGAATTAGGAGAAGAACCTAAAACAAAAGAAAAAAAAGAAAGCAAACCTAAACAAAATAAAAAAGAGATAACAATCACTTCAGATGAAGTGGATATAAACTACAGTTAATCAAAATGATCTTCATAACAAAAAGACCTGTTACTTTCAAAACTACAGCTTCCTTTTACTTCTATTAGATTGCCTTCCAGAAACTCTCTGAATCGATTGACTAAATTGTTGCAGTCCCTGCATCTGCTAAAGCAAGTCCCAATACTAACTTCAAATTCACCATTGTTAATCTTGGATAATTTTGAAGGGACTTCCGAACTGTCCATAAACTGCTTGTAAATACCCATAACAAAATTATCATCTGTAAATTTTTCAGAGAGGCTTATGCTTAAAGTACATTTCTTAGGGCTTTTAGTGCTAATAACTTCTTTCTTGATTGTGGCGCAAAGCCCATTTTTCATCCTGAATTCATCATCCTTTTTCTGTTTTAGTAACCTGTCAGGAAGCTTAATGCTGCCATCTGGATTAAATTCCATCATATTTTCCAGCTCCCTGATTCTTCATCTCTTGAGCATACATTAAAATCAATCTTTCTTTTGACAAGACATTCAAAAGTATCTTTTGCAACATCAGGAGTATTATTGTTTCCGGATAAATGCCCCAGTAAAGCCAAAGACAGATTCTTCCCTTTTTCATTGATTATGGTACCGGCATTATAATTGCTCAAATGCCCTTCATCGGATAATATCCATTTTTTCAAAAAAGCAGGATATCTGCCATTAATGACCATATCAATATCATGGTTGCTCTCAAGCAAGATTGCATTTAACTTGGGAATAGTTTTCTCCATCTGCTTTGTTACAAAACCTGTATCTGTAAAATATCCAAGCTTTCCGATAACAAAGCCGCAGGAACTTACATTGTGGGAAGTGGCAACAGGCTTAATCTTAAGATTATTGACTTTAAATTCTTTATCAGTCAAAAACGTCTTATTTTTAACCTTACCTAACCTAAATTTTGATTCAGAATAAACTTCTGGAGTCATATACAAAGGAATTCCAAACCTCCTTGACAGCACTCCTGCACCGGAAATATGGTCGTTATGCTCATGGGTAACCAAAATCCCATCAACATCTTCAAGACTTTTACCCAAATTAGACATTCTGGATTCAATTTCAATGCCGCTCTTCCCTGCATCAATCAAAACAGAAACACTCTTATCTTCAACCAAACAGCAGTTGCCATTACTTCCTGAAGCTATGACTGAAATTTCCATTTTTTAATCCAGAAAATTATTCTATAAAAACTTATGGATTCCAAAAAAACAACTTTTATTAAACCACGAACTAATTCTCAGCATTATGCAATACAAAAACCTTTTACTGGACAAGTTCCAGGAAGATGCAATCAAAGCAATAGAAAAGAATCATTCTGTTGTAGTCTCAGCGCCTACAGGTTCCGGCAAAACCCTTATAGCGGATTACATAATAAATAAAGACATCAAAAAAGGAATAAAGGTGATTTACACAGCCCCTATAAAGGCATTATCAAACCAAAAATACAAGGATTTCTGCGAAGATTACGGGAAAGAAAAAATAGGATTGTTAACAGGAGACATAGTGAAAAACCCAACAGCTCCAATATTGATCATGACAACAGAGATATACAGGAACATGGCCCTGAGCAGAGATCCAATGATGGATACTATTTCTTATGTCATATTTGACGAGATACATTTTATAAACGATATAGAGCGAGGTTATGTGTGGGAAGAGTCCATCATTTTTTCAAAGGAGAAAATAAGGTTTATATGCTTATCAGCTACAATTCCAAACGCAAAAGAATTTGCATCATGGATTGAAGCTATAAAGAAACATAGTGTGGAAGTCATAGTGCATGACAAAAGAGAAGTTCCTTTGGAGAAGAAATTTTTTGATTCGGAATTAGGAATAACTTCCTTGGAAGAGATCAGAGACCTGTCTGATATTCCTGATTACAAGCATGTAATGGGTAGGCAAAGACTAAGAAGCAGGGTTAAATTTCCAAATCACGTTGATTTGATCAAAGAGATAATTGATAAGCTTCCTTGCCTGTTTTTTAATTTTTCACGTAAGAAATGCCAGGATAATGCTTTTGAATTGTTGAAATCTGATATATTCCAAATAAATCCGAAAATAAGCTCTATTGTCAGGAATAGATTAAGGGATACTTCTTCCGAGATAAAATCTTTAGAATCTTCCAAATTGCTTTTGCGTTGTTTACCATTCGGCATTGCTTTCCATCACGCAGGTTTGATACCCTTAATGAAGGGTCTGGTTGAGGAATTATTCGGTAACGGTCTGATTAAGGTCTTATATACCACTGAAACATTCGCTGTCGGAATAAACATGCCTGCTAAATCAGTCTGTTTTGAAAGCTTAAGGAAGTTTGATGGGGCAAATTTTAGGTTTTTGAATTCAAAAGAATATTTTCAGATAGCCGGAAGGGCTGGGCGTAGGGGGATAGATAAAGAAGGCTTTGTATATGCTATGATAGCCAGAAGGGATTTTGAATACTCCATACTTAAAAAAACAACTGATGCAGACAAAGATCCTATTAAATCTCAATTCAGATTGTCTGTAAACACAGTGCTGAATCTTATAAAAAACCATACCGAAGATGAAATCAACACAATCTTAAAGAATAATTTTTTTACTTTCCAGAAATATGGGAAAAACTTTTCCAAAATAAAGAAAAATATGTTTTCATACAGATTTGAAAAAATAAAAAAAAGACTGGAAAAGCTGCAATACGTAAAAGAAAACAAATTAACAGCTAAAGGTGATTTTTCTTCTAAGATATATTCAGATGAAATAATAATAGGGGAAATCTTTGCAACTGATTTTCACATTGATTTGAATGAATATCAGATCCTGATGATTCTTGCATGCCTTTGCTATGAGTCAAGAGAAAAAACTGAATTCTATAAAGAATATCCTTCTGATTTTCTCAACAAACTTAAAAAAGCCATAAAAGCAGAATTGTACATAAGCAAAGAGCCCAGATTCAGCCATCTTGATGATCTCACAGCTTTAATACATCCCTGCTACTATAATCAGAGCATATTCGATATAATGAAGAAAACAAATCTCTTGGAAGGAGATATAATAAGATTTTTTAGGCAAGTATTGGACAGAATTAACCAGATAAAGAAAGCAACATCAGACCAGCGACTGAAGCAAATGCTAAAAAGCTGTCAAGATTCGATATTGAATTGCCTAAGAGATATTGATTCTGTGTAGCTATCAATCTCAAAAACATTTATATGAGGAATGTTTATGACATTATCTTTAGAAAAGTAAAATCAAAATATTTATATAGTAGTATGACCCAATTAGAGGTAATATGGAAAAAGCCAATACAAAATTAGGTGTTATTTTTACTTTATCTATACTTGCAATACTTATTTCTGGAATTGCTATAGCTAGTAAGGTTCCAGCTACTACTCAAGGAGGCGCTACAGTTGTAGTACCAGCGCATGCTATAGAAGTAGCAGAAGGAGTTTTTGATTTAGGAACAGCTATTGATGTTGATGGAAGAGTTGTAGAGGGATTTATGTTTTTATATGATAATAAGAAAGGAAATGCAAGGCCTCCATGGGCTGGTGGAGGAGGAAAAGGTGGAGATACCAAATGTTACGAAACCTTTGCCAAAGGAGCTAAATGGAAAACAGTTGAGCAATATATAACTGGAGCAGGAATTGACCCAGTAGTTACTCAAACTAGCCTAGACACATGGAATGCAGTTCATACTATATTTGGAGCAAGGGATACACTAGGAGTTACAGATGGTGCTGATGATGTAAGTCCAGATGGTAAAAACGAAGTCGAGTTTGCCAACTTAGGACCAACTAACACTATTGCTTACACAATTGTATGGGGGATTTTCTATGGACCTCCTAGGAACAGAGAATTAGTTGAATGGGACGCAGTGTTTAACACAGATTATCCTTTTGGAGATGCAGATGATGATTCATCTGTTATGGATTATCAGAATATAGCAACACATGAATTTGGACATTCATCAGGTCTTGGACATCCAGAGAATACCTGTACAGAAGAAACAATGTATGCTTATGCATCACTTGGAGAAACAAAGAAAAGAGACCTTAATGCAGGCGATATAGCAGGCATAAGTGATTTATATTAAATTTTCTTTTTCTTTCAAAACTTTTTTATATTAAGCAAAAAATAAATTAATTATGCTTACTAATAAGAATTTCAAATGCGACAGATATTGCGGGAAATGTTGTATGAATCTGACTATAATGGTTGATAATTCTGATGTTAACAAAATAAAAAAGCTTGGTTACAATATAAATGATTTTATTGAAATGGATTTGATTGATGAAAACAAATTTATTCTTAGAAAGAAAGATAATGGCCATTGCATTTTTCTCAAAAAAAATAAGAGAATATATTCTTGCAATATACATAAAAACAGGCCAAAGATATGCCAAAAGTATCCGTTTTTCAGCAAAAAGCCAATAAAGAGTTGCTATCCTGAAGATATGTTTCCGAATGCGATGTTTTCTTTTAAGGCAGGAAGAAATAATCAATAATTTTTTAAATGAGGCAGAATTTCATTTCTTACTGATTTAGGAGGTTAATACTATGGCAAATTTCAAACTATGCATTGCAGATCCAAAGTCCGGAAAAGCATTCCAAACAGAAGCTAAAGATCAAGCTGCTCAGGGTTTTATAGGTATGAATCTGGGCGAAAGTGTTAAAGGAGAGGCTTTTGATATGCCTGGCTATGAGTTTCAGATTACTGGAGGCAGTGATTTTTGCGGTTTTCCTATGAGAAGAGGAATCTTAGGTGTTAGAAAGAAGATAATATTGCTGGGAGGAGTAGGGTTTAAGGCAAAAAAAACAGAAAAAGGCATCAAAAGAAGAAAAACAGTTTGCGGGCATAAAATAAATGAGAATATTGTCCAGCTTAATCTAAAGGTTACAAAAGAAGGCGGCAAGAAACTGGCTGATATGTTTGGCAAGAAAGAAGGAGAAAAGAAAGAAGAAGTTAAAGAAGCTCCAAAAGAAGCACCAAAGAAAGAAGAAGCAAAGCCAAAGGAAGAAAAGAAGCCTGAGGCAAAAGAAGAGAAAAAGGCTGAAGAAGAACCTAAAGCAGAAGAAATGCCAAAGGAAGAGAAGAAAGCTGAAGAAAAGCCAAAAGCAGAGGAAGAACCTAAAGAAGAAAAGAAACCAGAGGCAATACAAGAGAAGACAGAGGAAAAGCCAAAAGCAGAAGAAAATAAGGAAGAGGAAAAGAAGTAATGCCGAGAAAGAAAAAAACCGATGGAGAGGAAAAGAAAACAAAAAAAGTAATTGTACAACCGGAAATAAACATCGGTTTATGCGGTCATGTCGACCATGGCAAGACAACCTTGCTTGAAAGGTTAAGCGGCAAATGGACTGATACTCATTCTGAGGAAATAAAGAGAGGCATTACAATAAGGCTGGGATATGCTGATACTACTTTCTATCAGGAGGATAAAAAATACACAACAAAACCTAAATCCAAGACAAAGGCAAAAATTCTGAGAAAAGTAAGTTTTGTTGATGCTCCAGGTCATGAAAGCTTAATGGCGACGATGCTTTCAGGAGCAACAATAATGGATGGAGCTTTATTGCTTATAGCTGCAAATGAGGAATGCCCACAGCCACAAACAAGAGAGCATTTGATGGCGTTAGACATCATTGGCGTTAAAAACATTGTCATTCTTCAGAATAAGATTGATTTAGTAAGTGAAGAAGAGGCTATAAAAAATTATGAACAGATCAAAAAATTTGTAAAAGGAACAAATTTTGAAAATGCGCCTATAATACCAATTTCCGCTCAACATAATGTTGGTGTAGACACTTTAATTAAAACTATTGAAGACAAAATACCAACACCAAAAAGAGACCCTGATAAGGATCCAATAATGTTTGTTGCCAGGAGCTTTGATATAAATAGGCCTGGAATTTTGCCAAAAGATCTGCAAGGTGGAATTTTGGGTGGAAGCTTAAAACAAGGTATCTTAAAAGTTGGCCAGGAAATTGAAATAAAACCAGGAAGAGATATCCAAGAAAAAAACCAGCAAGTTTGGAAGCCTATTACCACTAAAATTACTGGTCTAAAGTCAGGAGGCGCTTCTGTAAAAGAAGTTTCTCCAGGAGGCTCTATCGGAATTTTAACTTCTTTAGATCCGGCTATTGTTAAATCAGATCAACTGGCAGGAGCTATAGTTGGATTAAAAGAAAAATTACCGAAAGTTTGGTATGATCTAAGCTTAAAAATTAATTTATTGCAAAGAGTTGTGGGTGTTAAAGAAGAGCTTGATGTAGATCCAATAAAGATAGATGAAGTTTTGATGTTAAATGTGAATTCTGCAGCTACAGTGGGTGTGGTTACAAAATTAAAAAAGGATTCTGTTTTATGCAAACTGAAAATTCCTGTTTGCGCAGAGAAAGACAGCCGAGTTACTATCTCCAGAAGGATAGGGAATAGGTTCAGATTGATAGGTTATGGGGAGATAATAGAATGAAAATAAATCTTTTAAGCAAGGATTTTATTAATCCTTATAGCCCTTAGTATTACAACCAGGATTATAAAGCTTAGAATAATAGCCCACAGCATCTTATTTGTTCTCAAAATCTTCCATATTGTCGCCTGGATAAAAGAAACCTATGTCTTCTAATCCTTCTTCTTCTAGGATATCCTTTATACTTTTGAAATTTTCATTTCTTCTATTAGCCATACTTACACCCCGTTTGTTTTCTTTGCCTCTCTTTACATGGCTATATGTATTTACCTAAGGAGAGATTATTAATCTTATATAGTTTTTCCTTAAAGTTTATAAAATCTTTAAATATTATATAAAAAAGAAAAGTTTATATATTATATATACCCACCTTAAATATTACAAAGACTAAAGGGAATTTTATATACTTTTTAAATTGTTGAGGGCGGTTAAAATTAAGCGTAAGGTTATACAAATAGCTAACAGCACTCAATTGATTTCTTTACCTAGAAAATGGAGCCTGAAGTATAATATTCAGAAGGGTGATGAACTGGACGTAGAAGCTGATGGAGATAAAATCATAGTAAGAACTGAAACTATACCCACTATTAATGAAATAACGGTGGATGTAAGCGGCTTAACACCTATGTTAGCAGACAGGTTCATTGCAAGAGCTTATCAGAAAGGCTATGATATGATTACTGTTAAATACGATGAACCAGAATTAGCAATCGCAATTCAAAATAAAGTCACTGAACTTCTAGGCTTTGAAATCATGGAACACACTAAAGATAGTATACTGATTAAAAGCATAGCACATAAGATTGACATGGATTTTGATACAACTCTAAGGAGGGCATTTCTTATTGCATTGGACATGGCTGATACATGCTTAGACGCTTTCTCAAAAGGGGATAAGAAATCGCTTGAGAACCTTCATTATAAAGATTTTGACATGAACAAGTTCTGTTATTTTTGTTTAAGATCTATAAACAAGGGATTCCATGGCGGATTTGGAACTTATATGCTGTATTATTTAGTGGAATCTCTGGAAGATGTTGGAGATGAATACAAGGCATTAGCCAAACATTTATCAAAAATCAATACTAAAAAAAAGAATTTGATTAAATTAATCTCAAAGGTAAATGAATTAACCAGAATAGGCTATGAATTCTATTATAAACCAGAAAAATCAAAAGCTGTCAGATGTATCACTCTTTACAATGAAGTAAAGGAAGAAATTAAAAATTCACTTGCAACAAAAGATATAAATGAAGCTGCAGCTTTAATTTCTTTGGATTTGCTATCGAGAACAGTTTATCATTATCCTACGATGAGGTTAGATACTTTGAAAGGTTTAGGGGGTTAATTTTAACCTTTTAAAATATAAGAACCTGTGAATTCTCCGTTCAAAGCCTTACACAACATTTCTGGCTTGTTACCATTAATAATTTGGACTACACGTAAATGCTTTGTATCCCTTAAATACATCAATGCTCCGCTTTCTATCAAATGTTCGCCTCTTCCTTCAGAATCAACCCTGCTTATTACACCATTGAGTATGGCTGATGCATAAATATGGGGGAAAAATTCATTTCCGTTTGTTTGCTTTCTCCAAGCCATTATTTTTTTGGAAGGTATGTTAGGATCCCTTTCAAATATCCCGTCAGTATCCTTTACAAAAATTGCTTTGTACAACCCAAGCTTTTCCCCTATTGCAAGAGTATGGGTGTCAGATTCATTATCCTTTATCTCAGGTACACCACTTAAAGAAGCAACAGGGATGCAGCTTTCTAAATAATCAGGAGAGAATTTTCTTCTTCCCATTTCCTTAGGTGAGATATAAACAGCTATGTCTCCTAATAATTCTGCTATATTTTCAGCTTGTCTTTCTAATACTTGTTCGGAATAATCAGATGTGCCATATGCTTCACTTACACCTCTTTCTGTATCTTGTCTTGGGCCTCCACCTGTTGTGAGAATTATTGGATATCCTTCATTATGCAGCTTTTTTATTTCTCCAAGAAGATTTAACAGAATGGAGGGATCTTTGTCATAAAGATCAAAGATACTCCCCCCTATCTTTATTAAGTTGGGTTGCGCTAAGAACTTGCCTACATGATCAACTAACCTTTGAAGAGTTCTCCTATAGTCTGAAGATTTTTCTGGTAGAGGCCTTTCATATACTGTAACTAAATGATTTTCAATAGTTACTTTTAATGGTGTAGCTTGAGGTTTAGACAATGTGGATGGAGGTTCTAATAAAACCAATTCACTATCAGGTTTTTGTTCTCTTATTTCTTTTACCAGTTGAGCAACGCTTAAGAGATCATCAAAACCACCAAGGTCTATAAAATAAACGTCTTGTGGTTTATCTTCTACCAGAGAGTCAAAACTTAAATGGGTTAAAGCAAAATCTCTTTGTGATAATATTTCATCAAGTACTTCCACTAAATTAGGATCGCTACTTACAATACCAAAGTTATTCCTTCTTCTTGTACAATTATTTACAATATCATTTAAGCCGTTCATAGGTCCACCACTATATGCTTTCATCCAAAATAACCCCGCAAAAAATGATAATAATTGCAGTTTTCCATTTAAGTTAAATACTGTAATGTATATGAAATCTCTTTTTAAATATATCGCTTTTTATCAACATAGAGTAATAAAAGCCATTTTTTATATAAATTATAAATAAAATTAACAGACGTTAGTGTTCTCCCATATATAAATCTTATTTTTTATTTTAAATATTTTTTTAACAAAAACTATTTAAACCTAATAAGCAGGTAGTATATCATGTTAAACAAATCAGGTTTAATAAGAAGATTGTTCTTTTTCATTTTATTTGTAATAGGAATATTTTTGTTGATTCTTTTAATAAAATACAATTGGGACTTTAGCGAAGTTGTTAAATACCTTCTCGGTTTAGTGGGTAAAGAATAATAAAATCATTTCAAGAA
>SDBV01011168.1_pt1 | contig 11669 bp, 10 predicted proteins | sample 2277081 | NCBI WGS metagenome assembly SDBV01 (sample SAMN10402039, study PRJNA504765) | marine sediment metagenome | isolation source: marine sediment core GS10_PC15, 223 cmbsf | place: Arctic Ocean: Southern Knipovich Ridge | collected 2010
CTTGTTGCAACTTTCAAAACATGGGCTTATCTTGTTGGTGTTGGCGGACCCTTAATGCGAAAAGCGCGTTTGAAATGCATTGAAAAAATGGAAAGCTTCGAAATCATGGGTTTTTCCGAAGTGTTTTTTTCTTTTTTTAAACTACTTAAAAAGTTTTTTTTTCTTCGCGATGCGATCTTAGATCTCAATCCAGATGTCATTATCTTAATCGACTATCCAGGGTTCAACTTGCGCCTTGCAAAAACACTAAGAAAGCAGGGATTTAGAGGAAAAATCGTACAATATGTGTGTCCGTCCATCTGGGCGCACGGTCAGAAGCGTAAAAAAATTCTAGAGCGCTATTTTGATCATGTGTTTTGCATTTTACCCTTTGAGCCCAAACTATTTCGAAAAACTAGAGCTTCTTTTGTCGGCCATATGCTTGCACACACCATTAAAAAAGCTAAGATCAAAAGGCAAAATTTTCTTGCACTTTTTCCAGGCTCCCGCAGACGTGAAATTGAAAAAAACTTACCCCTTCAACTAGAAGTTGCCAAACAAACCAAGCAGCCCATTTATATTTCTACAGCAAATCCTCAAATAAAAGCACAGATCAAAGCGGTTTTAAAACAGCATCATATCAAAGCCACACTTGTTCCTTTTGAAAAGCGTTATAAACTCATGCAACAGTGCAAAAAAGCCCTTGCAACATCAGGCACGGTGAATTTAGAACTTGCGCTTTTATCAACCCCGACTTTGGTCTGTTACAAAGTCACTCCTTTAGAAAAATGGATCATCAAACACTTTATCAAGCCCAAAGTGAAATATTTTTCCCTACCCAATTTAATTATGAATAAGCAAATATTTCCTGAATTTTATGGCACACATCTCGATCCTCAAAAAATGCTAAAAGCGTTAAAAAGCACAAAAGCGACACATTGCTTGCAACTTTCTAAAATCTTGAAAAACAAAGTTCCTGCAAAAGAGATTCAAACCTGGATTAGACAACATCTAGACAATTAAAAAATTGCCGAAAGGTGCTTGGCTTTTTCAAATGCGCCTAAAAGATCTTGTGTTTTGGATTTGCCATGGCATTTGATAACAAGTCCATTGACACCACAAATAATCGCACCATAAGCTAAGCTTGGAAGATCAAATTTGTACTGACTTTGCAAAAAGTTTGCCACACCTTCTGCTGTTTTTAAAAAGATGTTTCCAGAAAACCCATCGGTCACAAGTACGTCGATTGTGCCTTCAAAAACATCTTGACCTTCAATATTTCCCACAAATGTAAAGTAGGCATTTTTTTTGCTAAATAATTGATAAGCCTTTTGTTGCTCCTGTTTTCCTTTTGTGGCTTCATGTCCAATATTTAAAAGAGCGATTTTGGGCTTTTTTAATTGAAAGAGATATTTTTGAAAACGTGCAGCGAGTTTTCCATACTCAAAAAGTGTTTTGGCGTCATAATAAAGATTGGCTCCCACATCAATGATTGCTAACGGTTTTTTCTTTGTGGGGATGTGAGCTAAAAGTCCAAGTCGTGAAAAAGGCTTAAGCTTTCCAAGCTTTGAATTGCTTAAAGCTGCAATCGCCCCTGTATTGCCACAGGAAATGAATGCTACAGCTTTTTTTTCTTTAACCAAATCCAAACCTATGGCCATAGAAGAGTCTTGTTTATGACGCAACACGTCTTTGGGCGCATCCCCCATTTTGACAACACTTTTTGTCACAATATGTTCAAATGTTGGAAAATGTTTTAAGACAGCTTTGGACCCAAGTAAAATAAAATGTTTGCTTTGCTTTTGAAGTGCCTGTTTGAATGTTTTTGTGGGAGTTTCACTTCCCATCAGATCGAGTGCGATTTTCATTTTTGTTCAATATTCAATACTTGTTTACCACGATACATGCCACAATGAGGACATACTTGGTGCGGCATTTTTGGATTGGAACAATTGGTACACTTACCAAGAAATTGTTTTTTTACTCCATGATGTGATCTTCGCTGATTTTTTCTCGCATTGGATGTTCTCGTTCTTGGAACTGCCATAGTTTACCTCTATTTTATAAATCTATATTTTCAAATGGTTGTTGCCGTTTTTTCTTTTTTGGATCTGCAAGATATGTCTTGAGCTCCCCTCTTTTTGAGCAATTATTCATACATTCTGCAAATTTCGGCGTTTCAAGTAAAATACAATCCCTTATCGCAGATGAATAATCTAGCGTTTCCGATTTTATCTCATCCAGGTGGTACGATGTGATAAAATGCTCAATTTTCACACCCACTGTAACATCTTCTGTGCAAATCGTGCAAGGGGTATGTGCTTGAGTTTCTATATTCAAATGTAAAAGAACTTCTTGGTGTTTAAGCTCCACAGTACCATCGACTTTTACAACGCCCTCATAATGCAGCGTCGGCTCGTCGACATCTAAAAAGCTCGCATCCACATGCTCATGAATGCGTTGTTCCTTTTCATTCTTCAATCTATCAACTAAAATTTTAAAAGGATGGCCCATCTGTTCACACTTTATCAATTTCTAACTAATGTTACGCATTAAATACAACTTAGGGGAAGGCTACAAAAGCCCCTCTGCTTCGGTTTACTCTTCATCCAACTCTCACAGAGTTGGACTTCATCATCATCCTTGCATCTTGTCCTCTTCGCTCTCCCCCTAAACAGATTTACCGCGTAACATCAGTTTCAAGCATTTTAATGCATTTTGCGATTAGATTCTAGTTTTTATTACTGACCTTAACGCTCCTTCTATTCATAGGAGGGCTGCAAGGAACAATCTACGACGGTTTGCTCCTTGCCCAACTCTCAAAAGAGTTGGACTTCTGAGCACTGGGACTGTTGCAAGCAGCCATTTTTACGATCTCAATCCTTTCTTTTATCGAAATGCGACGTGGAGTTAACTCGCCTACTCTCAGTGGAGTATGTCAATTTAACTCCACGTCGCATTTCGATAAAAGAAAGGATTCATATCGAAAAAGTCTTGTTTGCAACAGTCCCTACTTGTATCTCACCCCTTTCGCTCCTCCTCTAAATAGAATTTACTGCGTAACATCAGTTATTGAAATATATTTGTATATCACGTTATACTCATCATTAAAACGATTATGGCTAATTTAAAAAAAATTCAAGAAATCCTTTTAAATATCGAATCTAAAGAGATGCGCTATGCACACCTCAGGAATGGGTTGTTGCAGGACCTTGTCATAGAAAGAAAAAAAGCAAGACAGCTTGCTGGCAATATTTATCGTGGTCAGGTGACCAACATTTTGACCAACATCCAATCAGCGTTCATTAATATCAACGAAAAAGATAATGGATTTATCCATATTTCGGACATTTTGGAAAACACCAAAAAGTTTGAAGAAATGTTTGATATGGATTTTGAAACCAAAAAGAAAAATATAGACGACAAAAATACAGATATTGCAAAAGTGTTAGAACCCAACCAGCCTGTGCTTGTCCAAGTGATTAAAGAAGCTATTGGATCAAAAGGCGCGCGCTTAACTTCCAACGTCACCGTTGCTGGGCGTTATTTAGTGCTCCTACCTAATACACCTCACAGAGGTGTGTCTAGAAAGATTGAAGATCGGCAAACAAGAGAGCGCTTGAAAAAATTCTTGCGTCTGTTTGATTTGCCTGGAGAAATGGGCTTAATTTGCAGAACAGCTGGACAAAAAGCCACAAGCGATCAACTCATCCAAGAAGCGCAAGATCTATTCAGGATATGGGAAAAAATTGTCGTCGATTTTGAAAAATCCAAAGGTCCTCAGCTGCTGTATCAAGAATCTGATTTAATCAAACGCGCCGTTATCACAGCTATTGATAAAAAAATGGAGCGCTTACTTGTCGATGACCATCGCGTGTTCCAAATTTGCAAAAATCTCGCAGCTCCTTACAAACAAGAGCATGATTTAAAAATCGAACTCTATCGCGATTCAATCCCTATTTTTGAACGTTTCAATGTGGAAAAAGAAATCGATCGTGCTTTGAAAAGAAAAATTTGGCTACCCTCAGGAGGCTATCTCTTTTTTGATCGTACAGAAGCGATGACCACCATTGATGTCAATTCTGGACGTGCACAGTTGAAAAAGGAAGTCTCTAATCTAGAAGAAGCGCTTGTCCATATCAATTTTGAAGCAGCTCAAGAAATTGCACGCCAATTGCGCCTTAGAAATGTTGGTGGTTTGATTATTTGCGATTTTATTGACATGCGTTTTCGCAAAAACCAGCGCCGCGTTTTGGAAAGATTGAAAGATCAGATGAAAGAAGATAGCGCCAAGTGCACTGTGTTGGGTATGTCAGAATTTGGCCTTGCAGAAATGACACGTCAGCGTCAACGTGAAGCTTTGGATCAAACCATTTTTAATGATTGCCCTTATTGCAATGGTCTTGGGAAAATCAAATCTTTAGATAGCGTTTCTATTGAAATTGAACGTTCTTTGAAAAAAGTGATTCGATTCAATGAACAGTACGGACTGAAATTGCGTTGCCATCCCAATGTGGACGCCTATTTGTCTATTGATGATAAAGCCCACCTTGTAGACATTGCCGTACATCTCAACGCAAAATTGGAGTTTGAAACCTCTGAAGATTTACATTTAACAGATTTTGAATTTTATTCCTTGACGAATGATGAAAAAATCGAAGTTTAATTCTACTCACTTTTTAGAAATAATTGAGTCTTACAAAAAGATAGACATCTTCTCGAATGTGCAATACGAAAATACAAAAGAACTGATCTTAAGTATTGCAAAAACTCTAGAAGATTATCAGGATATCGAACACTATAATGCTCTATTTTTGACGTTTTTAAAAGAAATTAAAGCACAAACGCAAAACCCCTATGTTTTTGAACCTTTTCACAAACAAACACGATCGCCTTATGATTACATGCAATTTGGCATCGATTTTTTAGCTCCATTTATTGATATTGATCACTCTACTTGCATGGGACAAGAACATCTCGAAACAATCGAAGCGCAGCTTAAAAGTGGACACAATGTCATCTTATTTTCCAATCACCAAAGTGAAGGTGATCCTCAAATGCTTTTTTCAATATTTCGAAAACTGCACAAAGAGTATCTGAGTGAAAAAATTATCTTTGTTGCGGGCGAAAGAGTGACTCAAGATCCGTTTGCCATTCCTTTTTCTTTAGGCTGTAATCTGATTTGTATCTATTCCAAAAACTACACCACCACACCTAAAGAAAAAAGCTTAGAAAAACTCGAACACAATAAAAAAGTGATGCATGCAACAAGCGAACTATTGAAACAAGGTGGCCAGCTGATTTGGGTCGCGCCTTCTGGTGGAAGAGATCGAAAAGAAAAAGACGTTTTTCAAGTGGCACCCTTTGATAAAAACGCTATTGAAATGTTTTACCTCCTTGCAAAAAAAGCAGTCACACCTACCCATTTTTATCCCCTTTCTCTTTTAACTTATGCTATTTTGCCACCTCCTGAAGAGCGCCAGAAAGAACTCGGAGAAAAACGCCCTATTTACAAAGGTTGTATCCATTCCTATTTTGGAAAAGAAATAGACATGGAAAGTTTTCACGATAAAGAAAAAAAACGTTTGCGCAAAAAGCGTACAGATTTTATCTTTCGGGAAGTAAAACAAAATTACCAAACTCTTTTAAAACAACACAAAGGTCATCAATGAAAAAGTTATTTTTAGTTCTTGCAACTTGTGTTTGCATTTTTGCACAAGATCTCCCAAAAACAAAAGTGATCGAAGACACATCCAATCTTACGATTTTAACACCCGATCTAAAACAACGAAGCGTGCTAAAAATTGAACTTCCCAACAAACTTCAAGTGTATATTGTTTCTGATCCAGGTATGCATGAGTCTTGCGCCACTCTTGCTGTTGAAACAGGCTCTTGGGATGATCCTGCAGATGCTATGGGTTTGGCTCACTTTTGTGAACACATGCTTTTTATGGGCACAGAAAAATACCCTATAGAAAAAGAATATCACACCTTCATTAAAGACCATGGGGGTAAGAATAATGCTTTCACAACAGATATCTATACAGCGTACATGTTTTCTATCAAAAATGCACATTTTGAAGAAACCCTCGATCGATTTTCTCAATTTTTTGTGGCTCCTCTATTTAATGAAAGCGGCTTAGAGCGAGAAAAAAAGGCTGTTCACGAAGAATTTATGCTATGGAAAGAAGATGATAGCTTTAGAGAATGGAGCGCAGAAAAAGAGCTGGGTAACCCCAACCACCCCAACAAACAATTCAATTGCGGAAATCTTACAACACTTGAAAACGTCACACAAGAGTCTATTAAGCAATGGTATCAAGAGCACTACTCTGCAAATTTGATGCGCCTTGTGATTTATAGTCCCTTGCCTCTAGAACAACTACAAACCCTTGTTGAAAAGTGCTTTTCTCCTATCAAAAATAAAAACTTAAAAGCGTCTAACATCTTAGAATCTATGACAACGCAAGAGCGTAAAAAACATATTCTTTATCTCAATCCAATAAAAGATGAAAAAGAATTAAGTATTAACTGGGAATTACCTTTAGAGATGGCTCAAAACCGCACACATCGTTTAGGTCATATTTTAGCTTATATTCTTCAAAATCCCAATGAACATAGCCTCTATACACAGCTTAAATCCAAGCAATGGATTGAAGAAATATTAGCTCAAGAAAGTAAAGAAGGAAAAAATTATGCCATTTTTAACATTGGCTTTAAACTCACAGATCAAGGCATAAAGCATACAGATGAAATTCTTGAGATGACATTTCAGACACTAAAAAATATGCAAACAACTCCTCTGCCTCGCCATATTTTTGATGATCTTCAAAGAAGAGCTCTTTTATCCTACAACTACCAACAGCGTCAAGATGCTTTTGCTCTGACATACTTTGAAGCTCACAACATTTTGTTCGAAGATTTGACCACGTATCCCCAAAAATCTTCCATCATCGCTCAATATGATCCAGAGCTTTTTGCAAGATATGTCGGAGAGCTCCATTTTGATAATGCGATGCTCACCATTGTTGGTAAGCCTGAGATCACTCAACAGACTTGTGATCAAAAAGAACACTACACACAGGCAGAATATACCCTTGCGCCTTTAGACAAGCAGCTCACTGCAACAATCGCACAATTAGAAAATGCACCTTTTGTTTTTCCTGAAAAAAATCCCTACTTACCTACAAATTTAGAACCTATTGAAGCATGCGCTCCCAACTCTCAATATATCACTCCTCTTTTAATCGAAGAGAGTGATATGAGTAAAATCTACTATGCAAAAGATGACCGCTTTTTTATTCCAAAAGTCTCTATGCAATTGACTATCAAAACACCAAAGGCAAATTATGCTTATGCCAAACAGGCAGCTTTAATGAATTTGGTTGTTTTTGCCACAAATGAAAAATTAAGAGAAACATGCAGACAAGCTGCATATGCTGATCTTCACGGAATGGTCTTCCCTTCAAGTGATGGACTCAAATTATTTATCTCTGGATTTGATGAAAAAGCAGACACTCTACTTTTTAACATGCTTGCAAAACTCCAATCTTTGGATCTTACAAAAGGGGAATTCAACACATATAAAAGCCAACTTATTCGTGAAGCAAAAAATGCAGAAAAAGATCGTCCTGTTTCTCAAAGCTTTGGTCTTTTACGAAAAACCTTTGTACAAGACACCTTTTTGCCAGAAGAAATGAAAAAAGCTTATGAAGCTATCGATTACGAAGATCTTGTGCGCTATCATAAGCAATTATTTTCTCAAGTCTATATCGAAGGCGTGCTTTTTGGAGCTCTGAGCGAAGAAAAAGCAAGAGCTATTAAGGACAAACTTCTTCTTTCCTTTGATGCAAAATCTTATCCAAAATCTCATCATCGAGAAAAAAATGTTCTCATTCTACCAGAAAACAGAGGACCTTTTGAATTTATAAAAAAAAGCAAAGTTCTTGGTAACGCGATCTGTTTAGCTATTCAAGATGGTGCTTTGAATTTAAAACAAGAATTGATGCAAAAAGGTCTTGCTACAGCATTAGAAACACCTTTTTTTGACGAACTAAGAACGAAACAACAAACAGGTTACGTTGTTCATGCTGGAAGCACACAGTTTGAAAATCAATGCTTGACCTATTTTGTCGTGCAGTCTTCTACACACACACCTCAAGAACTCTTGGCACGTTTTGATCTATTTTTGGAAGATTTTGTGAAAAACATTCACACAAATGTGACAAAAGAACGTTTTGAAAACCTTAAGGATGCCGCTTTAAAAAGTCTCAAGCAACCTATGCAAACCTTTGATGAAGCATCTAGCACCCTGTATTCTTATGGATTCAATCACCACGGACAATTTAATCGCAGAGAAGAAGCCATTCAAATCATCGAGAATCTTACCTATGAAGAGAGTATTGACTTTGCAAAAACGTTTTTATCCAAACAAAACAAACGCCGTTTTGCTGTTTTGATTGAAGGCAAAAGCGATGCTCATGACATCCTTAAGTATGAATCTGTGCGCTCTTGCAAAAGCCTGCAGAAACAAGGGACGTTTACTTCTTTTGATCAGGAATTTTATCTAGAAAAGACTGAGACAGAATAAATCAAAGATAAATGCCCATTAAAAATGGGCATTTTCCTTAGACTTCCATATTATGATAAACGTTGTCGACATCGTCTAGATCTTCGAGAAAATCAATTAAAGCCATATTTTTGGCTTGAGTTTCTTCATTACAAGCAATCAGGTTTTTGCAGATCCATTGCAACTCTGCATCGATGATGGGCGTGATGGTTTCTAGCGCTTCTTTAACTTCATACAAGCTTTCTGGTGGCGTTAAAATAATAAACTCATCCTCTTCGACATCAAAATCCTCCGCGCCATGTTCAATGGCACAATTGAATAGCTTCTCTTGGAGCTTGGGATCTTTTTTGATATGAATCACGCCCTTTTTCTCAAAGTTAAAACTCACAGATCCACTCAATGCAATCGTCCCGCCCTTTTTGTTGGTTGCAATACGCAAATCACTTGCCGTTCTGTTTTTGTTATCTGTCATCGCTTCGACCAAAATACCCACTCCTCCATGTCCATACAACTCATACAGACACTCTTCATAACCTGCCGTATCCTGGCTTGCGGCTTTTTTGATATTTCTTTCAATATTGTCATTGGGCATGTTGGCAGCTTTGGCTTTTTGCAACACTAAACGCAATCTGGGATTTCCTTTAGGATCAGGACCGCCTAATTTGACTGCTGTGATGATCTCTTTCGCAATCTTGGAAAAGATTTTTCCCTTTTTTGCATCACTTCTTTCTTTTTTATGCTTGATATTTGCCCATTTACTATGTCCTGCCATCTTGCTTCCTTTTTTTGCTCTGAGTTTTTAGAAATTTTGAAAGAAGTATGTTTTTTTGCCAATACGTTGCTAATTTATATTCTTTAAATGCCCTTTCTTTTCGGCGAAATTCTTTGGAATGCATCACTCTTCTTCCGTTGATCATTTTGGTGGGAAAAAGATGATGGAGCATTTCATGATACAAAATAAATTCAACAAAATACTGAGGACATTCTACAGAATCTAATACGCGGTTTACTTTCACTATGCCTCGATGATAAAGCCCTAGGGTAATGTGCCGTCTTCGTTTTAAAGGCGTTATAAAATAGGTCACATCCACTTCAATACAATCGTTGAAATAGATGCTTTTTGTTTTTTCATAGAGCTCCAATAAATCATAAACATTGCCTTGAGTAATCAAGGCCTCTTTTTTATCCTCAATTAGATGCCGTTTTTCTTCAATAAACGCATTGATTAAAAAACTCGCTTGCTTAGCACCTCTTCCCTTTTTGAAGTAGGTGACAAGCGCTTCGATCATTTGATGATCTGCATCCAAAAAAAGATGGTGCATCGAAACACTCAAATGACGAAAGGAATGTTGCATCGTCAAAATAGAAGAGCGATTGGCTTGGATTTTGAGTGTTAATTTGGGAAAATGTTTTTTGAGCGTTTCAATTAAAGGATTAGCTACATCTACAGAGGATTGGAGTTTTTTTTGAATGATGAGTTTCATAAATTTTTTTGCATGATGATTTGGTCAAAATATTCATCGCCATCTTTTAAAAATTTTTCTCTAATTCCACAATGCTTAAATCCCAAACGCTCATACAAACTCACGGCTGGATTACCACGATACACTTCCAAATGGAGCATTTGCAAAGAAAAACGCTTTTTTGCCATCGAAAACAAGCTATTTAAGAGTTTTGTGCCAGTACCTTGTCCTCGAAATTTTTCATCGACTATGATGGCAAAAAGACATTGATGAGCCATGCGCTTATAAGGTTGCAAATAGAGCACAGCAGAGCCTGCAATTTCACCCAAAATGGTTGCAGTGAGCGCGCAGCCATACTTTGCATACTCTGTCCATGCGTGGACCGTAAAATCGATTTCCTCTTGCGTTTTTACAGGAAACCATTTTTGAATTTGTGGGTCTTGTAACCATCGATTGATCTCATCTCCATCTTTTTCAGTCGTATGGCGAATCTCTAATCCTTTAGGCTCTTTGACCCATCTGACATTTTTAAACATTATTCAGCTCTTTCTTCAATAGGATACGCGCTCTTTTTTGTCCTCCAACAATCAAGTAATCCTCCTGACGCAAATAGGGCTTAAATCCATGCTTTTCAAACCATTTTTGATACGGATTTTCATAAAGTTCCAATTCAATACGCTCCAATTTTAATGTGTCTGCTATCTTTTCAATCTCTTGCAATAAAGTCTTTCCATAACCTTGCTGTCTTTTTTTAGGATCGATAAGAAGAAAGAGTGTGCAATGGTGATGTATTTTAATAAAAGGCAACAGCTGCAGTGTGGCAATGCCAACAAGTACTCCTTCATCTTCTAAGACAATGGATGTTTTTTTATTTCCATATTCACACATCATTCTTGCTAAATCTTCAATCTCTTTTTCAAGTTCGACTTGTAAAAAAGGGCTGATTTTTGGATCTTTTAGCCATTTGAACACATCTTTGACATCGTCTTCTGTAGCAAAACGCGCATTTGTCATACGCTCCCCCCATACTGCTTTAAAAAGCCTTCGACAAAAAGATCAAGCTCCCCATCCATCACAGCTTCAATATTTCCCGTCTCCACCTTTGTGCGTGTATCTTTGACAAGCGTGTAGGGCTGAAACACGTAAGAGCGAATTTGCGATCCCCATTCAATTTTCATCTTTTCTTTGGAAAACGATTGCACTTTTTCACGTTTTTTTTGCATCTCCATTTCATACAACTTGGCTTTCAACATCTGCATACATGTATGTCGATTTTGCTGCTGGCTGCGCTCTTTTTGACAAGAGACCACAATCTTTGTGGATAAATGCGTGATTCTCACAGCAGAATCTGTGGTATTGACGTGCTGTCCACCCGCGCCACTAGAACGAAACGTATCCACACGCAACTCTTCTGGTTTGATGTCAATATCGATCTCTTCTTCAATGAGTGGAATCACATCCACGCTAGCAAAGCTGGTATGCCTGCGTTTATTGGCATCAAAGGGTGAAATTCTTACCAATCGATGCACACCAATCTCTGCTTTTGCATAGCCATAGGCAAACGGCCCATCAAATTGATAAGTGATACTCTTGATGCCTGCTACCTCTCCATCAAGACGATCGATGACTTCCACTTTCCATCCTTTTTTTTGCGCCCA